>Ga0209541_10001276_pt1 | contig 50569 bp, 58 predicted proteins | sample RifCSPlowO2_01_FD_184027 | JGI IMG/M metagenome (GOLD analysis project Ga0209541, IMG submission 184027) | Groundwater microbial communities from Rifle, Colorado - Rifle CSP2_plank lowO2_0.1 (SPAdes) (version 2) | ecosystem: Environmental > Aquatic > Deep subsurface > Groundwater | place... | reverse complement strand
CCGGCCGAAACCGGAGGAAGCGCCGCGGGCATACAGGACGCCCCAGCCGCCACCAGAGCCGCGGAAGAGAGACCCGAAAAAGAAGTGGTAGTTTCCATCTTTTAAAGAATCTGGAGCCTTATGGGGATTTTCACATATGTACTTGTAGTATTCTAAACCAGGGATTTTGTATTCATCTCCGTATTCTGATTTTATGTATTCTGCCACTTCTGATAATTTCTTGCCATTCATGCTAGCTGGAAGCTCTATTACTTTTATCTGATTTTTCGCGATACTGTCCCAGTTAATATTTATCGTATCAGGATTGACTAAAAACTCGCCGTATTTTGTTGGGTCTGTTTCATTCATTTTTGCTGAATAATCCGTACTTGCCGGATGGGAGATAATGTCCTTCCACTTTATAGTATCGAGCTTGTCCTGTTTTACGCCCCAACCTTTGTATGTGTCAAGAAGGAATTGGGTTAAGGGAGTGTCTATGGATTCAGGTGATTCAGGAACCTCCTTTTCTTTATCATTAGCATCTTCTCCGAGCAAACCGCTAGCCACATCTTTTATTTTTTTACCTCTGGTTTCAAACGGATCAAGTTTGGATATTTCAGTAAGAGTATTGCGGACCTCTTTGCCTGATTTAGCTCGCAGTTCCTCCAGCCCTTTTGCGTCTGTTCTTCCAGCTTTGTCAAAATCCAGAGTTTTAGCTGGCAATCCGAGCTCTTTTTCTGACAGAGTACGAAGAAAACCTTTGGAAGCTAGAATTTTGGCGGCCAAAACACGATCTTTCAATGGATAATAATCGAAAGTAAGTGTAGTTTGTAACCTTTTATCTATGAATTCTGTAAAGGACAATTTACCCTTTACTCGACTCTTTTCTACTAGCCATCTTTCCAAGATATCTTCTATTGATCCCTGCGTCATTACTAATGCCTCAAGACTTTGCTTCTTACCAGAAGCATCCAATGTGCCAGTCTGTATTGCTGTATCCTGGGATAATTCATCGGTGTATCCCATCTGTATTTCAGCCATAGCTTCACATAGTTTTGGTAGAGTAACATCCAAGTCGTGGATGGACATATCAACTGAACCGTCTTGATTCATTAAACGTGACAGTATAATATCATAGGACTCTTCTTTGGATGTGTAATTTATCTTTAAATTGTTTTGCTCAAATTGTCTGGCCATTTGTTGAGGTATGGGTTTTTTCTCAGGATGTTTTGGACTTCGAAGGTTGGCGGTGAAAATTATTTGAAAACCCGGTTTAAGAGTAACTCTGCCATTGCCCTCTATATCAAATTCATCACCAATTTTTTTAAGCATGGCAAGTTTTAAAAAATCCATCTGATCGGACTCTAAAGAGTTAAACTCATCAAAGATGATAACTTTACCTTGACTCATTGCTCTTGCTAGTGGACCGTATATATCTACAGTAATAGGTTGCCCCTTTTCCAAAACAATACTCCTTCTGCTCAATATATTCCCAACTTTAGTCTGTGGATTGCAAGAGACTGTTTCGGCTGACCTTCCAGTAAAATACTTTGCCGCATACAATGCCAGAGAAGTCTTGCCCGTCCCAGTAGGACCATGGAGAAATATAGGTTTGCCTGTAAGTAACCGTACAGCTATTTCCTCCAGTTGTTTCTCAACTGACGGAGTTTTAGCGATATGACCTTCCTTATGTAAATCCTCTTTATAAGACACGAGTTTGTGGGCGCGGACAGCAAGAGGATTCTCTCTTTTTTTCTCTTCAAACGCTTCTTCTAGGGAACTTTTTTCTTTCCCAACTGTTGTAAGAATTGAATCCAGAGTTTTCGCGTAAGGGTCGTTCTTTTTTCTATGAAGAAGAGTCATCTTAAAATTGACAGTGTCTTCCAGTTTCGTTGAAAGAGCATCGATTTCTGGGAACTCTGGAATTTCTTTGTCTATTTTCGTACGATCCAACCATAAAGAACTCTCTGCTTTTTCTTTATCAGCTTTTAGACGTTCCTTAGCTTTGGTTTTATCTTTCCCTCTTTCAGCTTTAAATAGTTTGGCTTTTTCGTGAGCTTCTTCCAAAGCAATCTCAATCTGATCTTGAAAAGCTTCTGGTGTTTCTTTCTTAATTTTTCTTAGACCTGCTCTTTCTCTTGCCACCTCGTGGAAATTTATGTCCTCTGGAATAGGGTTCGGAGTGCTTTCTTTCATGATGCATATTATAGCATTAAATAAAATTCTATCAAAATGACCTAGCCAAAGTTCCGATTATAAAAATGCCGATAAAGTTAAAAATAAACGACACGGCAATGAACAATGGCACTTTTATTTTTGAAACGCCGAACAGACTGATGGCAAGCTCGTCGGGAAAGGGGGAAGCTAAAATGATGCCGCCGAGAAAAAAGGTAAGCCACTTAAAGTAACGCAAACGAAACAAAGTTTTAATCCTTTTCCAAGATGAATCATGCTTTAAAAGTTCTACCAAATGTTCGGATAACCTGTCTCGGATAAATTTAAAAATAATGAGGTCTCCTAAAACCGCGCCAAGAGCGCCGAAAAGGGCGGTTGGTACCACTGTATTGATTTTGGCCAGCTCTCCTAAGGTGACGATAGCCGGGACAGTGGTAAAAATGGAAGTGAAAAATATCCCGGCAATAAAACTGCCAAGCAGTTTTAACTCCACCGTTGTATCCAGAATCCTTGATATCGTATCAGTTTCAACCAAAACGAAGGCAATTAAAACACTAATGACAATAATGCTTATATCCTGCATTAGAAAACCGTCCCGATTGTGAGGTTTCATATATTTTAATTAGGACACTCTGTAAACTGGCAGTCTGGTCCCGTTCTGCCGACACTAGAGCCATCCGGACAAATTTTTGCGTCAGCCGGACAAAAAACCAGGTTTTGAGTATTGGCATCTTTGGAAGCGCCATAAGAGATAAATAAAACAAAAGCAATCAAGAACAGAACGATAATATCTCTAGTTTTCATCCCGTAATTATATCACAAAAAACAGACAAGATTAGCGACTGCCGTGCAACTTTTTGGATAATTTAGCCAGATGGATATTTCTCTCCTCAGCAAAACCGTTTGAATCAAAACCGTGTCGGGCAATCATAAGAGCGGCGTGGTGAGCCCCTAAATGGTGTGGCATAACTACATACGAGGCCCCAACGGCATAAAGTTCCTCGGCGTCAGAAACTTTGTGAGCCAACACTACTATTGTTCCTTTTGGATTGCTTTTGCGATAAATTTTCACCAAAAGAAGATTTATTTTGTGTTCTGGAATAGTGGAAACTATCAGTTTTGCATTTGAAAATCCAATTTCTTGTAAAAATTCAATGTCTTCAGCATCACCGTATCTGAACGGTATATTCTCCGCTTGAAGTAATTTTACTGACTGCGGATTATAATCAACAACAATATAGTTTGTGCTAACTTTCTCGGCAACAGAAACAAATTCATGTCCGACCCTGTCATAACCGAAAATAATGATGTCGGGATTGTCTTCCCCTACCGTCGGTTCTCGATGATGGTGTTTGCGAATTGAAAGAAGTTTTAAAATTCCTTTGACTTTGAAATAAATCGGATCGGCATACATAATTAAATATGTAGAACAAGCAATTGTAATTATTCCAACCAAAGTCACGAGTGATACTACAGACTGGGTTATGTGCCCTAATGAAAACCCTAAAGCAACAAGTATGAGGGAAAATTCACTTATTTGGGCAACAGTCAGACCGGCCATAAATGAAGTTTTGTTTCGATAGCCCAGTAGATTCATCAATATAAATACAATGAACGGATTACCGATGAGAACAAAAAGAGAAAGAATGATTGCCGGCAAAAGTATTGTATTAAATTGACTCAAAACCATTTGGGCTCCGAGGAGAATGAAGAAAATTAAAATAAAAAAGTCTCGAAGTGGCTTCATCCGAGCGCTTATCTCATAGGCAAAAGGAGAAACAGCCAGCATCACTCCGGCGATGAGCGCCCCTATTTCAATTGAAAATCCAATAACATAAAACAACGAGGAAAGTCCCAGCCCCCAGGCAATTGAGAAAATGAAAAGAACTTCTTGGTTTGCGCCAACAAAAGAAACGACTTTTGGTAAGATATATTTACTAATAAAATAAAGTAAAAATGATACTAATCCTCCATAAACAAAAAGGTAAAGTAGTTCTGAAGTCACTGCTCCAACTGTTACTGCCAATGTTGTAACCGAACCAATGGCAGTTACCAGAAGAAGAATAATTGTTGCCACTAAATCCTGTACCAGAAGAAAACCAATTGAAATTTTACCGTAAAGTTTGCCCGCATCTCCCCTGTCGATAAGAAGTTTCAAAATTATGATAGTACTGCTGAATGTAAGCGCTATAGCTGTATAAAGCGAACCAGAAATATCAAGACCTAATGAGTAAATAATGAAATATCCAATAAATGAAGTAAAAATAACTTGGCCGATTCCGGTAACAAACGAGATTTTTCCAACTTCCCGAACAATATCCGGATTTAAGGTTAAACCAACAATGAAAAGAAGGATTGATATCCCGATTTTGGAAAAAAGCTCAAGTGACTCTTGGGAATGCAGGAGATTTAGAAAATACGGCCCAACCAGAATGCCGGTTGCAATGTATCCAACAATAAGAGGTTGCCTTAGGATTCGCATGAACAAGGCAAGAAGTGAGGCCAAAACTAAAATAAGCGAAAGTTCAATGAATATCGGCATAGAAATATTATAACAGAAAAACGACAGTGGAAAAGTCCTTGCTTGACTTAATACCCCTGGGGGGTATATACTATAAAGACCATGAATGCAAAAAGAAAGATCATCCGCCGATTGAAAATTACCGAGGGTCAAATCCGAGGTCTGCAGGACATGATAGAAAAAAATGTCTATTGCATTGATGTTATCACCCAAACATCTGCCGTAAAGCAAGCCCTGTCTTCAATTGAAGACAATATTATGGAAGATCATCTGAAAACCTGCGTGGTTAATCAGATAAAGAAAGGTAAAGAAAAAACGGCTGTCGGCGAGATTGTCAAAGTTTACAAACTTAAGAGAAAATAAAATGAGTAATGCAAAAATTTACCAAGTGAAAGGCATGCATTGCGCTTCCTGCGCCAGTATTATTGAAAAAACTTTGAAAAAATGTCAGGGTGTAGAGTCTGCTGAAGTAAATTACGGCACCGAGACGGCTAAACTCCAATTTGATGAGACAAAAACAAACCCCCAGGAACTTTCCAAAAAAATAGAGCCGTTGGGGTATTCATTCCATCTGCCGAAATCAGCCCATTCAATTTCCCAAGGGGCCAGCGAAATGGGCATGTCAGAAAGCGAGCACGCTAAACACCTCGGATTGAATCAGTCAAAAGAAGAGAAGCTTGCCGAAGTGGCGGATATGCGGACAAAAGTGATGTGGGCCATTCCTCTTGCTTTGATTAGCGCTCTAATTTTGGGTTGGCAAATATTGGGCAAGTATAGTCTAGTCCTTCAAATGAGTCTTTTGGCCGAGGAATTTTTTCATCACCTTCTTCCGATAATGGCCACCTACGTATTGTTTGTGGTGGGCAAACCTTATCTTCTAGGTTTTTACAGATTCCTTCGTTACGGCAAGGCTAATATGGACACTTTAATCGGCATAGGAACTCTAGTGGCTTTTCTTTACAGTTTCATCGTAACCGCCTTTGAGGGAATGCTGAAACAATATATAGATGTTGAAGCGACTTATTATGACGTTACAATAATTGTCATTACTTTTATCGCTCTGGGGAAATATCTTGAAGCCCGCTCAAAAATAAAAACTGGCGATGCTATTGAAAAACTGCTGAACCTCCAAGCAAAAACGGCCCTTGTGGTGCGTCACGGGAAAGAGGTGGAAGTTTCAATAAGCGATGTCAAGCATGGCGATTTTGTTGTTATCAAACCGGGAGCAAAGATCCCGGTTGACGGCATAATCACCGAGGGCTCTTCGTTTGTTGACGAATCAATGGTTTCCGGCGAACCGATGCCTGTTCAAAAAAAGATAGGTGAAAATGTGGTGGCCGGAACAATAAACACAAGCGGTTCCTTTATTTTTAAGGCAACCAAAGTCGGTTCGGAAACTTTACTTGCCCATATAATAAAAATGGTTGAGGAGGCTCAAGGTAGCAAGGCGCCCATTCAAGCTCTGGCCGATAAAATTTCAGGCGTTTTTGTGCCCATTGTGCTGGTCATTGCCTTTTTAACTTTGGGTCTGTGGCTTTTCTTCGGCAGTAATTTCTTTGGATTTTCACAAGCCCTTTCCTTCGGCTTAGTTTCTTTTGTCGGAGTGTTAGTTATCGCTTGCCCTTGCGCTCTTGGCTTGGCAACCCCCACCGCTATCATAGTTGGAGTTGGAAAAGGTGCCAGAGAAGGAATTTTAATCAAGGATGCGGCCACTCTTGAGAAACTCCACAAAGTTCATACGGTAATAGTGGACAAAACTGGAACAATTACTATAGGCAAGCCGACTCTTGTTCATATTCAAAACCTATCAAATCTTTCAGATGACGAGATCGTTGGAATATTGGCCTCACTTGAAAATAAATCCGAACATCCAATTGCCCATGCTATTGTCACTTTCGCCAAGGAGAAAAATATAAATTTAGCCGCTCTGGATAATTTTCAATCCATAAAAGGCAAGGGGGTGAAAGGCACTATTTCCGGTACGATGTACTATGTCGGGAATACAAAACTGGTAAATGATTTGAATCTGTCTTTTGACGCTAAAAGGCTTGAGAAAGAAACAACCCAAGGAAAAACCCCAGTCATACTTGCAACAAAGGAGAAGATCTTGGCTATTGTTTTGATCGCCGATGCTTTGAAAGTTGAAGCTAGTGAGGCGGTTGCAAGCCTTCATAAACTTGGAATAAAAGTAGTGATGCTCACAGGAGACGACAAAAACACAGCCCAATTTATTGCCAAACAAGTCGGCATAGATGAAGTAGTGGCAGAGGTTTTGCCCGAAGACAAGTTAAACAAAATAAAAGAACTCCAATCCCAAGGCAAGATTGTGGCCATGGCTGGAGATGGGGTTAATGACGCTCCAGCCCTGGCCCAAGCCGATATAGGTATTGCCATGGGCACTGGCACAGACGTGGCTATTGAATCCGCCGGCATTACCCTTCTCCATGGCGATATCTCAAAGCTGGTCAAGGCTATTAGACTGTCAAAAATAACCATGCGAGGAATCAAGCAGAATCTTTTCTGGGCTTTTATTTACAATATAGTGGGCATTCCGCTTGCCACTGGTTTGTTTTATCCAATCTTCGGCTGGCTTCTCTCCCCTGTTTTTGCCGGCTTTGCTATGGCGGCCTCAAGCGTATCGGTCGTCGGAAATTCGCTTCGTATTAAAGCCAAAAAATTATAAGTTAAAATTATTAAAATAATATAAAAAATCATATGAAAAAATCATCATTTATACACGGGGTTTCTATAGTCGCTGGTATATGGGGAGTCCTTGCCCTCATTGGAGCATGGCTTGCCGGGGAAAATGGAACTATATTCGGTTTTTCTCAACAACACTGTTTCTACGACGCAATTGTTCTTGAACTTATCTCTGTTTCGGCGGGCATTTGCGCCATATACCGCCGTCAATTAGAAAGAGAGGGTTAAAAATCAGAAGTTTGATAAATAAATAAAAAGTGATATTATAGATTAAGATGACTTATCTGCCAAAGAAAATTATTACCTCAATAGTTCTGGCCTCATTTATAATGGTGGTGTTTTTTAGTTTCACTTATATGATCCATCAATCTGATGGGCGGATGGCCGGTGATTGTCCTTTTTTCTCTAATAGCCAGTCAATTTGCAACCAGAACACTATACTTTCAGCCATTCATCATATTTCCGCTTATCAATCATTTTTGAATATACAAACTGTTTCTAACATAACCGCTGGACTGATTTCACTGCTTATCTTGGTTGTTTTGTTTTTTGCTATTTTCCCAAAAAATAAATATCCTCTTGCTCTATCCTACGTAAATCATCGAAATAATCGCCCACCACCGTTATCTGGTAAAAATAAAATAATTGATTGGCTTTCTCTTTTTGAGAATTCTCCTTCTGCCATATAAAGGCTTAATAACTCTGGAGTAAAGAGTTTATTAAGCCTGATTAAAAAGTCCTTTTTGGGCTTTTTTGCTTTTGGCTTGAATATTAATTACCAACAAAAACATTACTAACTAATTAAATATTATGGATCCACTTATCGGTACATCTCTTGTAGCAGCATTTGTGGCTGGAATAGCGGCTCTGTTTGCGCCATGCTGTATCGGCGTTCTCCTGCCGTCCTATTTGGCCAATATATTCAAAGAAAAATATAAAATTTTCTTTATGACTTTTGTATTTTTCCTCGGAATGCTAACGGTTTTCCTGCCAATAGGGCTTGGGGCCTCTTTCCTGGCCCAATTATTCAGTCAGTACCATAACATTATTTTTTCCATAGGCGGAATATTTTTGATGGTTTTGGGTTTAACAATATTCTTTGGAAAAAAGTTTATGGCTCCGACTGTAATTCGAGACAGTTTTAAAAAATATGTCTCATCGGTTTATCTTCTGGGAGTTTTTTCGGCCATTGCCACAACCTGTTGCGCCCCGGTCCTAGCCGGAGTTTTGACGCTTTCCATAGCCAGCGGCACGATTGTTTGGGGCCTTATATTCACACTGACTTATGTCGTTGGAATGACTCTGCCTTTGTTTGTTATTGCCCTATTCTTGGACAAATATAATTGGACGGAAAAAATTATAAAAGCCAGAAGAATGATGACTTTCAGTCTGGGCAATATCAGTTGGAAGATAACGATTTCCGACTTGATCTCAAGTCTTATATTTTTCGGTATGGGAAGTTACATTACTTATTTGGCCTTCAACAACCAGCTTTTCAGCCATTCAAATTATCAGCTGGACATGAACATCTATTCGGCCAAGATATTGGGTTACATAAATGGTTTTATCACTCTCATTCCGGAATATATCTGGGCGGTTTTGTTCGTCGGTTTAATCGGTTGGTTTGCTTATTTATTCATTAAACAACTTAAAAACAATGAGAACTAAAGAATACACAATTTTTGCAGTCTTAATTGCTGGCGCATTTTTGTTGGGATTTTTTCTTTTTAAGAATCCGCCTGGTAAAACTGCGGTAAGTAGTGGGACACTGGATCATCATGGCGGGACGGCAACCGTCTCTATAAGTAATGCGCTGTTAAATTCACTTGTTGATAAACCCCTGCCGGATATCATACTTGTTGATAAAGACGGTAATACTACAACTACGGCCGATCTCAAGGGTAAAGCTGTCGTTTTCTTCTTTAACGAGGGACTGATGTGTTACCCGGCCTGTTGGAACCAAGTGGCCGGATTTGGCAGCGATCCCCGATTCAATAATGGAAAAATTCAGGCTTATTCCGTTTTGGTGGATTCGGCCAAGGATTGGCAAAGGGCCATAGATAAAATGCCGGAGTTGGCCAAAGCTCAAACCCTATTTGACACTGGGGCTTCAGCTTCAAGACAACTTGGGCTTTTGACTCTGCCGTCCTCAATGCATAGAGGTTCATTGCCCGGACATACCTATATAGTGGTGGATAAGGACGGAATAGTCAGATACGTCAAAGATGACCCGAATATGGCAATGGCCAACAATGAAATATTCAATAAAATAGCGGAGTTTAAGTAAAGTTATGGTTAAAAATTATCAAATTAATCTGACAATATGAAAAATATTATAAGCATGGAAAAATTGCTGGAAAAAGTTAAAAAAATAAAGGAAAGCGGCTCATTTGATCTATCTATGGAGGAAGACTTGAGTATCGCCATAATGAATCTGGTCAGTCTGGAGGAACATTTTTATTTTACTGCAGAAAAAACCGGGAAAAATGAGTACTTTGACTTACTGGCCGAGGTCAGGGAGATCAGGAAAAAATTATTGGCAAAAATGATAGACCAACATGAGGGCGAGACTTGGTGCATATCCAAACACTTGCTTGCCGCCACAATGCGCTTAATTGAGGTCGGGACAAAATTAAAATCAACCGGGAAAAATGACGAGGCCGAAAAAACATGGAAAGAGGCTTACCGGATTTACGCTTTGTTTTGGGGACTCCGATTAAAACTCATAAATATTTCCGACATTAAAAAATCAGTTCCAAAATTGCAGGAAGAAAAACCAAAAACCAAAGAAGAGGTTATTAACAAATTATTAGATTGTTGTAATGAATAATAATATGGAACAAGAAAATCAAAAAAAAGACAGTCCGTACTCAATATCAATAGCAATTGTTATGGCAGCCATTATTCTCTCCAGTGCTTGGATTTACACTTCCAGGAGAGAGGCATTAAAAAGTATAAGTGCAGAGAAAAATACAGTACAACAAACCCAAGCCCAGATTTCAGCTATTGAAGAAACGGTAACTCCCTCAAACGGAGTGGTCCTGCCTGTATCGTGGGGTAATCTCGGAATACAACTTGTAAATTCAGGAGTAATTGACGCGGAAAAGTTCAAAGCTTTATACGAAAAAAGAGGTCGGTTTACGGATGAATATAACAAGCTTCTTACGGAAAAAAGTGACGGGAAACTGAAAATCACAAAAGAAAACGCCGGGTATATCCTAAATTTATTTTGGGCTCTTGGTTTGGCAAACAAAAATGCCATTTTGGATTCAGGCGAGATGGCCAACAAAGCTTACGGCGGAGCGGGAAACTTCGCTTCAACCGGGGGGTGGACTATGGCAGTCGGAAATCCGATGAATCACTATAGCCGTCATTCATTGATTGTCTTAACAGCGGAACAGCAGGCCTTAGTTGACAAAGTGTCCCGCGGAATATACAGGCCATGTTGTTCCAATTCTACTCATTTTCCGGATTGCAATCACGGCATGGCCATGCTTGGCTTTCTGGAGCTTATGGCCTCCCAAGAAGTCAGTGAAAAAGACATGTACGGCGCCGCTTTAACTCTCAATTCATATTGGTTCCCATCCACATATATGACCATATTGGAATATATGAAAATTAACGGTATAGCTTGGACCGATGCCTCTCCTCAAGAAATTTTAGGCGCTAATTATTCAAGCAGTTCTGGATTTGCCAGAGTGACTTCACAAGTGGCACGGCCTGTCCAAAAAAGCGGTGGAGGATGCGGAGTTCTAAATGAACAACCTGCGGTTCAAAAAGACGTTGGCCAGGAGAAGCAGGGTGGTTGCGGAGTTTAATAGTTAATAATTAATATCTAAAAATATGCATAATCATAATGACCAAACCAAAGGGCATAAAAGTATGGTCTGGATGATGATTCCATGCCTTCTTCTTTTGGCTTTTCTGTTTATTAGTGGAAGTAATTTAGCGGGTTCCAGATATTTCTGGCTTTTAATCGTCGGCGTTTGTATCGTTCCGCATGCCTGGATGTTGTTTAAAAGAAAGAATAGGGCAATGACAGAAAATCCGGCAGGCAGTTCAGTAAAACAATCTGAAACAACGGACAAAGATAAGCACAAGCACGGCGGATGTTGTCACTAACTAAGATGAACAATATCACAAAGTCAGTCTTGTACGGGCTGGTTGCAAGCGCCATCTTGTTTGGAATTTATCTCGGCACGCTGTCGTTTGTTTCCGGCTGGCAATATACTCAAAACCAGTTTGTAACCTACTGGTATTTTGTCGTCAGTTTAACCTTGGGATTTGGAATTCAGATTGGACTCTACCAGTATATTAAAAGTCTAGTGCATCATGGAAAAAGCATGGGCAAAATAGTCGGAGTATCCGGCACAACATCCACCACGGCCATGATTTCCTGTTGTGCCCACTATTTGGCAAATTTGGTACCCATTCTTGGAGCAACGGGGCTGGTGGCATTTGTTACCCAATATCAGACTAGAATTTTCTGGGTCGGACTGTTATTTAATTTTGGCGGCATTTTATACATATCCAGACAAATTATTAGATTTAAAAAAAATTCATGAACACAAAAAGAGCATTGTTGTTAGCAGTTATTGCGGTCATTGGAGCTTTATTATTGTTTATTTCAAACGATATTAAACATCCTGTCTTGGAGCAAAAAGTTCCAGTTAAAAAATGGGAATCAAAACTAAATGCCGAAGGTGCGGTGGTAATTGAGATTACTCCGATTAAACTTTCGCCCAAAGACAGAGAGTGGAAATTTGAGGTGGTTTTGAACACTCATTCTGTGGAATTAGATCAGGATATGGCCGCTATTTCCAAATTGCTAGATGATAAGGGCAATCAGTATGACCTTTTATACTGGCAGGGCGATCCGCCCGGCGGGCATCATAGAGAAGTGATGCTAACATTTAAACCGATTATTCCGACCCCAAAATACATTGAATTGAGAATTCTTAATGTTGATGTGCTGGTTAGAAGTTATGTTTGGGATATTTCTGGTTAGTAATGGAAATAGTTATTGTTCAAAATAAATTTAGTGATATACTATCACGGCCAACTGACAACTGTCAGTCGTGTTATGTATAATAAAAATGATTGATTTGAATAAAAAAACTTACACGTTTCATGTTCATGGCATGCACTGCAATGCTTGTGTACTTCTGATTGAAAGTGAGTTGAGTAATTACCCGGGAGTGATTAGTGTCAAAGCTAAACTTAACAGTCGTTCGGTTGAAATCACAGGAAATTTTGGTCATAAAACAGAAGGAGAAATTGCAAAACTTTTATCTGTACCGATCGAAGACAATGGCTATACCCTTTCGCTTGAAAAACAGATAGATTCAAAAAATTGGTCGGATTTCAAAATAGCCATACCCATTGCCCTGGCTTTGGCCGCCTTGTTTGTTCTTTTACAAAAACTTGGAATTGTTAATCTCGTCAGCGGTGAAAATGTCGGATTTGGCACGGCATTTTTAATCGGCATTGTGGCTTCCCTTTCCACTTGCATGGCGGTGGTCGGAGGCTTACTGCTTTCCATGTCGGCAACTTTTGTGAAAGTCGGGGATAAGATTAAGCCGCAATTACTTTTTCATCTTGGACGATTAATATCTTTTTTTGTTTTGGGCGGTGTTATTGGCACCTTGGGAGCAGTCTTTACTTTAAATATCAGCGCAACATTTGTTTTGAATTTAATTATTGGCATGGTTATGCTTATTTTAGGTATTAACCTTTTGGATACTTTCCACTTGGCTAAAAAGTTTCAGTTGGGCGTTCCAAAGTTTATTTCAAAACATACTCTTGATATTTCAAAATGGAATCATTCCATCACTCCGCTTTTAGTCGGTGTTGTAACATTTTTTATGCCATGCGGATTCACCCAATCAATGCAAATTTACACACTTTCTACCGGCAGTTTTCTGGCAGGCGGATTGACTATGTTTTCATTTGCTCTTGGAACGTTACCAGTTCTGGCTCTCATCAGTTTCAGCTCATTTAGCATCAAAAACAGCTCAAAATCTGGGATATTTTTCAAAAGCGCCGGCCTGATAGTCATTATGTTTGCCTTGTTTAATCTTATAAATGCCTTAGTTGTTATCGGAATAATTCCGCCAATTTTTAATTTTTAGTATAATAGCCAGATGAAATCATCCCTTGTACCAATTTCAATTCTCATAGCTTCTCTTCTTATTGTTGGAGTTATTTTGTTTGCTGGAGAAAATTCAGGGGATAATGCCGGCAATAATGTCAGTATAGTTGACGGCAAGCAGATTATTGAAATCGACGCCAAGGGCGGCTACAATCCAAGAAAAACCGCAGCAAAGGCGGACATACCGACTGTTTTAAAAATAAAAACCAGCGGTACTTTTGATTGCTCGTCGGCTCTGGTCATACCAAGTTTGGGATATCGCAAAAATCTTCCGCCGTCCGGAGAAATTTTAGTTGATATCCCTTTGCAAAAAGCCGGTTCCGCTATTCAGGGAATGTGCGCCATGGGAATGTACAATTTCACACTTGATTTTAATTAAAAAATTTCGTTTTTTAAGAATTGAGCCAGGAAAGCGCCTCCGGTTTAGTCTCAAAAAATTTTATATTTGTTCTACTGGACAGGACTACTATGGTTTCACCGATAATTCTGACCTTGTCTGAACCGCCGAAAACAGCTGTTTTTTCCACGAGCTCCTTATCTCCTCTGGCCAGTTCAACCAAGACATCAACCGCTTCACTGACATATTGGGCTTTGAAACTGACAATGTCTATCAGGACCTTGATTTTTTTTGATTGTTCTTTGTGGAGATTTTTTATAGCCGTTGACACGGTATTTACATCAGACCTTAAAACATTTATATCGGTCGTATCATTAATCTCACCGACAAAAGTTAGAAGTAGAATACCTCCCTTCTCTGAAGAAACATTAATGTTCTCCATAGTAAGTTTATTATAACACGGAAATACTACAAAAATAGCAAGTCCCTGTCCAAATCATCTGTATCCGTGCTGGAAACCTTGCCTTTTAGAGCTTTGTGAGTCACGCCGAGATAAACTAACCGCTTACCAAATTTTTTTTCCAAGGAATCAATCTGTTTGTGAATCTTCTCAAACCTCTTCGTCTTATTTCCTTCTCCAAACAAGTCAGCTTGTAAAACGGACTCCGGCTTAAGCTCTTGTAAAACCACTCCTGCACTGCGGTAAAGAATTCCTTTGGTATGAATTTTTTTAAAATGTTCATCAACCAGAGAAATCAGAACTTCCGGAGCGTCTGATGGTGTTAGAAGTTTTATCTCACAACCGCAATATTTAAATCCTTGAGTTTTGAGGAAAAAGAAAACTTTTTTGGACGTAAGGCCGTAATGCCTGGCTTTTCTACAAGCATCTTCTATGTGTTTGGATAATTGTGATAGAAGAAAAACTTCGTCGTTTGTCGGTGGATGGAATGTTTTAGTTTTTTGAATAGAGGAATAATCGGTTTTGGGTTTTGAATCTATTTTCATGACTGAAATGCAGTTGAGTTCGAGCCAAATCACTTCGTACGGTTTTGGGAGATTTATTTTAATCCACTCTTGGTTTTTTTTGGCAAAGTCACCGGCGGTAGAAATGCCCCTTCTTTGCAAAAATTCCGAGGTCCTTGGCCCAATGCCCCAAATTTTTTCAATCGGTGTTTTCCTAAGAAATTCCAGCGCGGTATTTTTTAAAATTTCGGTCAAACCATTCGGCTTCTGCCACTTGGAAGCCACTTTGGCTAAAACTTTTGAAGGCCCGAGACCAATTGACACTGACAGCCCGAGTTCTTCGTTCACTTCTTTTTTAATCCGCTCGGCAATTTCCAGGTAAGTCATGTAAAGTGGCCGATCTAGTCCGGTCAACTCGGCAAAACATTCATCAATGCTGTATTCCTCCACTTCGTCTGCATAACGGCGGACAATATCAAACATTTTTCGTGAATATTTTGCGTATGAAAGATAATCTCCGGGCAAAATCAAAACTTGTGGAAATTTTTTCCATATGGTAAATATCGGCATGCCCCGAGTTATACCGAGAGCTTTGGCTTCGTATGAAAGCGCCGAGACAATCCCCCTCTCCTCTCCAGTCACAACCGGCAAACCTTTGAGCTTCGGATTTTTTGCCACTTCGCAGGCCACAAAAAAAGCGTCACCATCCATGTGGAAGATGACTTTTTGCTTGCCCACCAACGAGGCAGGTTTTTTTGTTGTGAGTTTATTCACTACATATAGTATAAGTGAACTATGGTTCACTATGCAATTGACAACCAATCTTTTCAGAACTATTTTCAGTTTTTTCTTTAAACAATCCATTGTCTAATTCGCGCGAATTAGACAATGGATTGGACTAGGGATTACTTTTTGATTTTTGAAATTTTGGTGATTTTTATGAATTTTCTATATCGAAAACTTGATGGGGTCCTATACCCGGCCTCCCCGCCCTATTCCCCATTTTGGCATAATTTTTCATGTTTTTTCTTTTAGTGAAATTTATCAATTTTTTCTTGAAGATATCCGGAAAAATAACCGCTGTATCTGTTTTGCAATTCAGGAATTTTCCAATCATTACCTGTAACTACTCCCCGACACTTTAAAAAACCGCAGTTGCATTTGAAACTATAATCCGAGGATTCCATCATGGCATAATCTATAGTTATTTCCTCCCCAACGTCAATATCTTTCCTCGCGACAATTTTTAATTTATCTTTTATCCCGCAATTTGAATCACACGAATGATTTATATAATCCGCATCCTCTGAATCACTGTTTTTTACAGCTGCAAAAAACAAATCGTCGTCTATCTGTATCATGTGATCGTTGCCTTTTTCAAATAGTTCGTCAGATTTTTCAGTATCAATATACTCTCCTGTTCCATTTGTATAGTCTGCCACAATTTCACCTTTACTAATTTCTTCCACAGCAGACAAACCCCTGCCAGAAGTCTGACTGAATCTATTTTTAACCTTCGGTGAAATATATGAGGCCATTAAACTAAATCAAATTTAGCATTTTGTGAAATCTTTCGCCGGATTAAACATCTATTCGTCCATTCGCACGAATTAGGGATTAGAGATTGGAAGTTGGGAATACTAAGATGGAACATGTATTTTTGGAAAAAACTTAGGGCCCACCGCGAGCCCGAGTGCTAATGCAATTAAAATAAATGGTGGCATGAGGTTATTTTGATATAATATAATAGGTGTTAAAATTAGAGCTTAGAAATAATTTTTAAATATTCATCTCTTGATATACTTAGGATTCTTAAATTATTAAGAATAATAAAAGCAGGAAGTTGTGTGTCGCGCGGAATAACAATTGGTCTACTTATTCCCGCTTTCCAATATATACGATGATCACCTTTTTCTCTTTTGAACTCACATCCAACCCTGAAAAGAAACTTTTCAAATTCTTTCCAATGAACCGACTGGATGCGCGGCATAAAATGTTAAGCTAAGGAAGGTATTTTTAAATTTATAAAGTTTGATGATACAACTTTGGGTGGAGCCCATTTTTTTTGAACTTTTTTCCACCCTAATTCAGATAGAACATCTTCTATGGTCTTTGCTTCAATAATTTCCTCCAAAAAAACGTTGACTATTTTTACGAATCTTTTTTTAGCTTCTTTTTCAGATTTTCCAGATGTAGAAATGTCTAAAGCAGGAGTATACACCACAAAACGCTTGTTTTGCTTAGTTATTAATACGGGTAAATTGAATGATAATTTATTGTTTAACATATACAGATATTACCAACATTTAGGGTTTATTACAAATCAATCCCCTTGCCCCATCTAGATAAACAATCTGTTCAACTATTCGAACGAATTAGAAAATAATTAAGCCATTCGGATTAGTACCACTTGGCGAGAATGACCTCAATATTAGGGTCGGATTGGTTAACGAGAGTTTTGAAGCGGACAACGTCGCTTAAACCGTCGGGACCGCGATAGTGGTAAGGCCAGACTTGTTTTGGTTTGAAAGCGAGCACGGCGTCGGCTGCTTCTTCTACGCTCATTGTGTACGGTAAATTCATTGGGATCAAGGTGATGTCAATGTCCTCAAGCACTCGCATTTCAGGAATGCCGGAGGTGTCGCCGGCAATATACACACGGAAACCATCTTTCTCTACTACATAACCGTTACCCCTACCTTTCGTGTGAGGAGCTGTCGCCGATTCTGGAATATTGTACATCGGGATTGCTGTTACCGTGAACTCGTCAAATGTTTTCGTCTCACTGTTTTTCATAACTTGCACTTTGTTCGCGAGCGCTTTCGGTAATTTATCCCTCACTGCTTGTGGAGTAACGAGCACTGCCCAGCCCAAAACTTTTTCCAAAGTTTCATCGTCCAAATGATCGCTGTGAATGTCAGTCAGCAAAATAATATCGGCTGGTGGCTGTCCCATAAAAGCTTCTGCCCCGCCGACCGGGTCCGTGTAGATATTTTTATCCCCCCAGTTTATAACTGCCGTGGCATGAGAAATTGGAATTATTTTTACCAGAGCGTTTTGTGTAACTTCTGTGGTTTGTGATGTTTCTATCATAGTTTTATTATTATCTTTTTTAGTAAACAAATAAATTCCGCCAATGATCACTACTAAAAATAATATTAAAATTAAATATGTCTTTTTCATATTTGTATTATACCAAATTGAGGATTTTTGATAGTGAAAAAAGCGACCTTCGCGGGGAAGGTCGTTTTTTTAGGAATTGAGATTATTTAAGAAAAAAGAGGTAGAGGCCGACCACTGTGGAGATGAGACCGTAGATACCGAAAAGATTTCGGGATTTCTTTATGGTCATGACACTTAATATCTTTGGAAAGAAGATGTAAGACACACCTTTTAGAAAAACTATCCAAGCGAAGATAGTGACTGCGGTTCTCCAGGTCCCGTCCCAAACATTGTACTGAATCAAATACATTGCGGACAAAAAGATCAGGATAATTCCTGTTAGGTAAACTGTGGCCGGGTGATTAAAAAAGTCGTTAAGTAAATGTGGAATAGTTTTTCCTTTGAAAAGGAGAAACAAACCGCTGACCACAAGGTATATCGCTAATATTTTCAATGTCAAAATTGAAATATCCATAATTTTAATGAACTATTTATAATATTTTAATTATACAACTAATTTGATGCCCAGTGAATAAAGTTATCCCCTTTTGTCTATAGGAAAAATGCCAGATGAAGGAGAGATGAAGTGTGTAACCGAAAGAAAGTTGGTTCGTCATAAGAAGTAATAAAGGTCGTTTATTAGCAATAACAAAGAAATTTATGACAAATTACTTAAAGCTAAAATCACTTTATTCTATAAGAACGTATGCCACTGTTCTTATAATTTCTGCTTTGTTCTTCGGGATGATAGCATTCTTGCCAGTAAAAACAGGAGCTGCAACGAATATTCCGCTTTGTGAAATAACTAGAAGTCTGAAATCCGGAGATTCCGGTGAAGATATCAGATGTCTTCAAAGATTCCTAAACTGGTCCGGATACACTTTGGCTGCCACAGGGCCTGGATCAGTCGGCAGTGAAAGCGCCTACTTCGGACCGCTGACCGCAAACGCCCTCATTAAGTGGCAAAACGCTAATGCCTTTCAAGTTTTGACACCAATAGGTCTTACGGCCGGAACAGGTTTCTGGGGCCCAATGTCTTTCAATTGGTATGTAAGCATTGTCAGAAACCAGTTAGGCTTGACTTCTTAAAGTCTTGAAAGCAAGCACAAAAGGGCTGGATTGGTCCAGCTCTTTTGGTATTAAATTTTTTATGTAAAAACCCGAGGTAATGAAAGCGCCAATGCCAACGGCAAGTGTATTTCATGGCTGTATACCCCGGTCTAGAACTCTAGTAGGTCAGATGGCTTACTTAATGTAATGTGTAATATAAGTTATTTATACTTCCTTTTTTACATTAACTTAAGAGCAACCTTCCTTCGATAAAAGAACTTTCTGACTTCCTCAGCGACAATAATAGAAGCGGCGATCGGTATAATGAGAAGCCATTCGGAAAGTTCGAGCGGTACGGTGCGAAGAATTTTCTGCATGATCGGCATGTATATGGCAGCTATTTGGAGCACGATAACGACAACAGTTGCCCCTACTAGATATTTATTTGAAAACCAATTTATACTGAATATTGATCTATTTTCCGAACGGCAATTCCAAGCATTGAACCATTGAAAAACCGCGAGCACGGTAAGTGATATCGTCCACGCCTTAGCAATATCAGTTTCAAAATATTGACTGAATAGAAATAGAGTCCCGAACATCATGGGTAATGCCATAACGACCATTCTTTGAATCATGAGTGAATCAACAATATATTTTTTGGGATGTTCAAATTTTCCGGACAAAAGTCCTTCCTCCTTCGGCTCCATAGCCAGAGCTACATCAAGAAATCCGTCAGTCACAAAGTTAAGCCAAATGATTTGAGCGGCAAGAATCGGTAGTGGATACCCGAGAAAAAGCGCCGCAGAAATCACAAACACTTCTCCGGCACTGGTCGAGAAGAGATAGAGGATGACCTTCTTTATCGTCTTATATATACTCCTGCCTTCCTCAATCGCCGATACAATACTCCCAAAATTATCATCAAGCAAAACTATGTCCGAAGCCTCTTTTGCAACTTCTGTACCTATTTTACCCATTGAAACACCGAGATCAGCGGCAACAAGCGACGGCGCATCATTGACCCCATCTCCCGTCATAGCAATAATCTCTCCAAGACTTTTATATGCATTAATAATCTGCATCTTGTGTTCAGGGGTCACTCTGGCAAAAACGGTTGTATTCCCAAGTTTGCTTGCAAGTTCATTACCGTACATATTTTCAATTTCTTCTCCTGTTAAAACAGTGTCTCCTTCTTGGTATATACCAGCTTCCTTTGCAATAGCTGTGGCAGTTATTTTGTGATCACCTGTAATCATTACAACTCTAATACCAGCTTCTTTTGCCCGAGTCATAGCAAGAGAGACCTCTGGTCTTAGAGTGTCTTGCATAGCAAAAAATCCAACAAAAGAAAGTGAGTGAATCGATTCTACTTTCAGCTGTTTTGATGCATCATTGCGAACTGCAATGGCTATAACACGAAGTCCTTGTTCTGACATACGAACAAATGTTGCTTCCAATTCTTTCTTTTCTTTTACCCCAAGTGAATGATTTTCTCCGTCACGCTTAATGTGAGTACATAAAGAAAGTAATACTTCTGGAGCACCTACTACAGTCACAAGAAGACTATTTTCTATTTGGTTGGCACTTGCGTGATATTTCAGTTTATAATCAAAAGGAATTTCTGATATAAGCGGAGACTCACGCAAGAGATCGTCTTTGTGAAACCCCAGTTTTTCTCCAAACACCAAAATAGCCGCATCGGTTGGGTCACCTGAAATACGCCAATTTTTTGTTTCTTCTGCGTACAGAAGTCGAGCATTCGCCACAAGTGAGGAAACTCTGCCGAGGTATAATAATCCATTATTATTTTCTGGTGCTATAATTTCTTCACCAATTTTTATTTCTCCCTTTGGTTCATAGCCAGTTCCTCCAACTTCAAATATCTTGTCATTTATCCATACTTTACGAATAACAAGTTCATTTTTAGTAAGTGTGCCTGTTTTATCCACTGCAATTACTCGTGCCTGTCCGAGAGCTTCAACTGCTTGAAGTTTTTTAACAAGAGCATTTTGTTTAGACATTCGCCACACACCTGTAGCAAGTACCAGAGTCATAACAATAGGCAACCCCTCAGGAATAATTGAAACTGAAAGAGATACAACGGTAGTAAACATCACTTTGACTGAATGGCCAGAGAAGACACCAACAGTAAAAATAGCTGAACTAATAACCGTAACAGCTAAGATAATCACTCGTGATAGATAATAAATGTTAACTTTGAGAGGAATTTCCGTATCAATTGTTGAAATTTGTTTGGCTATTCCACCTATTACAGTTGAAATACCTGTAGCCACGACTACCGCTCTACCATTACCTGAAACGATATTGGTTCCCTTAAAAACCATATTTTTCTGTTCTGCCGTTGCTAAATTATCACCATCGACAACCTCAATAATTTTATATATTGGTTCTGATTCTCCAGTAAGAGATGCTTCATCTATTTTTAAACTCTGAGAAAGAATGACTCGAGCATCAGCAGGAATCCGTTCTCCCTCTTGGAGAAGAAGAATATCGCCGGGAATCACCTCACGATCAGGAATAATGTATTCTTTTCCATCTCGCAGAACAGTTGCGCTTGTTTCTACGAATTTTTTCAGAGCAAGAAGTGTATTTTGAGCTTTACCTTCTTGAATTACTCCAACAACAGCATTAAACAAAAGTATTGCGAGAATAATGTAACTATCCATTGTTTCCCCTATGAGAAAAATGACTACACTCGCAACAAGAAGAATGTATATAAGTGAACTTTGGAATTGATTAAAAAATAGTCTTAGTTTGGAATGAGGTTTTTCTTCTGGAAGACTATTTTGACCATACTGTTTGAGACGTTCTTTAACTGTATCAAGAGATAACCCCCGATCAGAACTTTCCAGTTTATTAAAAGTTTTTTCTAATGAAAAAGAATACCATGATTGTGACATAGCACTAATTATATCTGAATTTCACTTTTATTTCAGCGGATCTTGTGAGCGAGAAAAGTGAAAGAGATTATTTCCTATACATTGCTGCGAGGCTTGGGATCGAACCAAGATTCACGCTTTCAGAGAGCGTTTGCCTACCATTAGCAGACCTCGCAATATTTAACTTTATTTTATAACATTACATTAAAAAAGCTCTCCTTCCAAGTGACCACCACTAATCACTATCACCAATTCCTTTTAATCTTTCCACATCCCCTCTATTGTCTAATTCGTTCGAATGGTACAATAAAGCTATGAGACAATATGAAAAACTCTTAAAAGCAGTGGCCAACAAAAGACGACTTGAGATAGTGAAATTTTTGAAGAAAGAGAAAGAAGCTACAGTCGGAGATATTGCTTCGCACATCAAACTCTCCTTCAAAGCAACATCAAAACATCTGGCTGTGCTGTTTGCCGTCGATATTGTTGAAAAAGAACAACGAAGTTTATCGGCCTTTTATTCCCTTCATCCAAATCCTGCTCAAATAATCCGATCTGTTATAAACCTTTTATAATTTTTTACTGTCTAATTCGCGCGAATGGTTTAATAGGAAAAGAATGATTTTGCAAATAAAATTTATAGAAAGAGGCGAACACATTGTCCGCCTCACGTGAAATTCGATCATGACTTCGGTACAACCCCGCGAGAACGCAGCCATTCTTCGATCTCTCTGGCGTTGTCTTGACCGAAAACTGCAGAGTAGTATGCTTGTCCGGCGTCAGGAGAACCGTTACCTTTCCGACCCTCAATCCCCTTGACCACAGGAGCAATCATATTCATCCGCAGGAGTTCACGAAGTTCAGGCAGGAGTTCTTCGGAGATCCCTGTTATTTCCAAAAAAACTAGTCCGTCTTGTTTACTGTACTCCAACATACACCTCCAGTTCTATTAAATTTCTACACCCAACGAGATTAATTGTCAAACAACTACACCTTCAAATATTTTCTGGTAGCCAGATAACTTGAAATGGAGCCGATGGCAACTCCGGATAGTGTGATTATGGCAAAAATCTGCCCGAAGTTTGCCGTGTAATATTGAAAAATGTTCAGTCCAATGAAAAACTGCTCCGTTGTGCCGCCAAGCCACAAAGTGACCGGATAAAATATTATGAGGGTAATGACGGCAGAAATAAACCCATAAATGGCTCCAGCCACAAAGAAAGGGCCGCGAATATAGTTTCTGGATGCTCCGACCAGGCGCATAACCGAAATCTCATCCCGCGACATATAAATAACCAAGCGCAAAGTGTTAAATGTGATGAGCACAGAAATAACAACCAGAAAAATAGTCAGGACAAAACCTAAACGGTTTGAGGAATTTATTATGCTGGTTAAGCGATCAATGGCTTCTTTGTTTTGATAATAATTAACTTTGTCTATAATGCTTGTGTTGCCGACAGACAAAGCGCTTTGGTTTTGCAAAAATTTAGCAATGTTTTCGTATTGTCCCGGATCTTTGGCTCTGATATTTAATTTAGCCCCCAAAGGATTTTCTCCGAGTTCCTCCAGAGCTTGTAGGGTCAGCTCGTCGTTTTGGTTTCTCTGCTTGAATTCCTCCAAAGCCTGTTCCCGGGAAACATAGATGATCGGAGATTGAACTTCAGCCAGTTTTTCAAGCTTGTCTTTCATTGCCAAAATATCTGCTTCGTTTGCAGTACGAACAAAGTAAACATTAATATCAACTTTTTCTTTAATCTGATCCAGAGTAAATCGGAGAATGACCCCAGAAAAAATGACCGAACCGATGACAAAAAGGGTCACGACCATGACCAGAATTGAGGAAAGAGAAACAAAGCCATTGCGCCAAAAACTGAAGAAACCGGCCCGTATTACTCTTTTTATTTTAATCCACATAAGAATGATTACATTCTAGTCCATAAAGTCCATAAAGTCCAAAGTCTATAAAGGAAAATTATTTTAGACTCTTTATTAACCCCGATAAAATCTTTGAAATCTCCAGAGAACAGTCATATAAAGCATTAAAATGGTCTTTGGTTATATATTTCAATTCCAAAGCTAAATCAAGCATAGACCTCACTTCACCTGCAGAACCTTTAGCTATAAATAAAAACTTTTTAAATTCCTTGTCTCCCTTTCGCTCAAATCCTTCCGCGATGTTATTCATTATGGAGACTGAAGCTCTTTGTATTTGATCTCTAAAACTATAATCTTTTACATGTTGAAAAGCTTTATAAATTTCCAAAGTGAGAAATTTAGATTTTTGCCAACCAATTATATCCTCAAATCTATCAATCATGTATTAACTTTATAGACTTTATAGACTTTTCCCTTTCGACTAAATTACATACTTTCCCTGTTGGTCATCGCGAATTATCTTTCCATTCTCCAAAGTAATAACTCGCCTATTCAAAGAATCTATAACCCCCTTGTTGTGAGTGGTTAAAATGACAGTCGTTCCCAAATCGTTGATTTTTTTCAAGATCTGGACAATGTCGTAGGTGTTTAGAGGATCCAGGTTGCCCGTCGGCTCGTCGGCAATAACCACATCAGGCTGGTTGACGATGGCTCTGGCGATTGAGACCCTCTGCTTTTCCCCGCCGGAAAGCTCGTGGGGAAAATTCCAGATTTTTTTGCCAAGATCCACTAGATCCAAAACATGTGGAACATCGGCTTCTATTTCCTCATCGGTTCTGCCGGCCGCTTCCATGGCAAAAGCGATGTTTTCGTAAACATTTTTGTCCGGTAATAAGCGAAAATCCTGAAAAACCACCCCGACTTTGCGACGGAAATCGTTAATCTGGTTTTTGTTTAGACTGTGGACATCTATGGACTCAAAAAAAACTTTACCCTTGCTCGGTTTTTCCTCGCCCAAAATCATTTTGACCAAAGTAGTTTTACCTGCTCCACTGTGTCCCACAATAGAGACGAACTCCTTATGCTCCACAGAAAAAGAGACCTCCTCTAGGGCCACAGAGTTGTCAGGATAAATCTTTGAAACTTTATCAAAGTGAATCATGAGCATATTATAGCACTAAACCACCCTTCGTAAAATTATAGAAAGCATTTTATGTAATTATTTTAAGCTCTTTTCTGCCTCTATAAACTCATCTAGTTCTCCATTTAAAACTCCATCTATATTACTTGTTTCTATATTGGTGCGATGGTCTTTGACCATTTTGTATGGGTGCATTACATAAGAGCGAATCTGATTACCCCATTCTATTTGAGTTGTTTTACTAATATACATACCTTTTTCTTTGGTAACCCTTGCTTCTTCCAAAGCTTTAAATATTTTGCCCTTAAGTATTGAGATGGCTTTCTCTTTGTTTTGGGCTTGAGAGCGTTCGTTGTCACTTTGGGCAGAGAGGTTGGTCGGAATATGCACCACTCGGACGGCAGTTTCGCGTTTGTTCACATTTTGTCCACCTGGACCGGAGGAACGGGACAATTCCACCCGAAGTTCGTTATCAGGAATTTCAATATCCCCTGCTCCGCCTTTCATTTTTGGAAAATTTGGAATGACTTCCACCATAGAAAATGAGGTGTGGCGAAGCGACTTGGCGTTAAACGGCGAAATACGCACCAAACGATGAACCCCCGACTCATTTTTCAACATCCCGTAAACTTTCCCAGCGGTTAAACCGCTGGAAATTTCGATCGAAATATTTCGGTAACCACCATGGTCATTTTCATTTTTGTGTAAAATACTGACATTCCAACCTTTTTTATTGAAATACTTAAAATACATATTTAAAAGTATTGCTGAAAAATCTTCGGCATCGTCTCCGCCCGCGCCAGAAAAAATTGTCATGACAGCGTCTCCTGTATCGTATTTACCCACCCCAGCTATCTCTGCTTTTAATTCTGTAATCCGGCGAATAGTAGCTTGTGCTTTATCTTTGTTCGTCCAAAAATCCACCTTGGACATATTTTCTTCCAATTCAGTAAGTTCTTTTTGTAATTTGTTTTTATCGCCCATTTTTTACTGTCCAAATATGCTTGATGTTTGTAAAAGCGGAGCGAATTCCTTCGCGGGAATAGATACGACCAAGACCGGAAAGTTTATAACCGCCCCAAGGCAGGCCGGCTTTTGACATACCGTGTCTATTTATTTCTACCGTACCAGCTTCAATTTGACGAGCAATTTTTTCTCCAAGTTTAATGTTTCTGGTCCAAATACTGGCGGTCAAACCAAAAACAGAATCATTGGCCAAAGCGATGGCTTGCTCTATTTTTGAAAATTTCATAATAGGAATGACCGGACCAAAAGTTTCTTCTCTCATTATTTTCATTGAATGATTAACCCCTACAATAATACCTGGCTTTATAAATAAACCTCCGGACGGTTTACCACCAATAAGCAATGTGGCTCCATTGCCCAAAGCATCTTTAATGTGACCAAGCACTATATCGTATTGAAATTTGACTGACATAGGACCCATGTCCGTTTTTTCATCAAATGGATCGCCGACATTTATTTTTTTTATTTCACTTATGCAAGCTTTTACAAATTTGCTGTAAACTTTAGTGTGGCAATAAACCCGCTCCACTCCGAAGCAGACTTGGCCACTATACATGGTGGCACTTTTTACAATTTCTTTTGCCGCTTTGGAAATATCGGCATCCGGCAGAATGATGGCTGGATCCTTGCCGCCAAGTTCAAGCACAAGTCTGTGCAGTTTATTGGCGCTGGCACGCATCACAGCTTGACCCGCCCTGACACTGCCGGTCAAAGCCACAGTGCTTACATCAGATTCAACAAGTTTCTGCCCGACACTTCTACCGCCATAACGAACGGTAAACGTTTTGTCTGGTAACCCGGAATTATTTAATTTTTTGATAATTTTTGCTAAAACTTTGCCAGTTTTGGTGGCGTGCTCGGAAGGTTTCCAGATGATTTTATTGCCGCAAAGAAGCGGTGGGATGATTCCAGCCATAGCCAAAAATACCGGCGCATTCCAAGGAGAAATAACCGCCACTATTCCGACTGGTTCGTAACAAATAACGTTTTTTTCTATTACATTGTCACCAACTACTTCATCGGCGATAAATTCCGGAATTTGTTCGCAAAAGGCTTTGACTCTTTGGCTGGCGATCAAAACTTCGTGCCGTCCAGCTTTCAGAGGTTTGCCAATTTCTTCGGCCATAACCAAAGCCAACTTTTCTTGATGCTTTATCAATAAATCCGATAATTTAGAGACGATGCCAGCCCGGCTTTTAGCCTCAAGTGTTTCCCATTCTTTTTTGGTTTTAGTTTTCATAAAAATTTGATTTTGAGCCACCTCGCAGAATCGAACTGCGGATCTCGTCTTTACGAAAGACGTGCTCTACCAACTGAGCTAAGGTGGCACTACTGGAGCCGGAAGAGGGAATCGAACCCTCGACCTACCCCTTACCAAGGGGTGATTCCACCACTGAACTATTCCGGCAATTAACCCAACTTCACATTGCAATACTATTATACAGAAGCAATGCTTGCAATGTGATCGGAAATGAGGTTTTTTAATTTCATATTATTAAAACTTACAATAAGTACACCATGTTTCATTTTCTCGTGATATGTACCCTTCCCTCTTCTTATAAGTATAGTGGACTTATAAAATTGTGATTTTTTTATAGAAAGATGTCTTTTCCAAAAAAGAACCAGTCTATCAACATCAAAATCATCGTAAGTTTGTAATTGAAATCTCAACCTATTTTTGTCTATTTTGTAAATTTCAACCAAAAAATCTAAATATTTTTTCACGAGTACTGGATCAGAATTACTTAGTCTAACTGCATGACGACCTCTTTTTGTTCCCTCACTCCAAAATAAACCTAGTCCTAACCCAAATAAAAACATCTGTTTAGTGCTTCTCGGCATGCTAAATTTAAAAGGATCCCCGTCGGGATTACGTTTGTAATATATAGCTTCAGACAAATTCCTTTTTGTTATTTTTAGCTTTTTTAGCCAGTAATTTATTTTAGATTCAGAATATCCTAGTTTTCCTGCAACATCATGAGAAGATAGCTTCTGATCAAGATATAGTGATTTTAATTTTTTCTTATTCATTTGTAGTAGAGCATTATATTTGTGTGTACGTACTCTACCAATAATAGTTCTGTAAGTAAAGCGAATTATTTATTGTCACTTATTTTCCACGCCCAATGCTTCAGAAATATTTTTAAAACCATCACGAGTTATTTTCTCAACCAACCCTCGGTTTATTTCACTGACGATTTGTGGTCCTTCAAAAATCATGCCTGTAATGAGCTCAATTAAACTTGCTCCTTGCTTTATGACTCTGTATGCATCATCGGCCGAGAAAATTCCTCCACAAAAAATAAAGATATATTTATTGCCGACTTTTTTATACATATACGAAAGTAAATCCAAGGCCTTTGGAAAAACAACTCTACCCGATAATCCTCCTTGAGGAGGTATCGGATCTTTTATTTCTTTTTGATCGTATTCTTTGGAAAGATTTGTGCAGATTATTCCATGAACTCTGTGTCGACCGGTAATTTCTAGAAATTTATCAATTTCCTGATGGGTCATGTCCGGAGAAATTTTGACAAAAAATGGCTTATTTGTTGGGTTTTTATCGATTTCAACCATCAATTTACCATAACTTTCCGGCATAATAAAAGGTATTCCACCTAAAGTGTTTGGGCAACTTAAATTGACAGTAATATAATCGGCATATTTTTCCATTACTTGGATACCTGCAACATAATCAGAAATAGCGGAAGGAATATCTAAATTTTCCTTGCAATTTGTGAAGGCGATATTTACTCCGATGGGTAACTGATGAATTTTGTTTGCAAGTTTTTTTGAAAGTATTTTTGCGCCTTTATTTTTCAGTCCGTACCAAACTCCTAAACTTTTCGTCTTTGGCAATCTCCAAAGCCGAGGTCTTGGATTGCCATCGCAGGCTTTAGCTGTGATAGAACCAACTTCTTCAAATCCGAAACCGAGAGATGAAATAATGTCTGTTAGTTCAATGTCTTTGTCAAAGCCGGCAGCGAGACCCACAGGATTTCTAAAATCAATACCCAAGATCTTTTGACGGAGCTTTTCGTTTCTATAGTCGAAAAGTTTTGAGATTTTCCATCGTATCGGACTAAATTTGCCTAAAAATGCACCGAAACGCACGAAAAAATCATGGATATCTTCCGGATCCAAAAGAAAAAGAACGGGCTTTAAAATGCCCTTATAAAGGGCGCTCAGCAATCTATTGCGGTATTTGACGTACCTGCTCATTCCATTAAAAGTAATTGTAGTAGTATACTCCGGACTCAAACTATATCAAATCTTTTCTGATTGATTCAAACTGTTCTTTGGTTATCTCGCCTTTGGCGTATCTTTCTTTTAATATGTCTTGCGAACGATCATTTTTAAATGAGTGTTTTGAGTGTTTAAACACTTGAATTAACAGGTAAATCAAAACCACCCAAAAAAGAATGTGGAACAATGAACCGAGTCCCCAAAACATACTGGATGGATAAAAACCGTTGTAGTACATCATAAATTTTATTATTAGTTAATAATGGATATTATACAACATTGCTGTTTTACGCAACCTCCGAGGCATCTACTAATCTTGGTGATTCAGCGCTCAGTATGCTTTTTGTGGCTTAAAATATAGATTGATTCGTATAGTAACATATGTTACTATACGAACATGAATAAAAAGATGTACTCAACCATTGAAGTTTCGAAAATACTCAGATTGAGTCGAATAGAGGTTTTTAGAAAAATAAAAAGTGGAAAAATAAAAGCTGAAAAAGTCGGTAGAAATTATATTATTGCTGAAAATGATCTTTTAGAAGCACTGGGCAAACTTGTCGGACCCTCAAAAAAAATCAGAATCGAAAATGCAGTTAAGAGAGCAGTTAGGGAGTACGGAAGAACATTTAAAAAACTTGCGGAAGAATGAGAACTAAAATTATTACTATTGCAGAAGTAGAATTTACGGCTTTTTCCTTAGTAAGAGAATTGATGACTGGAAACGAGCCCATTCCTGAATTTGGAACTCGTTTCCCGAATGTATTGGAAAGTTGCTTAAATACTCCATTTGCGCAGTTCAGCAAAAAACATCTATACAGAGGACTGGTTGGGAAATCAAGTATTTTATTCTATTTAATGATTAAGAATCATCCGTTCCAAAATGGAAACAAAAGAATTGCGATTATGACTTTGCTTGTATTTTTATCTAACAATAACAAATGGTTAAAAATTTCTCAAAAAAACCTTTATAACTTTGCTGTTGGAATTGCAAAAAGCAGACCGACATCAAAAGAAAAAGTTTTGCAAAATATCTATAATACAATCGAAAGATACTTGATAGATTTTACCGAAATCTAGAAACTTCCTTTGCGCGACCGATGGGACTTGAACCCACAACCTCGTCCGTGACAGGGACGCGATCTAACCAGTTGATCTACGGTCGCATTAGTTACGAACCAATAGTTACGAACCAATAAAATCTATCAGAAAAAAAGACTTTTATCAATTTGTGTCGACGGATGGAATCGAACCATCGTCTAGGGCTTATGAGTCCCTCGTTCTACCATTGAACTACGCCGACTAAAAACATTTGTAAACAAATGTTCGTCCGTCCGCTTTGGCGGAGCGGAATAGAACAATATGAGAAATATATCATAATTTGCTTATAAAACAAAAAAATTGTATCATGTATCACAGCGGGATGGAGAAGCAGTATCTCGGTAGGCTCGACATATTAGGGCTCCTTAGTGAGAAATCGCTAAGTGAAAATTCGTCAAAGTCGGAGAAGTCCTCTCCCCTAGGCGTCGCCTAGGGGAAGGATAATTCCGAGCCAAGACTCGAAAGAGTAAGGTGTAGAGACTAGACGGCGAACTCCCCACCAAAATAAAATTTGAGGGAGAAGGTATAGTCCAGACCACAAATCCACCATTCGGCGGAGTAGCGAAAGCTATAGTGAGAAAGCATAACCTGCAGACCCAGGTGCAAGTCCTGGTCCCGCAACAAGTAAAGAAAATCCCCTCTTGGGGATTTTCTGTTGCGGGACAGTAAACCGCTGGTAGCGGTTTATGCCAGGACTTGCAAGGCGGAGCGGTCACCTAGTCAACAGACTAGATCGCGAGCCGGGGAGGCGGAAATTTTGCGATAGCAAAATTATCTGTCGACGATGTCCTGGTCAAATTTTGCTACCAAACCTGGTCCTGCAATCAAATTATATGAAATTCTTCAAAAACAGCTTGGTAGAGGCTAAGAATTCGTTTTGTTTCTCTCTGATTTAGCAAAAATGACGAGCCCTCATGGGCAATTTGATTTCGTATTTTATGGGCCTCCCAAGCTAAATCCACTGTTGTAAAATCACTCCTCTCCACCGCTTTCAACTTATCCCCGATAGTTTCACCCGGAAGTGATAAGTTGTCTAAAACTTCGCCGAGCATAATATCGGCTTCAATGATAGCCAGTTTCCAGTTGTTTTCATTTATAGACTCAACGTGGTCCTGTATTTTTTGCCATTTTGGATTTATTTGGGCAGAAGCAACAGACAAGTCGAGGCTCGTTCCATTGAAATAACTTTCAGGATAGAGTTTTCTGGCTTCTACAATAGACAAACTCATAACTTTCCTGAATAGATAAATGATGCAGAAAATAAATATAACGGAAATTAACAGTAGCAGAATTTTTATATACCAAACTATTCCCAAAATATTTATGGCAATTTTGGCCAGCAAATTTGGCTCGGCTTCAAGATAAGCGATGTCATTTTCTTTGACCCAGCCGTCCGAATCTTCTTCATAATCAACATACCAGTATCTTTCTCCGTTTATAAAAACCGGTCCCTGTAAAATTTTTCCGTGAGCGGTTATTTTTTGCTCTCCAATCCTTTCCCCTGCCGGCAAATTGTAAACATCCGTCTGATTGACGCTAATAACTTTGGCTCCTATCGGGTTACTCAAAGATGATATCGGTTTGGTGTGGGCCAAAAGAATACCGCGGGGAGTTAAGCCTTGCCAGCCATTAGATAACAACCTACTTGAGTTAACGGTGGCTATCAAACCGTTGACCAAATACGTAACCACCATTAAAGTCACGATTACTCCGACTATTTCAGCAAAAGGATCATCCACCGGCCCGGTTGGTTTTTTGTCATCTTTTTTTGTGTCTGGTTTATTGTCAGGAACCATATGTAAAAATTTTCAATTTCTAATTTTCAATTTTCAAACAAAAGTCTAGTGTTTATTTAATTATATCATTCCCCGAGAAATTTTTTTCCGATTTCAAAAAGCAACTCCTCGCAATTGTGCGGAGCCATAAATTGAATGCCTAGCGGCAAATCTACTCCACCATCATTTACACTCCCGCTTGGAATGGAAATGGCCGGAACGCCAACTATGTTTGCCGGCACCGTAAAAACATCTTCAAGATAAAGGGCTAATGGGTCGCTTGCTTTCTCCCCTATTTTGAATGCCGGTCCTGTTGTGGTTGGCAGCGCGATGGCATTCACCTCGGTAAAAGCTTTTTGAAAATCATTTGAAATGGTCTGCCTCAAGTGTATAGCTTTGTTGTAATAAGCCTCATAGTAGCCAGTCGACAGAACATAAGTTCCGATAAGTATCCTTCTTCGAACTTCCTCACCGAAACCCATTCCTCGAGTTTTCAAATAGTCCGAAAGCAAATCATTGCCATCTATATGAAGGCCGTATTTTACTCCATCAAAACGAGCCAGGTTTGATGAGGCTTCGGCCGGCATAATAATATAATAGACTGCAAGAGAATATCCTATGTTTGGAAGTTTTATATCTTTAATCTTGTATCCCAACTTTTTTAATTTTTCTATTGACTCATCAAAATTTTTTCTAACATCACCACGCAAACCTTTTTCCAAAATATGATACGGAACGCCAATAGTTAAACTTTTATTTTTTGAATTTTTATTTTTTGGGTAAACATCTTCACTGTAAGTTGTACTATCCATTTTATCCTGTCCTTTTATAGCATCCCAAAGTATCTCGGAATCAGTAACTGTTTTTGTTACAGGACCGATGACATCAAGCGAAGAACCAAGCGCCATAAGACCATATCTTGAGACTCCGCCGTATGTCGGTTTGAGCCCGACAAGTCCGCAAAACGAAGTTGGTTCACGAACAGAACCGCCCGTATCCGAACCAAGAGAGGCTAAGGCTCCCCCCATGGCCACCGAGGCCACGGAACCGCCCGAAGACCCTCCGGCTACCCGAGTTGGATCAAGAGGATTTTTGGTCACCCCAAAAGCAGAATTTTCGGTAGAACTGCCCATGGCAAATTCGTCCATATTTGCCCGGCCAAGAAAAACTGCATGCTGTGATTTGAGCTTCTTTATAACAGTGGCATCGTATGGCGCCACGAAACCTTTCAAAATTTTTGAACCGGAAGTGGCTGTCTTGCCTTCAATCAATATATTATCTTTCACAGCAATGGGAATGCCGGTCATAGGAAAAATTTCTCCGCGAGTAATAGCCTGGTCCGCCATTTTGGCTTGCTCTAAAACATCATTGTAGATTTCCAGATAAGCATTTATATCTTTATTTTTTCTGTTAATTTCATCCAAATATGTTTTTACTAGCTCAACGACGCTGAATTCTTTGCTATCAAGTTTTTTTCTGGCAGAAAATATGGTAAGAGTAGAAATATCTATCATAGTATTTTTTTGACTTTGAGATAACTTTTCTCTCTGGCTGGAGCGTTACGTAGAATTTTTTCTGCATACTGGTTTGGAGCATTTGTAACGACATCATCTCGCATGACATTGTGCAATTTAAGCACAACTTTTTCGGAAGTTACTTTCACCTCTTTAATTTGCCCGACATAAACCAAAATAGAGTCAATTTCTTTGGTCATTTTTTCCGTTTCTTTATCATCTATTTCAATCCGAGCCAAATCAGCCAGATTTTTTACATCTTCTTTAGTGATCGCCATAACGTTATCTTATCACATTTGGAGAAGTTTTAAGAATTCGTCTTCGCTTAAAATTTTCAGACCCAGACTCTTCGCCTTTGAGAGTTTTGAACCCGGATTCTCTCCGACCACAACAAAACTTGTCTCTTTTGAAATACTCTCGGAGGTGTTGCCTCCGTATTCCCGGATTTTATTTTTTGCTTCATCACGAGACATTTTTTCAAGTGTGCCTGTCAAGACAAATGTCTTCCCAGAAAGTAAACCGAGTGTCTTCTTTGAAACTTTTTCAATGGTTATTTCTTTGAGCAGGGAGTTTGTAATTTTTTGATTATCTTTTGATTTGAAAAAATCAACAATTGACTCGGCAATGATAGGACCGATACCATTCATTTTTTCTAAATCTTCGTATTTTACTTTACGTAATTTTTCTATCGTCCCGAAATGTTCTGCCAGTTCAATGGCCGTTTCCTCGCCAACCCCAAGAATAGAGAGCCCGGCAATGAAACGTGAAAACTTCACCTTTCGCGCTTTCTCAATGGCAGAAAGCAAATTATCCACCGATTTTTCGGCAAATCTCGGCAAAGCCAAAAGGTCGCCCTTTTTTAGGGTAAAAATATCGGCGTATTCAAAGATTAAATTCTTTTCAAGTAAAAGGTCAACTACTTTCGGTCCTATGTCTTCAATGTCAAAAACTTTTTTGGAAACAAAATGATAAAATTTACGTTTAATTTGGTCTAAAGAATTCGGGTTGACACACCTCCACGCGGCTTGTCCAGGAATTCTTTCTATCCTTCCATCTCCACCACACTGCAGGACTTTTTTCGGCCAGACAAATTTTTTCTCCTTGCCTGTGCGAAGTTCGGTCATGACCGAAACAATGTCTGGAATAACGTCTCCGGCTTTTTGCAGTATAACCGTGTCGCCAATGCGGATATCCAGCCGATTGATCTCATCTTCGTTATGAAGCGTTGCCCGAGAAACTGTTGAGCCGGCAACAGAAACCGGCTTTAAATGAGCAACTGGAGTCAGTACTCCCGTCCGGCCGACTTGCAAAACAATATCTTCCACAATAGTGGTAACTTGTTCGGCGACAAATTTGAAGGCAATGGCAAAACGTGGAGCCTTGCCTGTAAATCCCAGAATTTCTTGATATTTTTTCTCGTTGACTTTTACAACAATACCATCTAGTTGATAATCTTTTGTTGTATTTTTTCTCTGCCACTCCTTCCAGTAATCAATCACCTCATCTATAGATTTACACTTTTTGAAATATGGGTTAACTTTAAAACCGAAAGAGCGCAAATATTCCAGTTCCTCGTACTGGCTATCTGAAAATTCTTCACTGCTTTGCGATAAATCATAAATAAAAGTATCAAGTTTTCGACTGGCAACGATTTTCGGATCAAGTTGGCGAATGGAACCGGCGGCCGCGTTTCGGGGATTGGCAAAAACGGTCTCCCCGGCTTTTTCTCTTTGCTTATTTAGTTTTTTAAGACTACTTTTTCCCATCCAAATCTCTCCTTCTACAATCACATCAACCGGTTTTTGTAGTGTAAGTGGCACCGAATCAATCGTCCGAACGTTTAATGTAACATCCTCACCTACTTCACCGTCCCCGCGTGTCGCTGCTGTTACAAGTTTCCCTTTTTTATATGTCAGCACAACTTTGAGTCCGTCAATTTTAAGTTCACACGTATATGTCGGTATTTTTTCTTTAAGTATTTTTCTGACTCTTGTATCAAAAGCTCTGATTTCTTCCTCGTTGAAAGCGTCGTTAAACGACCATTGAGGCACGGTGTGGACCACTTTTTTAAACTCCGGCATAGGTTTGCCGGCCACTCTTTGAGATGGTGAATCGAACGTGATAAGTTCGGGATACTTGGCTTCAATTTCCGAAAGTTCATGCTTTAGAGAATCCAGGGCTTCAATGGAGATTTCCTCCTTGTCCAAGACATGATAGTTATAGCGATGATGCTCAATTGTTTTTTTGAGTTTTTGAAGTCTTTCTATTACCTCTTTAGGAGCTCCTTTGGCCATAATTACCGACATTCTACACTAAAACTAAATTGAAACCATGAGGGAAAAAATAGAAATTATGGGTAAGGGTAACGAATTATTATAATACCACTTCCCCCAGAGCCACCAACTATTGCCCCGTTATCATCATCATAATAACCAGCTCCTCCACCTCCTCCACCAGTATTAGAAACTCCATTTGTAGGATATGTTCCAGGGTAAGGTGAATAGGAATTCCCACCACTACCTCCACCTCCAGCACCACCATTTCCTCCAACATAATTAGCGGGCCATAAAACATAGCGGACGCCTCCACCTCCGCCTCCACCATACATTACTGAAGATCCTGATATAGATGAGGATACACCAACTCCCCCATTGCCTCCATTTTGTTGTACCCCAACGCTTCCACCAACACCCCCAGCGCCTCCTCCTCCAGCGGCAGTATTACCTGAGTCTGTGGTACTGCCCCCATCATAACCCTGTCCAGCAGTACCAGATCCACCTGCACCACTCGTACTGAAACCTCCTCCTCCTCCTGTTGCCCCGTTTTTATTGGATTCAGTAACACTCACACCTCCACCCCCACCTCCAGAACCAAAAACACCATTAATGTACGATGGGTTACCTGCTGTTCCTTGACCATTACTTGTCACCCAAGCTTGGCCGCCCGAACCTCCAGCTCCAACAACCACTTCGTAAACGGTTCCTGCTGTAAATCCGCCATTGAATGTACGAACACCACCGCCTCCTCCGCCGCCTCCAATGACTCCTCCACCTCCACCTCCGCCGCCAACCGCAAGAGACACGATAGATGCTACGCAACCACCGGCGGGAGTAGGAGCAGTAAATGAAAACGTACCAGGAGTTGCATAAGTATGCAGTATATATCCTCCAGTATATGGCGGTGATGGACGAGGGTTTAAACCATTTGAATCAGTATAAGTTATAGTCCCTCCGGAACCGACAGTACAAGCTGGGGCTGTGACAGTAAATGTTGGACTTGTTGCAAGTTTGGTAACTCCTCCATTACTTTGGAAAATCCTATATTCGTATGTTGACACTGGAACTCCGTTCGGGATTACAAAAGCGCAAGCTCCGGATATACTCGGTATGCCTGGAGAACCGCCACAAGTTCCAGCATACATTGATGAATGCCATGACGAGTCAGCAGCAGTTGTAAGATAGAGTCCAATCCAATTGTTTGAATTTGGATTACCAGCAATAGTGTCCAGATAATCCCAAGAAACCGCATTTGAATTTCCCATCTGAACCGTACCAAGACTTCTAGCAAGTGAAGGATTTTGTGGTGGTGGAGTAACTGGCTCGGAATAAACATAAGTGCTACCGGAAAAAAAGGTTGTGACTCCTCTCTCATATTTGCGAGTAGATCCAGCGACACAAGTGTTATAGCCCCTTGAATCAATTATTGTGGTTAGAACTGGAATACTGCCAGCGTACCTTTTTATTACCCTAACCCAAGCGCATCCTTTGGATAAATTTATTGTAATGTCTTGGTAATAAATGCCTCCTCCAGCATTTGTCATAGCAGGACCACCAACATTAAATGACTGACCATTGCAAAAAATTTGAGTTGTGCCAGAACTGGTTGTGGCAAACGGGCTTGGGTTTGATTGGTCTTTTAAATCCCAATAAGTGGCGCACTCTATTCCACTGTCGGCGTTATAAAAAGAATATTGTGATTCTTGGCTGGCACTTGCCAAAACCAGCTGTTTCAAAGCGATATTAGACACCACAAAACTGACAATCAAAAGGAGCGATGTGGTAATGATTGCTACAAGGAGAGTGAACCCTTTTTTAAAATTTAAAATTTTAAATTTAAAATTTATCATGATTATTGTCTATTATAGAGCGTTTCAGAAACCTGGAAAGATTTAGTAACTCCTTTCGTGGTCCAAGTTATAGTTATATAAACTATTACTTCATCAAGCGAATAAGGTACTCCAAAAGTTATGTCCCTTCGAAAATTTGTGAGAGTCCAGGCGCCATTGTAACCCATGAGTCCTGATGTTGGATCTTTTCTTAGATTGGGGCAAGGGGGCCAAGTACCCGCAGTGCTTCCACATTGAGTAATCGCCATTGTAGTAGTGTCAATCATACAATTAAAACTGTAACAAATACCATTTGGTGAAAAGCTTTGGTTAGCCATACCAGTCATCCAGTGATTTGAACCTCCACTTATTTTATTTAGCGCATTGTTATCCCTTATGTTTCTTACCAGTTCCATCCCCTCTTGAGCCAAGTAAAAAGCTGTAATCCTGTCCTTTGCACTAATTGAGGCCTGCAGTCCGCCCTGAACTGCAGTAAAAGTTGCCAAAATAGAAATAGAGAGAATAGCGATAGCCACAAGTGTTTCCACGAGTGTAAACCCCGTGTTTCTTCTATCTATTCCTTTTTGATTTATCTTTTGCATTTTACTTTATGAACTTTATAGACTTTACGAACTTTCTAACTCTACTTCGCATCCACCACTCTTTGGGATACCGTGGTTTGAAGACTGAAGGACGACCTAGTTGTCAGTTTAGGTCCGACATAGCCCTGGACAACAATAATTACTCTTGGCTGAGCTGTGTCTGTCGTACTGCATCCAGACTCGGGTGAACAATACGGGTCCGATCCCAAAACCCAAAAAGTTAGAGTGCTTACAGTAACATCAGAAGATGTCATATCGTTTGTGGCGCCATCTATAGACCTGGTTATGCGACCATTGTTTAAATCATAGATTATTTCCGAACCGCTGTCCGCCACCAATACAAGCGACGAGGCTCCGGAACCGCAATCTCGCGGTAAATATGTCGGAGTAACTCCTCTGTCGCAATGATAATCGTAACCAAACCGAATGGTTCTGGTCATTGATTCCAGCGTATAGTTTAGATTATCCATGACGGAACGAAGATTTTGGGATTTTCCGTTGGCGTCAAAAATAGTGTAAATTGATCCCGAACTTATAAGCAAAATAATGGCAAAAATGGAAACCGAAACCATAATTTCTATCAAGGTGAAGCCCTTTTGTCCTTTTTTTATTCGTGTTATTGGCATGATTCGTATATTTGTGTCACGGTTATTATTGTACCAACACTTGCCCGGTACTTTGAATAGTAACCGCGACTGTGGTCCCTTGTGGGGAAGTCAAGACAATTTTGCCTGTAGAAGGGTTAGTAACTATACCTGAAGCATACAAACGAAGGGTTGCATTCGGATTCGGCCGTTTAAAGATTACAGTGAGATCCCTACTACCCGATGAGTAGCATGTTGAAGCATTACAAACTCCCGTAATATTTACATTATTTCTTAATGTAAAAAGTTCAACACATTCTGTTGAAACAGTTCCGCAACCATCCCCCAGACTAAATACTCCGTCAACATCTTTATCAGCAAAAATAATATAGTTTGGATTAAAGCTTGGACTGAAAAAAATACCGTAAGCATAATCGAATTGCCCACTATTTGGAGCGTACTCTTTAACAGAAATTGCATAAGTTTGGGCCTGTCTTATGGCTATGGCCACTTCTTGAGCGGCCGATGATAGAGCCAAGTTGTTGTTGGCAGTTCTATAACTGTATGTAATAACACCCAAAAGAACGGTGGTAATGGCGATGACAATTATAAGTTCAACCAATGAAAACCCTTTGGAAAAATTAATTTGCATATAAGAATTTTATAAACTGGCCTAAACCTAAAACATCTATCCGGGTTAAAAAAATAATTATCGTTCCCAAAATAAGAAAAGGGGCAAACGGCACTTCCGAGGTCAAACTTAGACTGTCTATTAGCGGGTTTTTGGCCCTGATCAATCGGCTTTTGATTATAAGCCAAACACTCCAACCCGCCCCTATCCAAAAAGCCAGAACAACAGCCGAAACCCCGGAGATAAAACCGAGGAGCGCTCCAATGCCGAAAACAAGTTTTGCGTCGCCAAAACCCATCCATTTGCCGGAAGAAAGAAGCCATAGGATTGCAAAAGGAATAAACAAAACAAGCGGGGAGAGGAGATTGAACCAATCCTCGGAAGTAAAGACAAAACCCTGGAAATAGAAAAAGAGGAGAAGTTTAGAGAAGCTTAAAATAATAAAAGTATAAACTAGTTTGTTTGGAATAATTTTGTGGCGGACATCATAGATAACGATTACCAAAAGCAAACTGAATACCAAGGTGTAGTAAACAAAAAACAGCGCCGAATATAAAAGCCCGTAAGAAAATGCGCTATAAAGCGGCCAGAGGCTTATCTGCCTTAACAATACCCCGACAAAAATAAAACCTGTAAGAAATTCAATTATCGGATACTGGATTGAAATCGGACTTTTGCAATTGTTGCATTTACCGCGGAGAAAAAGAAAACTGAATATCGGTATCAGTTCATACCACTTGAGAGACGTTCCGCAGGAGAAACATTGGGACCTTCCGCTCCAAACAGACAGACTACTGCCCCAACGCAAGCCGACTACATTTATAAAACTGCCGACAATAGTGCCGAGAATAAAAATAAGTATTAGAAATGTTAAATCCATTCTATTATTATAGCCTGAACAAGCTACACTATCTAGACTTACCCCTAGCGGTTAAACCGCTGGAGGAATAATCAAATGTTTTATGGGCAGGTTACAGCTGATCCGCCCGGATCGGTGTCCAATATTTTAGGTATGCCGGTGGCATCCACGCATAGCCAATCAAGGCCGGAAGATGGTCCGTACTGGTTTTGTTGAACAAGTTGAGCTCTGACTCTGTATCCGCTGGCCCCATTATTGCAAGTAGCTCCCGCCGCCTGCCACATATTTTGAACTGGACCATAGCTACAGACCCCGTTGAAGGATTCGTTGCCTAAAGTAGCAGAGTCATACCAAATAGCCGCTTGAGTGCCTATGTTGCGCAAATTTGATTTTTTATTGGCGTCACTGCCCTTGCTTCTGGCAGAGTTAAGCTGGCTAAGAATAACGGCCGACATGATACCCACAACAGCGATAACCACCAAGAGCTCAATAAGGGTAAACCCTGACACCAAGTTCTTTTTATTGCGATTAAACTTTTTTGTCATGTATGGGTGAAAAAGATCTTCTAATCAACTATTGTTACACATTATATTATAATTCATCACAAAAACTATGGCAACAAAAAAGCCGGGGTGACCGGCTTTTTTGCAGTAGAAAAAATATTGGAATATTAAGGACAAACTACGGCACTTGCTCCAAGGTAACCCGGTGTAACCTGCTTTGAAGCTCCGGCGCTGTCTGAACACCAAGAGTTAGCATTGTTGGTCTTGAGAGGCACATTTGCGGCCCAAGCCGTAGCAGTTTCGTGACAGACTGATTGAGTGGCAGTTCCAGCTGTTGTCAGAACAGCTGAAAAAGTGGTTCCAGTTCCAGCGGCGGCGTTAGCTGAAGTCATTTGAGCAATAACATTGGTATTGCCACAAACCCCTGTGTAGTTGTTGTTTGTATCGTAAAGTATTTCCGCTTGAGCGCGAATATTGGCTAAGTTTGATTTGATGGCGGCATCTGCCCCCTTGCCTCGAGCGGTGTTTAGAGAGGCAAGCACGACAGATGATAGAATACCGATGATAGCTATGACCACCAAGAGCTCAATAAGGGTAAAACCTTGGCTAAAAATCTGATTTGACTTTTTTATCATATATATAATTATTAACTAAATTCTTATAATACCAAATTATAACGGATGAATGTATTATACGTCTCTATCTTCTCTATGGGAAGATGCCCTGTGGATAAGCCCGCATAAGCGATTACTTGCAAGCCACCCCCAAAAATCCCCTATCTCCGCCAGCCGGAGTAACTTGCCTTGATGTACCTTTGTTGTCAACACACCAAGAATTAGCCTGGTCTTCTTTAAGCGGCATGGAGACAGCCCAAGCATTGGACGCGCTTACGCAACTGCCCTGGCCCATACCACCGCCATTTGAAGCGTTTCCGGCGGCAGTGATTTGAGCAGAAATGTTTGGGTCGGAGAAAAGAGTGTCAGGGCTGGCGGCGCAAGCTCCGACAACAAAAGGAGTCGGGGTGGCGTCAACGCCGTAAACTCCCCAAGTATCGTTCAATATTTCCGCTTGGGAACGAATACCCGCCAAGTTAGATTTCACTCCGGCATCACCGCCCTTGTTTCTAGCTCCATTGAGAACACCAAGAACTATGGCCGAAAGTATGCCGATGACAGCGATAACGACAATTAGTTCAATCAACGTAAACCCGAATACCAAGTTCTTTCTGTTTTGTCTTTTCATAAATATTATGAGTAACTAAATAACTATGCTCTTAATTATACTAAAAAACCACTCGCATTTCCCTACCTCTGTGGATAGGAAAAAAATTTTCAATTTCTAATTTTCAAATCTGGACTAATTCTTAGTGAGAACTAGTGGAATAAATAAAATTGCCTCGCAGATTGGGCAATTTTATTTATTCTAAGTGGCGGAGGCGATGTTGTAAATCGGCATAAGCACCGCCGCCAAAAGTACCCCCACCCCCAAGCCCAGCCCGACAATCATCACCGGCTCAATTAAGCCAACAATAGTGTCCACCGCATTGGTTACCTCCCTTTGGTAAAAATTGGAAAGTGATTTCATAATGGCCCCCAGTTCTCCGGTCTCCTCCCCGACTTTGACCATTTGAGTCATCATGTTCGGAATGTCTTCAAACGTGCCCAAAGAATCGGAGAGAGAAGTTCCCTCCTTTACTTTTATCAGGGTACTGTCAAGAATGGCTTGATAGGTGCGATTGCCGACCACGGACGAGGTAATTTCTAGAGCTCGGAGCATAGGAATGCCGCTTAAAATCATAGTGTTTAGATTGTCGGCTATGCGCGAAAGATAAAGTTTCCTGTATAAGTCGCCTATGTACGGAATATTTAGAACCATTGAATCCAGATAATTTGCTCCTTCGTCTGTTTTTGAATATCTCCAAACAAAATATCCGGCAATAATAGCCCCGGCCGCCAAAAATATCCCATAATTTACAATAACATTGCTTATCCAAAGCACGATCTTGGTATAAAAAGGTATTTCCTGTCCGGAGTCGGTGATCATTACGGAAATCTTTGGGATAATGACCGTAAACATCAAAATCATAACCCCGATAAAAGTGGTGACCACAAAAGCCGGATAGATTAAGGCGTTTTTGGCTTTTGATGAAACTTCGTATGATCTGTCCAGATAATCGGCCAGATAATTAAAAACCTCATCAAGTTTACCGGACTCTTCTCCGGACTTGACCATGTTGACATAAAAATTGGAAAAAGCATCCGGGTATTTTGAAATGGCGTTGGAGATGGAACTTCCGCCCTGCAAATCATCGGCAATGTTTGACAAATATCCTTTCAACCTCGGATTTTCCACTTGGGCGGAGAGAAGCCTGAACACCCGCAAAGCCGAAATCTGGGCTTGAAAGAGAGTGGCCATCTGGCGAGAAAGTATGACAATATCTTTATTTGAAACTCTATTGAGAAAAGACAAAAGGGCCAGCGAAAATTTTTTCTCGTCATTTGAATTGATTTGAGAAATAATCAGCCCGCGTTTCTGAAGCAAGTTGATGGCGGTGTCAACATTAAAAGCCTCTATACTTCCATCTGTTTTCTCTCCATTATTTGTGATTGCTTTGTAAGTAAATAACATAGAATTAATAATTTTTAATTTTGTACTTTTTAATTTTTACTCAATCTCCAATTTGAAAATTGAAAATTGAAAATTGAAAATTGAAAATTTTTACAACATATGATCCAGTCCTTTGGTATTGTTTGAGTGGAGATAGGCGTTTTCCATGGTTATTTCCCCGGCTCTGACAAGCTCGCTTAAGTTTCTGTTCAAATCAATCATGCCTTGGTCAGAACCAGTCTCAATGACCGAACTAATTTCAAATGTACGATTTTCCCTAATCAGATTGGCCACGGCGTTGTTGTTTATCAGCAGTTCCACGGCTGGAATAAGCCCTCCAGAAATACGCGGAATAAGGCGTTGTGAAAAAACACCAAGCAAGCTGTTGGCTAGCTGTACACGAATTTGAGTTTGTTGGTTACCGTCAAACGAATCTATGATGCGCTCAATAGTTTGGGCGGCCGAATTGGTGTGAAGAGTTGAAAAAACTAAGTGTCCCGTTTCAGCGGCGGTAACGGCCGTGGCAATATCTTCCTTTGTACGCATTTCTCCAATCATAAGCACGTCTATATCCTGACGGAAAGCCCCATCCAGGGCAGTGTGAAAATCCGGAGTATCTTGCAGAACCTCTCTTTGGTCTATGATTGATTTTTTTGATTGAAAAATATATTCAACAGGATCTTCTATGGTTATAATGTGTTCCAGTCTTTGTTCATTTATCATATCTATCATAGTGGCCAGAGTGGTGCTTTTGCCGTGACCGGTTGGACCAACCACCAAAAAGAAACCTTGCTGTTTATTGACAAACTTTTCCAAGACGGCCGGCAGATTTAATTCTTCCAGCGTTCTGATTTTCTTTGGCACCAAGCGCAAGGCTATACTTATCCTGCCAAGATTTAAATAAGCATTACCTCGAAATCTGGTACCCTTATCATCATAGTAGGCAAAATCAACTTGCTTTTTTTCCAAAAAAATCTCCTTTTTGGGGGCGTCAATCAGTTCCTCCAAAATGCCTTTTAGGTCCTGTTTGGTCAGGGCCGGATGGTTGGATATAGGCACGAGAAAACCGGCGGATCTTATAACCGGCACTCGATCTTCCGACAGATGAAGATCGGAAGCATCTTCCTTTATGACTATTGAAATCAGATTTTGAAGGTTCTTTTTGTAATCGGCAGTCATCCCGTTAGAATTTTTAATTATTAATTTTATTTTTATAAATTGCCAAAACTTGGTCGACCACTTCCGACGGAATGGTGGTGGCTTTAATAATATAGCCATCAACATTGAATTGCTTGACCTTTTCAAAATCATCCGCTTGGTTAGTAAGCATTACAATAGTTGAGTCTGGTGAAAGTTTTTCCGCTCTGATCACTTTTAAAAGCTCCAAACCGTCCATCCCCGGCATAATAATATCCAACAGAATAATATCGTAAAAACCTCCGGTTCTAAGTTTTTCCAGAGCCGAGAGACTGCTGGACGATGTATCAACCTCCAGTTCCGATTTCTTGAACTTTAAAGAATACATATCAAGAAGAAAACGATCGTCATCTATAAGCAATATTTTTAATTTTTTATCTTCTTTGACCATAACTTTGTGAACTTTATAGACTTTATGGACTTTCAACTATAATCATAACATGTTTGCTTCCTCAAAAGGAATGATTCTGTGCATGGCTTTTACAAGGGCGTCCTCTTTCATGGTAACCAAGCCCTTGGCTCTTGCCATTTTTGTTATTTCAAGCTCGCTCGGATTTTTCAAAATAACAGTCTCAAGATCCTTATCCATTTCCATAACTTCCATGACAGCAACACGCCCGCGGGTTCCGTTCGGACAATCAGCGCTCGGATTGGCCTTATAAACTTCATCGGTAAATTCAATCTCATCAATATATTTTCGGGGTAAATCGCTGAACTGCTTATCTATCATCAGCTTGATACTCCCCTCTATCGGTATTTTAGTTCCGCTATTAGGGCACAATTGCAAAGTCAATCTCTGGGCCATGGCCAGAATGAGTGTCGGTCCGATAAGATAAGGGTCAATACCCATGTCAATCAGTCTGGGTATGACGCCGGTGGCGGAGTTGGTGTGAATGGTTGAAAGCACTAAGTGGCCGGTAAGGGCGGCCTGAATGGCAAGCTGGGCAGTTTCCTTGTCTCGTATCTCACCGACCATGATGACGTCGGGGTCCTGTCTTAAAGTGGTGCGAAGACCGGTGGCAAATGTGTAGCCGATTTCCGGTTGGACTTGGGATTGGGACATGCCTTCTATGTTGTACTCTATTGGATCTTCCAGTGAAAGAACGTTTTGATGATCCTTGTCAAGTTCGTTTAGCATGGCGTACAAAGTTGTGGTTTTTCCAGAACCGGTCGGACCGGATATGAGAATCAGGCCATATGGTTTATTTATGGCTTTGCGGACCAATTCAAGATTTCTGTTACTCATTCCCAAATCTTCCATTTTCCTGATGCCTCTTTCCTGGTCAAGAAGTCTCATGACCACTTTTTCGCCGTAATAGGTCGGAAAAGTGGAAACACGAAAGTCAATTTTGCGTCCTTCAATGCGAGCGGTAAAACGTCCGTCTTGCGGTTTGCGCTTTTCGTCAAGCCGCATGTTGCATAGTATCTTGATGCGGGAAACTACGGCTGAATGAATTTTGTATGGCAAGACCAAGCTGGTGTTCATCACCCCATCCACTCGGAAACGCACCCTGACGTTTTCCCGCCACGGTTCAATATGTATGTCGGAAGCGTTCCCGTCCGTGGCATAACGCAGGATGGTGGCGACGATTTTTGTGACCGGGGCATCTTCGGCGATTTTTTTGCTGTGTTCAATTGATTCATCGGCTTCCTCGTCCCTTCTGGCTGTCTCAATTTTCAGTTCCGCCTCAAGTTCGGTCAGGGATTTTGAAACTTCGCTGGTCAGTCCTTTATAAAGAGAGAAAACTTTATTGAAATCAGTTTCAGTGATGAGAAATATTTTGAAAGGCATGCCGATTTTGGAAGAAATAAAATTCAGGGCATCCTTGGCCTCTATGTCATCCGGATCAACCATTCCGACTTCCAAAACTCCTTTAGTGACGGCAATCGGCACAAAGCGGTAATGGACGGCCGAATCTTCCGGAATATAATCCAGAGTTTTTTCGGTAACGTCCTGACCGGCCAGATTTTTTATCGGCACGTCAAAATATTCTCCTTTGGCGGAAAGAATTTCATAAGGAGAAATCCCGTGCTTAATCAGGGCCTCTTCAAGAGTTATGCCGGAAGAAACTGATTGGTTTGTAATCTTGGCTACGTCTTTTTGAGGCAGTACTCCTTTTTGTACAAGTATTTGAAGTATGTCCATTGAACCAAATTATACACTATTTATCTTCCGGAAGTTTTAAGCGTCGTAGCTGAACCCGCGTCAGTGCCGATCAAGGCAAAGGGGTTAGCCCGGCCTTGGGGTTCCGGCAAAAGAGGTAAACTCCAATCTACCAAAGTTGTAAATAAGACAGAAGAAAAAACCGAGGCATCAATGGAAAGGATGTTTAATTTTTCTGCCAGGATTAAAATATCTTGACCCAGAGGCCCTGTATCAGCCGACTGATCCAAACTTATCATTTCCGTATCGCCGCCTCTGTAATAAAAGTAGGCCATAACTGCCAGAGCCAAGAGAATCAGAATCGGCACCAGTATATTTTTATTTTTTAGCGAAATGTTTTGCATGTTATCTTAACGAATAAACATTAATTTCCAATGTGTATTGAAACTGGTTATCCGTCGGCTTTTGCCCCGCAGAAGAATTCATGGCTAGACTGGTAACATCAACCAACTGAAGGCTGGTTTCAAGCTCCGCCAAAAAATTCATAAACTGCCTGTATTGACCGATCAAACTGATGGTAATAACGTTGGTTTTATAAGCCGGATTTTCCTGACTTGCCACAACCGCCCCGCCGCTTGTATTGGAAGTGCTTTCCTTAAAACTTTTGATGACAATGCCGTTTTTGGAAGCCAAATTGTTCAAATCGTTAGCCAACAAAGTAGAATTAAATCTTTCCGGAACAATTTTGCTTAATCTGTTTAAATCGGCGGAAGGAATATTGTTGTAGGTGGCAGAAACGGCATCGCGCATTTCTTTTATTTCCTGGACTTTTTCCAAAACATTGGTGTATTCGGCTTTTTGGTCACGGAGCGCTTGCACGTCTGTAATGGTCGGGCTTATATACAAAAAATACAAGCCGATGCAGATTGCTATGATAATAAATGGTAGAGAAGATTTCATATTATTGTTCATTCCCCGACACGGATTCCACAACACTTTTGTATGATATGAGACTTGGATTTAACTCCGTAAAAAAATCGGTAGTGATATAGCCGTTCTCACCAATATTAAAATCAAAAAACTTCGTGTTTTTCAAAAACTGGCTTTTTGAAAAAATTTCTTCCTGTGAGGCCAAGGCGCTGTAATTTTGAGATTCGGTTTTCATCTTGAGAGTGAGGGAATCTCCTTTCTTGGCATATGAAAAGTCGGAAAAGCGTATTTTTTTTATGGTTAACTCTTCAAGCAGAGTAAAAACCTTGGATAAAACAACGTGATTTTTTAATAAGCTGTTGATGGCGGTAATGCGAGAATTGGCGTCAATTAAGTCTTTGATTTCTTCCACTTGAAAAGCCGCTCTGGCTTCATTTACGTCCTTATCGGCTTTGACTATCTGGTTTTCCAGTATTTTTTTGTAAGCGAAAAGACCTCCGGAAGCCAGTATGGTAATAATGAAAATAGTGGTGGATATGAGGGAAAAAAAGTTGAAACTGCGCGCCGGAGCAGGCCCGCTGGCCTGGGCCGTTGCTATGGGCTTTTTAGGAATAAACGATGTTTTGAAGGTAGGCTCCATACTATGCACTTATTATATTATATGTGGAAATAAAAGACTATAACTAGGTGTGTATAATATAGCGCTCAATTATAAGCTTTTAGAGACCGCATAAACTCTGGTGAGTTTTGCTTACCTCGGCTCTCTAAGAAAACAACATCCTTGATACGTCGCCCTCTCGCAAACTCGCTCGGAGAACCCTCGCTCAAACAGTGCTTCGGGCATACTTTATCTTCGTCGTTGTTTTCTAAATCGCCTGCGAAGTTTCAAAAAACTTATAATTTCGCTTTTGAAGTTTATAAGCACTACCATGACTTAGTAACCCGAGATAGGATTGTATTGTTTCTTTACTAGGATTATCATCTAGATTTCTAAACATTCTCCTTTTTGTCGTGGTTCGTAGCACCCTATGGTCGTGAAAATGCACCCAGCCCAAAAAATCCACTCCGGAAGCTAGGGTTTTTATAAAAACCTTATTAGGATGAAGATTTAACTTCAATTCTTCTATTAAAAACAATTGTGTCTGTTCCAAAATTTTTGTTAAAATTTCTTTTTGGTGACTGAGCACGATAAAATCATCTGCGTACCTAATATAGTATTTTGTTTTAATTATGTGTTTCATGTATTGGTCAAACTGGTCCATATAAATATTTACCAAAAGTTGTGAAGTTAGGTTCCCTAGAGGTAAACCTTTGCCAGATTCAAAACTATAAAAACTCTCAACCACTTCTTTTATAAGACAGCCAGTTTCAAAATCCAAAATGGATTTTCCAACGATTTCTTCTAAAACTTTATGATCTATAGAAGCAAAAAACTTTCTAATATCACATTTCAAAACAAAACACCTCCTACTATTATTCTGAGACGATTTATTTATAAAAGATTTCAGTTGATTAAGTGCTTTATGTGTTCCCTTCCCCAATCTACAAGAATACGAATCATCTATAAACTTTTTATCAAAATATGGATATAAAACTCTATAGATCGCGTGATGCAACAAGCGATCCCTGACTGAAGCTTTATGAATATTCCTTGGTTTGGGATCATTTATATTAAATGATTCGTATTTACCGTGTTTATACTTCAGAGAAAGCAAGTCTTTATTAAGTAAGAGGATGTTATCCATAAGATGTAGCTGAAATTCTTGGACATCTTTCTTTTGGTGTTTGCCTTTAGAAAATTCACACCAAGCATCTAAGATATTTTCAACAGAACATATTTCTTGAAAAAAATTCATTTTAATGTTTATATTATATAATTAAAACACAAAATATGACTTTAAGTGCCCCCCCCCGAAACTACTACCTGTATTGGAACTAATGAAGTCAGCCTATATACTTTGGCAGAGTTATATTGGAATTGCTCCCAAATCGTCACGATACACCCTAGTAGAAACTATAGATAAATACTTTATTCAAACTATTGAGAGTATACTCATAGCTAGTTTTTTGGAAAAGCAGGAAAAACAACCTTTTGTTAAAAAGGCAATTATATCTTTAGATACTTTGAAATTTCTTTTGTATATGATGTGGGAAATTAAAGCACTGGATAATAAAAGATATATTGCTTTAAGTGAACCTCTTGCTAAAGCTGGTGGACAACTCGGTGGTTGGCACGGGCAAATAGTAAAACAAAACTCTCCCGACACTAAGCCGAGAGAGAAATGAGAAAATTTGCGGAGCGAGGAACACGAAACCGTCCCGACGATTCCACCTGTTCGTCGGGTTGCCGTTGTACGCGCTCAAGCAGCGACCATCGTTCCGGTTCAAACCGAGCAAGTTCGGATTGCCATCGGAATCGGTACACTCGTTCTGTATAAAGTGCCGTCCATATCACCATCCTTCGAATACTCTCGGGATTGAATCTTATCTCGCATCATAATGCGTTAGCACTCTATACCAAGTATCTTCATTTTTTGAAGTTTCTACATAAATCCTCCGCCTAAAACCTTGATCTCAGACGCTCTCAACTTATGGATACTGGATTCGGCCGCCGGAAACCTTGATCTCCAGCAAGACTCGCCTACTACCACAGACATCGTAACATAGATTTTTATACGAAAAAACCGGTCGTACAAAAATACGCCGGAGTGCAGGGCTAAGGTCAAAGGTTCAAGAGAACCAAGACCCCAGCCCTAAGTGCTTATTCTTGCGGAGCGAGAAACACGAAACCGCTCCGACGAGGCCACCCGAACGTCGGGCTGCCGTAG
>Ga0209541_10001275_pt1 | contig 50590 bp, 44 predicted proteins | sample RifCSPlowO2_01_FD_184027 | JGI IMG/M metagenome (GOLD analysis project Ga0209541, IMG submission 184027) | Groundwater microbial communities from Rifle, Colorado - Rifle CSP2_plank lowO2_0.1 (SPAdes) (version 2) | ecosystem: Environmental > Aquatic > Deep subsurface > Groundwater | place... | reverse complement strand
ATTGGTCCGTGGCCACGCACTCTATCTCCGTGCCGCAGCGCTCGTGGACATTGACGGCGTGCTCAATGGGCTCCTTATGGACGAGGAATCCTCCCTTCTCCAGGTCTTCCAGCGCGGCTTTCCTCGCTTCGGACGAGCCCATGCCCTTGTACCTGCCGGAATTCTCGTTGTACCTGCCGTCAGCGCCCATGACGTGGATTGGCCTGGCTTCCGGATGCCTGGCCATCCACTCGATGCAGTCAACCCCCCCATAGGTGCAGTAGTACACGATGCCCGTGCCGTAGCCGGTCTCGGTGACCTCATCGTGGGAGACCCTGACCATGTTTCCGGCGATGGGGATGGCAACCCCCAATCCGATGAGGTCTTTTCCTTTCAGCTCTTTTTCAATGGTGAATTTCACGTGCTTCCCAAGGAAGGGCAGCGAGTCCTTGCTCGTGACCCACGCCTCTTCCCCCACCCGTATCCTCGCATAGTCGCCATCCTGCCTGATGCTCATGCCCACGCAGCCGTACATGACCTCGGGGCGCGTGGTCGCGTAGACCAGGAATGAGCCGTCCTCCGCTTTGGCCTTGAGGTAATTGAGCGTGGACTTGAGCCTCGCGTCCTGCATCTCCACCTGGGCGATGGCTGTCCTGCACGAGGGGCAGAAGATGACCGGGCGGAAGTCGCGGTAGATGCGGCCCTTTTTGTGGAGCTCTACAAAGGAGCGCTGCGAGATTCTCCGGCAATGGCCGTTGATGGTGGAATAGAAGATGGAGAAATCAGCGGATGTGCCGATGTTCTTCCAGTCCTGGATGAAATCAGGGCGAATCTCATCCAATGTCTTGAGGCAGAGCGCGATGAACTCGTCCCTCGCCATCTTCCTGGAGGAGACGTTCTTCATCTTCTCGATGAGGCGTTCCGTGGCGAGGCCATTGTCGTCCGTGCCGAACGGGTAGAAGACATTCCTCCCGCGCATGCGCTGGAACCGCGCGATGAAGTCCTGCTGCGCGTACGAGAAGGCGTGCCCGATGTGCATGCTGCCGGAGACCGTTGGCGGCGGGGTGTCGATGGAGTAGATCTCTCCCTTGGCATGCTCGTCGAACCGGTAGACGTTCTCCTTCTCCCAAAACTCCCTGATGCGGGGCTCTGCCTCCCCCGGATCATACCTCTCTGACTGCGGCCATTGCATTGTGCGGATGAAAGGGATTTATTTTATAAATGTTCATATTGGCGGGAGAACGCGGGACGGCAGATTAATATAGCGCAGGTGATTTGCCCCCCGCATGAAACTCCTCACCGACAAGCACGCGCCGAAGAAGCCGTCTGAGATCACGGGCCAGGGGGACAACCTCGCCCTGCTGCACGCGTTCGTGTCCACATACGGGAGGCAGAAGAAGAAAGCGGCCATGCTGTTCGGCCCTTCCGGCACGGGGAAGACCAGCGCGGCGTATGCCGTGGGGAGGCAGCTCAACCTGGAGATCGTGGAGGTGAACGCCTCGGATTTCCGCAACGCGGAAGGCATCAATACCATCCTCGGCGGGGCGATGAAGCAGCAGAGCCTATTCTCCCGGGGCAAGCTCATCCTGGTGGACGAGATAGACGGCCTCGCAGGGCACCAGGACCGGGGAGGGGTGCAGGCGCTGGTGAAGCTGGTGGAGAAGAGCGCGTTTCCCGTCATCCTGACAGCCACCAACCCGTATGACCACAAGCTCTCCACGCTGCGCTCAAAGAGCATGATGCTGGAATTCAAGAGGATAGAGGCCAATTCCCTCCTCCTCATCCTCAAGAAAATCTGCGCCCAGGAAAACATCCCCTGCGAGGAGCATGCGCTCGCCACACTGGCGCGCCGCGCAGGAGGGGATGCCCGGGCGGCCATCAACAACCTCCAGGTGGTCTCGCTCATTGCCGGCGGGGTCACCAAGGAATCGGTCGAGGAGTTCGCCGACCGCGACCGCACGGAGAGCATCATCACCGCGCTCCAGAAGATATTCAAGACCGGCTCGGTGGAGATCGCGCTGTCCGCCTTCAACACCATCGAGGAGGACGTCGATGAGCGCTTCCTGTGGCTGGACGAGAACCTGCCCAAGGAATACACCAAGGCGGAAGACCTGGCGCGGGCGTACGACGCGCTGAGCAAGGCGGACGTCTTCAGCCGGCGCATCAGGCGGTGGCAGCACTACCGCTTCCTGGTGTATGTCAATGCGCTCCTCTCCGGGGGGATTGCCGTCGCGAAGGACGGGAAGAATCCCCATTTCGTGGAGTACAAGCCGACGGGCAGGATCCTCAAGCTGTGGTGGGCAAACCAGAAATCCCTGAGGAAGAAGGCGATCGCGAAGAAGCTGGCCCTGGCCACGCACACCTCCCAGCGCAGCGCATTGCAGGGCACGCTTCCTTACTTCACCATTTTATTCAATAAAAGCAAAGAGATGCAGCCGCAGCTTGCCGAGGAGTTCGGGCTCGAGGAGGAGGAAGTGGAGTGGCTGCAGAAGAATGCGTCGGTGTGTCATTAAAATTTTAGACACTATTCTTGAGTAGTTAAGCTTGAAAACATTTATAAATGCCTCTTCGGTCATCCAGTAGATGCATCTTTTGGACACCATACTGAATACTGCCAAGGCGAGCAATAGCCCAGTCCATATTGACGAGATTCTTCCCCTGGGGCTAGACATCCTAGTCTTGAGGTATGGTGTGGAAAATGGACAGAGGAGCAGAGATTTCCGGGACCATGAGCATCCTAACCAATTCATTCGCGATGAGCGCACAAGCTGGACTGAGATGGACACTTCTCTCTTCCAGAGGAGAGCGCTGGGCAAAGGCGTTGACGAATCTGAGATTGTCGTGAGACATAAGCGCATCTCCCAGGAATTTGATGCGAGAAGCAGAAGAATGCTAAAAGATTTACTGTCATCAGACTCTCTTTATGACTATAACGACTATGAAAACATACAAGATCCTGCTAAGGATCCCCTCGCCAGAGAATTTCAGGAAGCAGGATACGATTACCGTTTCCGCCCCACCGAGCTTACGAAGCGTTTGAAGGAAGCAGACCTGGTCATCGCCCATCCTTCCGTTGCTGAAAAGATCAGGCGGGAAGTCCCGCAAGCTAAGGTAGCACTGCTGTACACGGGACAAGGCATAGAGGGCAACCTCAAACATGTGCCGCAAGTATGCATTGATAAACCTGATAGGGGGTTTTTCTCCCGACAAGGCTTTGGCGCTGACACGGAGACTGTGCGCCTCCTTTTCAAGGGGGAGGAAGACAGGCGATATGAGCTTACCTGGTTTGGCAGGGAAAGGGATTCCATTAACTGGGACCCGCGCATCCTGCACAATTCTTTCTACGCTCCTTTGGAGCACAGCAGGGATGATCGTCACAATCCGCAAAAAAGGACATCTAGGACAATCAATCTTTATGAAAAAAGGCAGAGACGGATGCGAGCGCAAGGCACAGGGGAAAACCTGATGCATGCGTTAAGGCACTTTAGGGGCGAGCCGGATGAGACGACATTCGTCCCTAATTTCTACAACCTAGGAAACCCGTTCAGAATCGGAAATGGGACAGACATCATCCTCCTGCAACGCGAAGCTAAAGAGTATGAGGTTAGGAAATTCTACGAGCAGCTCTGGCTCAAGCCTCTTTCCGAAGCCGAGGCAGAGGACAGGAGGATGACGCACAAAGCACTCGTTGAAGACAAGCAGTATTTGAGCACTGTAAGGTCGTTGGAAACTGCCGTCAACAAACTCATAGAGCCTTATATGCATCTTTCCAGCATGGCCAAACTGATCAGTGCCAACCTTCTGGGCTCAAGGTGGGGAGCGACGCTTGAGAGGCAGCCTTTCTATGATGATTTCATGGGGACTGCGGGAGAATTTGTCACGAAGTACGAGGAAATTGTAAAAATTGTGAATTATTTGCTGAAGAAAGACCCTCCTTCCAGGGAAATGCGTGCTCTGCTTATTCCCCTGAGGGAAACTGTTTTAGGGATAAGTGAATTTCACTGGGCATGCCGTTATATCAAGGACGTGGTAAACGAAAAACCTGCAGATTTTAGCGGGCTTGAACGGATGTTCATGAAAACACTCTATGTGAGCGGAGCTTCGTTGATAAAGAAACTAGAAAAATATGATCCAACAGAGGACTCTGGAGCAAGGCCGCTCTACTTTGGCAAAAGGAGGGGATTTGAGGACGATGAAGCGGAAGAAGGCCAAGGAAAGGAAGGGGAAAAGCAGAAGAGACAAGGCAGCATGCGTGGCCAGAAATCCCCTGCATTGCAGAAATTGCTCGACAAGTTTCATGCACAGAATCCCATTTCAGCCGCAGACGGCTATCTCCCGTTCCTCGACAGTGTTGGCACGCGGTTGGCTGCCTTCACCGCCTATGCGGAATTCATCCGCTCCCAACCAAGGCCATGGTGCCTACCGGAATCCGCACCTAAGGATGAGGGCGTCTTGGAAATCGTCGGGGGTTGGTACCCCATGACGCGGCTCCAAAGAGAATCCGGGAATGTTCCCAATGACATTTCCTTCAACCTGGAAAATAGGGTGATGGTGATCGATGGGTCAAATGCCTGCGGCAAGACGAATTACCTATTTGAAACGGCATTCATCGCCAACCAGGTGCGGACAGGCGGCTATGTGCCGGCGCAGAAGGCGCGCGCCTCACATTTTGATGATGTCATCTGCCGCCTGAAGCCAACGGGCATGGGAAGGTCGGGAGCCCTCAAGGAAGAACTGCACTCCATCCAAACACTGGTTGATCAACTAGGAGGAAATGTGTTCTTGGGCATTGATGAGACTTACCTTTCCACCAACCACGATGAAGGGGAAGCGTTGACCTATGGCACGCTCCGCAGATTCGCTGAAGCCAAACCTACAAGGGCAATCATCACCAGCCATTATCCTTCCCTCCACGACATCATCAACGATCCAAGGATGGAAGGAGTCTTTTTCAGGCATGTTGAGTTTGAGGACACCCCGCAGGGCATACGATTCACCTACAAAGTCAAGGATGGGCCGAATAGGCGGCTTGACTACGCTCCCGTCATCGCGGTTGAAGAAAAGATTCATCCAGCTATAATCGGTCACGCCTTCAGATTCTTAGAGAAGAATGGCGGCATTGAAGGCGTCAATGTCGACAGAATAAACCAACACATTGCGGAAGGGGAGGTGCCTCAAGCGGCAGGCATTGAAGGAGTCGTCGATGGGCATACAAAGTCATTGCTGGTAAAAAGCATGTGGAGAGAAGATGGCCTGGGAAGTTTAAGGAGATGGTTCTCGACAGAGGCCAATTTTAACTTCAGTTATTCCAAGGAACTGGACACAAAGATTGAGGAAATGATGCAAACCCCCTTGTTAGACTATCATAAGGTCCGCGATCGGCTCGGCACCATAGAAGTGTTCATCAAAGAAAAGAACGTGCGCAAGCGTGCGGACAGGATTTCCGCGGCCTTCAGCCCTGATTACGAGACACGCCTCATCCACAATTTGGGTGCGATTGCGGGCTCCTTTTCCATGGAAGAAAAGCACAAGAACATCGATGGCTATCGAAAGATGATTGGAGAGATGATGAAGAACTACCGGGCATTGCCTCTCTACCTGAAAAAAAGGCATTTCGCGACGGAAACATTCAGCGGCATAACCCAGCAATACGAGGCCCTGATGGCTGAAGGCGGCCCAGTAAGGGTATTTTTTGAGTATCTCGCCGGAATCGAGAACCAGTTTAGGGCAATAGAGGGAAGGCTGCATGTCAGAAGAGGGGAGTCATCAAAAATGAGTCCTCACGATAGGAAGGAATTGGAGGGGGATCCTAAGCATAGGGAAGATGTCGGCGCCAGAATCGGCATCACCCAGGCGGATTTGGAAGGCATCATCAGCGTGGAAAAAATCAAGGGCTTCGGAGAGGCATTCTCGATGATGAAATCGTTCTTTTCGGAACTCTACACCTACAAGAGCCTCGCGGACCAAGCCGTCGAGAATGGGTGGGTGAAACCCACTATTTTGCCAAGGGAGGGCAATACGTTTGTTATCATAGAAGGCAAATATGAATTGTATCATAATGACTCAATCGTTCCAAACAACACTAGGTTGTACCCTCGCAAGAGAGTCGAGGTCCTTGAGGGCAGCAATGATGGCGGCAAGACATGCGACCTGAAGAAGATAGGGAGGATAGCCGTGAGAGCGCAATCAGGAGGGTACGTCCCCGCAAAAAACATCATCTACTCGATGCGCGACCGCATCATCATGCGGGAAAAGGGTGAGGGGAATGTCCTCTCCGCCTTCCAAACAGACTGCAGATATGCCAACGAAGTGGTTCCGCCTGCCGGTGAGTATTGGCTCGTCCTGATGGACGAAACCTTCACCTCCACAGAATGGAAGGGAGGGAGAGCATTGACATACGGCATCATGAAGTCAGTGCAGGATCAAGGCAGCTCGCTCATGGTCATCTCCAGCCACTACCGCGGCCTGCGGGAAGCGACCTATGGCTGGCCAATTGTCCAGTTCTCACATTTCCCGATTGATGCAATGTTCAAGGATGACGAATGGAAGATAGAGTTTCCCCACCGCAAAAGGCCAGGGCCGCTGCGGGACCCGCGATATGCGCTGAAAGTGGCCCGGGAAAATGCGCCTGGGGGATATGAGAAGCGGTTCTTTGACCAGACGATTCTGGATTATGCCGAGCAACGACTGCAGCAAAGGAAACTGCAATCTTGAGTGTTGCTCTATCAACCAACGCGCCCACTGGGAGGGCGCCAAGAGTTCGCGAGCCGAAAGGCGAACATGGCTTTCTTTGCTTCATTCCGCATACAATAACCTTTAAATAACGCCCAGCCCCACTAAACGCCATGACCATCACCATTGAGGACATGGCCTCGTTCTGCAAGCGGAAGGGATTCGTCTACCCCACCGCGGAGGTGTACGGCGGGCTGTCCGGCTTCTTCGACTTCGGGCCCGCGGGAGTGGAGCTCAAAAACAACATCAAGGCGGCATGGTGGCAGTCCTTCGTGCATGGCAGGCAGGACATCGCGGGCATGGACGGCTCGATCATCACCCATCCATCTGTGTGGAAGGCATCGGGCCATGTGGGCGGCTTTGCCGATATCCTGGTGGAGTGCGGGAAATGCAACGCGCGCCACCGGGCCGACCACCTGGTCGAGGACAAGCTCAAGATCCAAACCGCAGGAATGGCCCCTGACGAGCTTTCCGGCCTTATCCGGAAGAACAACCTCAAGTGCCCCAAGTGCGGAAACGCGGCCCTCGGAGAGCCGAAGGCGTTCAATCTCATGTTCGAGACCACTGTCGGGCCGACCAAAACGGCGACATCGACCGCGTACCTCCGCCCGGAGACCGCCCAGCTCATGTTCGCTGACTTTCGCCTCATCGCCGAAAACGCGCGGCTGAAGCTCCCCTTCGGCATCGCGCAGGTCGGCAAGGCGTACAGGAACGAGATCTCCCCGAGGGACTTCCTCTTCAGGATGCGGGAATTCGAACTGATGGAGATTGAGTATTTTGTCCATCCTGGGAAATACGGCGACTGCCCCTTCATCGGGGAAGTGGAGGACCACGAACTTTATGTCTATTCCCAGGGGATGCAGAAGGAAGGCAGGGATATGGCAAAAATGTCCGTCAAAGACGCTCTCCAGGGCCATGTCATCAAGACCCCCTGGCATGCCTATTGGATGGCGACCATGCACAAGTGGTTCATCGCGCTCGGCGCGAAACCAGACCATTTCAGGATACGGCAGCACGTCAAGGATGAGCTGAGCCACTACGCCTTCGACACCTGGGATCTGGAATACCAGTTTCCCTTCGGATGGAAAGAGCTCCAGGGCTTTGCGAACAGGACCGATTTTGACCTTACCCAGCACATGAAACACTCCAAAGCTGATTTAAGCCTCCACGATGAAGAGACGAAGAAGAAAGTCATCCCCCACGTCATCTGCGAACCTGCACAGGGAGTGGAGCGTGCGGCCCTTGTCTTCCTCTTCGACGGATATGAGCACAGCAGGGAACGGGAGAACATCGTCCTGCACCTCCACCCCAAGCTGGCGCCAATAAAGGCCGGCATTTTCCCGCTGGTCAACAAAGAACCATTGATAAAAAAGGCAAAAGAGATCTACGCTGAACTGTCAAAGGAATTCCACTGCGCCTATGACCAATCAGGCACGGTGGGCAGAAGGTATGCGCGCAATGATGAGCTGGGGACGCCGTTCTGCATCACCGTCGACTTCGAGGGTTTGGAGGACGGCACCGTGACCATCCGTGACAGGGATTCCACGACGCAGGCACGCGTTCCTGTCGAGGGGATTCGGGACACCCTGCGGAAGCTGATCGAGGGGGCTTCCCTTGAAGGCGTGGGCAAGATCGTCTCCGGCAACTGAACTGTCCAAGGCAAAACCATAGAAAAACCTTCTCCGGCCAGGAAACCCCCACTTACTTTTCCCGCGGCCCCATGCCGAGCACCGACTTCAGGCGCTGCAGCAGCCGCGGATCCCGGTATTCTCTCCCGATAAGCCGGGCGGCCAGCTTCTTGTACGCGATGGCCGCGTCAGACCTCCCCTTGTGCAGCACGAGCGGAGTGGCGACAGAGACCGATTCGAGCATGTTGATGTCCTCGGGAAGCACGCCGATCACGGGGACCTGCGCGGCATGCTCTATGTCCTCGGTCCTGAGCTCGAACCTCTTGCCCCTCACCTTGTTGAGCACGATGCCGGTAATCGGCGTCCGCTTCTGCCGCGCGAGCCTGACGGCCCGCAATGTCGCGCTGAGGGTCGGGTAGTCCGGGCTGGTGATCACGAGGAGCTCGTCGGAGGCCATCATCGTCGCGAGCATCTCCTCGTTCAGGTTTGGGGAGGAGTCTATCACGATGTCGTCATACCGCTCCTTCAGATGGCTGATCCTGTCATTCAGGGCGGACGGCCGCACCTTCCTTGACACATATGCCCCCGGGATCAAGTGGAACCCCGCCTTGTGCTCGTGGACTGCGTCTTCCGCCTTGCACCTGCCGAGGAGGACATCGTGTATCGTCACCTTCGGATTGATGAGCCCGAGATGGAGCCCCAGGTTCGGGGCGGAAAAGTTGGCGTCCACCACCAGCACCTTCCGGCCGAACTCCGATGCGAGCGCGGCGCCGAGATTCGCCACCGAGCTCGTTTTCCCGACTCCTCCTTTCAGGCTTATGATGCCTATGGTCTTTCCGTCAGCCATGATGTTGCCTGTACCCACTAGTAGCCTTTTATGTATACTGAACATATATAAATGTTGTGAATGGCACGCCCCATCAAGCCCCGTTTACCATTCAGCAGGGTTCATGCACCCGGCGCGGCATTTTCCGCAACCCATCTCCCTGCCAAAATTTTATATATGCCTGTGCTTCCCCCTTCACCATGAAAGTCAAGGAACTGCAATCCAAGCAGGGGAACGTGAACATCGAACTGGACATCCTCGACGTCGGCCCTTCGCGGGAGTTCCAGAAGTTCGGGAAGCCCGGAAGAGTGTCCACCGCGGTCGCGAAAGACGATACCGGGGACGTCAAGCTCACCCTGTGGAACGACGAGATCGACCAGGTGAAGGGCGGCGACAGGATACGGATCACGAACGGCTATGTCTCCGAATGGCAGGGGGAGCTCCAGGTCTCCACCGGGCGCTTCGGGAAGATCGAGGTCATCGGAGAGAACCCGGACACGCACAAGGGCGAGGACTCAAGCGCCGCGGCACAGAAGAAGCAGGACGATGACGGCGGCAACGGCCCTGTCGATGACGAAGAGGATGTCATCTGATTTTTCTTCACCATAAGCTATTTAAATCGTCCCAAGCACCTCATCCTTCCACGGGGACGTAGCTCAGCCTGGGAGAGCACATGCATGACGAATGCAGCTCAGTACGCTGAAGAAATTCAGTCTCTTAGGCACGTAGTTGTCGAGGATTCAAATTCCTCCGTCCCCATTCATTTTCTCAAAATGTTTTAATACTCCAATCATAAAATGCGTTCAGTGCCATGAAAAAAGAACTCCGGCTCATCCAGGAGCGCAACAGGAAGGTGGAAGCCGACAAGGCCTGGGAGACCAGCAGGACAAGGAGACTCATCATTGCCGGCATCACCTACTGCACAGCCGTTGTTTTCCTGTGGATCATCAGCGCCCCGCAGCCTTTCCTCACCGCCCTGGTGCCGACACTGGGGTTCCTCCTCTCGACGCTGACGCTGCCGTTCTTCAAGAGATGGTGGATAAAAAAAACCAATAAGAAATGAGCCCTTCTGCGGATACCCGCTCCCTCGGTTCTTGACTTACCCGGAGAGCGACACCGTGAGTATGCTCCCTGCGATCATGTTGAACATGATCATGACGGTGAGGGCGATGAGGCAGTAGAGGATGGTGCTCCTGATCACGTTCTTGCCGAGGAGATACTCCTCATTGAGCTTGTCCGCGCCGTTCTCGATGCCGTTGGCCATGATGGTGAGGATGTAGACGATCTGCACGACGTAGATGCCGACGATGATCTGGAAGTGGAACGTCGGGATGCCCTGGCCGAAGATGGTGAGCAGGCCGGTGGGGGCGGCCGCGGCGTCCGTGCCCACGCTTGAAGTGACTTCCTTGAGCTGCTGGCCGAGCTTGCTCAGGATGGTGGTGACCATGGAGGTGATGCCGATGACCACGCCCGCGATGGCCGGCGCCAGGAAATTGATCTGGGACTTCATCGAGGAGATGATGTCCGACATGATGTCCTTCAGCCTCTCATTCACCTTGTGGATCTCCTTGATGTAGCGCGAGACATTCGTCAGCGCCTGCGCCGCAATCTTCGGCCCTTTCCTGATGCTCTGGGTCAGCACCTTCATGGAGCTCTCGATCATGCTGGAGGGGAACTGCACCAACGCCCCCCGCTTCGGGTCGAAGATGGCCTCGTCGATGCCCATGCCCAGCCTCCTTTGGTTCATGCTCACGAGCCGGAAGAAGCTGCCGGAAATCGTGCCTTCCATGGAGGTGCTCACCTTCTCGACGGCGATCTCCACCGGCAGGTTGTCGCCCAACCGGTTGCCCAGCTGGAACAGCGCTGCCGCGAACTCCAGCTCGAGCTGCTTGGCGCGGTTGCGTATGGAGATGACATCCTTGGAGCGCAGGCGATAGTACAGGCCGATCAGCAGCCCCAGGCTGAGGGGGACGAACAGGCTGATGAGGGCTGAGCCGAGGCCGAAGGGGCCGTCCAACACCCCCGTCGTGGGGTTTTCCTTGTACTCGAGCATGCAGAACCTCGCGCCGCACTGGCTCTTGGGATCGTCCCCGCCGAACCCGAAATCAGGGAAGCCGGCTGCGTGGAGGAACAGGGGGGACATGCCGATGGCGAAGCAGATGAGGAACACGATGACGCTTATCACCAGCGGGCTCATCTGCACCTCCACGCCCCCCAGATTGAGGCGGATGGTCTTGTATCTCTTCAGCTCGGGATTCTCCTCCGAGATGTCCGTGTCTCCGTAGCCCGTCGGCCGCTTCGAGAGGATGTTCTTCCCCATGAAATAGACGATGATGGGGAGGATGATGTTGTAGATGAGCGCGATGTGGTACCATTTCGCGTTCTCGGTGAAACTGACGACGAGGGGAAGGATGACCAGGCCGAGGATCGGCATGATGACGCCGAGCATGTGCAGCATGGTGATGGGGTTCTGCAGGTTGTGGGCGTAGTGCAGCATCTTCTCGTATGTCTCTTCGAGGATGACGTCGAGCGCCTTGTCCAATGAGCCCAGGCGCCTGGCCTCGTCACCCTCGTAGAGCGAGGACTCGATGAGATGGAACGCCTCGACGAACTCCATGTTCCATTTCTTCCAGGTCTCGAGGTAGGCGTCCAGCGCCTCCTTGACGGAGGAGTACTTCTCGGTCTCCACGTCCCACATGATCTTCCGGAGGTCGAGGGCGAGCGGAGGGGCGAGGTGGTCGGAGGCGAAGACGATCGCGTTCTCCAGGTTCGGCGTGTGGCGCATGTACGTGACCACGTAGAACACCGAGAGCACCATCTGGTTGCTCGCTTTCAGGCGCCAGTTGTTCGCCAGGAACTCCGGCATCTTGCCGAACACCCTGATGAGGGCTGCCCCGCCGACGGCGAAGAACAGGATGAAGAACATCGACTGGAAGAGCATGTAGGAGAACAGGGAGCCGAAGACGATGAGGAGCGTGGGGGCGAGGAACGAGAATGAGACCGCTCCGGACGGAGTGATGCCGAGATGGCAGATGTCGATGGACTCCTGCAGTGCCGCAGCCTGCTTCTTGTCCGGCTTTATCCTCAGGACCTTCTCGCTGATGTTGCAGGCCTTCTCATACCATCCCAGGTGGGTGGGCATGAACTCCTCCTTGAACTGCTGGTACTCCCGGGAGTTTATCTGGGAGGATTTCTCTACCTTGACGCCGAGCTCCCTCTCCAGGTTGCGCTTGTATAGGTCTATCAGGCTGCGCAACTTGGCCTGCTCCTGCTGATCCGGCACCGCTCACCTCTTTTTATGGAATGCTATGACAGCGACTTGCTGATTGCCCTTTTATGGGCATATCCGATGTATTGTACCTCCCTTCCATATCCCTTCCTATCATTCCCCCTTCTGCCTGATCTCATCCCGCTTGATCTGTCTCTTGAACCACTCGTTCCACTCGAAGAATATCCTCTCCGAATCGAGGCTGCCGACCTCCTCCCTCACCGTGTCGGATATCTTGTGGAACTGGTCGTTGGCCTGGATGACGGATTCCGCCTCGATGAGGTTCATGTTGCCGGTCTTGACGGCGATGTCCACCATGGCCTGCTTGATCTTCGCCCGGAGGAGGATGTTGTCCCACACCGCGTCCCAGCTTCCCGCCCAGTCCTTGATACTTGAGGCGATGCCCTTGAGGACGTCGGAGTCGCCATGGATGAGATCGTCCGTGGGAAGGAGCTGGTCTGCCTTGGAGTCGTATTTCATGAGGTCCATGAATCCCCCCTCGTCCAGCGGGTCGTTGTTCCAGTGCTTCCTCACCTCGGTGATCTGGGTGACGCGCCTCCAGCGGTGCAGGCCATCGGGACTCCTGATGGGATTGGCCACGATGATGACATCGGTCGCCTTGAACGACGTCCGCGGCACGCCGAGATCGTTGACCACCCTGTCGAAGATGCCGTACGGGGAATCGCCGTGGATCGTGCCCGCGACGATGTTCGCCAACGCGCCGATGCGCATGGCCTCGTACAATGCGAGGGCTTCCTTGCTCCTGATCTCGCCGACGATCAGCGCGGAATCCCCCATCCTCAACGTCGTGCGGATGCCCTCGTCAGCGGAGACATCCGCGGAACCCTTCGTCAATGCCGCCGCGACCTTCATGGACTGGATGTTGTAGCCGTAGTCCCTCAGCGCCTTGGTCGGCAGCTCGAGGGTATCCTCAATGGTGATGACGCGGTATTTCCGCATAAGCTCCACCAGCACCGCGCCGAGGAGGGAGGTCTTCCCCGCGCTCCTCGTCCCCGCCACCAGCATGGTGCGCGCGCCGTCAACGATGAAGGAGATTATGCCCGCCGAAAGGGAGGTGAGCATGCGGTTCTTGATGAACAGCGGGAGGGTCCACGGCTTGTCGCGGTGCCGGCGCAGCGCGAACGCAAGGCCCGTGGGGTTGAGGGGGGAGGAGATGACGGCCACCCTCGCATTCGCCCCGGGGATGAGCAGCTCGGTGTCGAGGATGGGGTTGGCCTCGTCCAGCGGGCTGCCGGATATCAGGCGCAGTTTCGACGCCCAGGAGTCCGCGTCCGTGCGCGTGGGGATGATGTTGGTCTTGCAGTCCGTGTAGTCCTGGTGGACGATGAAGATGGGTATCTCCCCCAGCGGCGAATTGATGGTGATGTCCTGCACGCGCTCGTCCTGGAGCAGCACCTCGATGAGGCCGAAGCCGACGCTGTACCGCACCAGGATGCTGGTGAGCTGCTCCACCTCCTTGGGCGACAGGCGCACGTTCCGGTAGGAGGCGAGCTCCTCGATGAGGTCGGAGCCGATGTTGGAGAACACCTCGCGCATCCGCTCGGGGTTGATGAACTCCGTGCGCGTGGGCTTGTGCTCGGAGAGTATCTTGCGCGCGCTGTCGAGGATCTCATAGTGCGCCTCGCTCAGCTTGAACTCCGGAGGGGAGAGGTGGTAGAGGTAATGCACGGTGTCCGGCAGCTTGAAGATGGTGACCTCGGTGCCCTTGTCTATGGAATAGCTGTCGACCTCCTCGCCGTCCGCGGGGACATTCGCCATGAGCTTGGTGAACATGAAGTCCGGGCGTATCTCCGGGGTGAAGATGCGGCGGTAGACCTCCCGCTCCCCGACCTTATGGCCGGCAAGATGGGGCTGAGCCGCCTGGATGAGCTTCGAGCGGTCGAGTAGGGCAGCCAGGTACTGCAGCGCGGCGAGATACTTGCGGTCGCAGCGGATGAAATCCTGGTCGGCTGACTTGTCGATGTTGATGCGCTCGTCGCGCATCTCCCTCCTGATCTCGAGATAGGCGCCGATGGGATCCTTCTTGATATGGTCCATGACCATCTTCTGGATGAATGCGTACCATGGAGCCACGTAGCGCGAGCAGGCGACATCCCCGAGCAGCGAGAGCGCGGGGGAGGCATTCTTGCTCTTGGAGAGCTGCCGGTAGATGCCGGCAATCTCGCGGAGCATGGAGGTCTGGGTGAAATTGTACTCGTAATTGCGCTTCTGGGTGTAGATGAGCTTCGTCGCGCTGCCGATCTCCGCGAGGATGTCGACGGTGCGGGACATGCACACCGGGTCGTCCTCGAGGGAAGGGATGAGCGGATACTGCTCCATGTCGATGAGAAGGATGGTCTCTTCCCCCTCCCTGATGACGTCATGCGAGAACGGCTTCCTGGAGTCAAAGAGGGCCATTACTTCCTCACCTCCCTGCGCATGTTCTGCAATGCCACCTCGATGAGATGGGACTTGTTGCGGAACTTCCTGCCGTCGACTTCTGCCTCTATCCAGGAGATGAGGTCACCGTCTATCGTGGCGCTGATGGGCTTTTTCATCGGATGCTTGCCGCCCTCAATATAACATAAAATATATTTAATCTATTAAATCACTGAAAATACTTTTTATATTATTTGATTTTTAAATCTTTCGGTTTTATCAAATACCACTTCCCCATGCTCACATAACCTTTAATATTCCCCTGCGCCAGAGGGCCCATGGTGAGCATCCCCTTCCCCAGCTTCCCCAAGCACGAGCAGCCGCCGCCGGACACGATGCCGCAGATGGATTTCGGCTCCATCGAGCGCCGCGTCCGCGCCCTTGAGCAGAGCCTGACCAACCTCCGCAAGATCGTGCAGGTGACGGAGGAGAACATCCTCGTCAAGAACAGGCACGTGGCGACGGACATCAAGACGCTGACGTCCGACATCAACGAGCTGCGCCGCGAGCTGCATGACCTGCGCGACAAGATGGTGCTGGTGATCAAGGAGATGCAGTCCCTCGCCCGGCAGGAGGACGTCAAGGTGCTCGAGCGCTATATCGCGATGTGGAATCCCGTCAAGTTCGTCACCCAGGCCCAGGCGGAGGAAGTGGTGGAGGACATCCTCAGCAGGAGGAAGCCGAAGGCATCCGCTGCGGACCAGGGGGAGTAGCAGCTTTACCGGATTGGAGAGGCACACGATGGCAGGCAAGGCAGAACGGCTGTTCGAGAAGGGGATATGGAATTTCAGGTTCATCATCCTCATCGCGGTGGTCGCCCTTCTCACCTCCTCGGTCATCGCATTCTCCATCGGGGTGCAGAGCACGGCGAAAGCGGCATCGGAAGTGATCTCCAGCATACGAACGGGCGAAGAGGCAGATGCGAACAGAGTCATCGTCTACCTCATCTCCTCGCTTGACGAGTTCCTTCTCGGGATCATCCTCATCATCATCTCGCTGGGCGTCTACGAGCTGTTCATCAGCGAGATAGACGTGATCAAAAGCGAGAAGGATGGGAAATCGCTCTACCCGAAATGGCTCACCTTCCATTCCCTCGAGGAGCTCAAGGCGACATTGACCAAGGTCATCATCATCATCCTCATGGTGTACTTCTTCAAGAGCGTCGTCCTGCTGAAGTTCACCCAGCCTTTGAGCATCCTGTACCTGGCGATAAGCATCCTCCTCATCGCGCTGGCGAACTATTTCTCGCATAAGGGGCACCACGCCGAGAGAGCGCCGCCATCAAAGAACAGATGATGAGGGGAGCTCCTTCCTTCAGTATAAATTACTTACCAAAGAACTGCTAATCTAATTGATAACAATTTAGGGTAGTATCCTGTTGTCTGTCACGGCGTAAGGCTCTGTCCTGAACGTGGTTAGCGGCATCAGTCGAACGCTGGCCATGCGAACATCAAGGGCGTCGCGGGGGTCGCCCCTGCTCGGAGGCGCACCTCCGGCATCCACTGCGTGGACTACGGGGAGGCAGCCCCCTCCATGATAGGAGCAAAAGGCGGGAAGCCAGTAACCCGGAGTGAAACGGAGATTCGGGACAGAGCAACGGCGTAAGGGTTCTGTTTAATCTGTGGCTGGTGGTCTTATGTGCTTCGACGGAAGATAAAAGCCGAGCAGCCGGGGATTAACCAATACACGGCGTAAGAAAGATATTTAAGGTGATGATATTATTCACTTTACAATGGTAATTAAAAATTTACGAACCCAAATAGATGCTGTGGGCCAAAAAATTTTTGTTGGCAAGACGACTGAGGCAAGTGATTTGGCTCGGCGCGCCCACCAAAGCCTTGATTTTCTTGTCCACAGAGGGGTGATAACCGACAGTACAGAGTATCCTAAGATTTCAGCCCTAGGGGATTTAGAGCGGGTGGTAAATCTCAAAGAAGCAGTGAGTATTCAGGGTCTGGATGTCACGGAAGCATTGCGACGCACCCAGAACTATTCCAAAAATGATGTAACTGGAAGAAGGCTCGCTACGATTATCACAGATAAATGCACAAAGCGCTGTGTCCACTGCAATGTAGACTCCATTTCCAAAGGGACAACCTTATCCCCCAAGGCGGCAAAGTATGCAAACAAAGACATTCTCGCCTTGTTTCCCGTCATGCATTTCGGCCATGAGGGAGAGCCAATGCAGGTGGCATCATATGACAATCAACCATTCCGGTTCACCGATTATCTCAGCGCTTTTTATGATAAAGGTGTGCGGACGTTCGCTTTGGACACCAAAGGAATAAGGGCGCGAGAGAAGGCGATAATGGGGGAATACCTCCGCCTGCAACAGTTCGTCCAACGGAAAGAGGGGGATATCACATTCATGCAACGAATAAGCTTTAATCTTTACAGCCCGGACGTATTCAGGCAACCGGAGAAGACGGCGCTTCCGATACTCACAGATGAGATTGTTCCCGTCCTCGATAAGGCAATCAAGTTTGCGGACAACGTAATCATCAATGTCGCTTCAAGCCCATCCTATGGGGAAGCCTATACGTTCACGACGTTTGATTATTTAAAAAAAATCATGCGAGCCAACGGTTTTGTTGGTGTATACCCTCATGCAAGAAGAAGCTTCCATGTGGATGAACCTTCTTTCGATCGACTTGATTTTGAGCTCCACTGCAAATATGGGGGAAGCTATTCTACGGTGACAGGACGACTGAGTGAAAAAGCAAGAAACATACTTGTCAATGTTTTTGGACCAGCATCTTCTGATTCAGGAATTTTCCAGATGGTGATGGGGGGAGAATCTTCTCCCACAGATGGCGTTCCAGGGTTTTTTATCCACAGGGAAACAGGATACAAGGTGGATATCACAACGGCATTCCTGCAAAACCTTGGGCGGTGGGCCCAAACACGGAGAGGGCTGGAACGCTTACCTGACTTAGTTGATCCCGAGCCCGTGGAAAGACGATCGGAAATCTGTTCCTCGCTCCTCTTGAACGGGTTCACTCTTCATCCCAATGGAAGCATCTCCATTTGTGGAGGCCAATGGGGAGCGCACACCTCTCTTGGACCAGTTACTCAGCCATATGATTCTTTCTTAGGAAACCTACGCGCTGTCTATGAGCGGAATCAAGCATATTTCAAGGACAATATGGAACTCATCATCGCAGGACGCGACCACCATTTTATGTGCGCGTATCAAGGTCCAACAAATCCTCCGCGAGGTGTTAAACCTGCCTGACTACTGCTCTCCTTTGCTTAACTCAATCACCAATTCCACGAACATCGCATCGCTCCATGCCTGCGCGAGGCAGCCCTGGCTTCTCAGCGACGAGGCGGAAGAAAGCTCCGCGTGATGGCCGATGGCGCCCTGCCAGAGGATTTCCTTGATCGAAGCGCCAGTAATTTTCTCAATATACCTTTTGAATCTCACTTTATTGGCCCTAGACAACACCAGCGCCGCGAGATTATTGACCCAGAACCATGAGTCTCCCCGATGATAGCTGGCGACATCCTGGCCGGTGTGCTCCTTCCTGAAGAGGGAATGGGAAACATCAATGGTGGACAGGCCTCCCCAGGGAAGCCAGAGTTTTGGCAGCATGCTATCAAAGCAGGTTTCCCATTCCTTTGGGGAGAGGAGGTCCGGATAGGCATAGGCGGCGATGAAGACGTTCGGGCGGATGGTGACATCATTCTCGCCATCCGCCAGTTTCTTGCCGTCCCAGAATGCCTTTCTCACCTGTTCCCTCATTTCCTGTTCCCTGACCAGATATCTGCCGTTTCCCGTCATCTGGTGGGCGGTGCGATATAATGCGAGGCGCAATGCCTGGATCTCTATCCGCTTTCCCTGCCTGCCATCGTCGCCGTGCTGGGTGTCCATCCAGGTCTCCTTCGGCCCATTGATGTCAAGCATGTCCTGCGTATGGCGACTGAGAAGCCCTTCCGCTGCCTTTGTGACTGCGCTCTTGAGGAGCGCCCGGCCAGCACCTTCCTCCGCGCGCAGGAACAGCCAGCCAATGGAATCCGCGCTTCCGTTCGGAGAGCCGGGATACACCGGCAGGCAGTTCGGCAGGCGGCCGTCATCCCCCACCGCATGGAGATACTGGACAATGATCTCCCGCTCCAGTCTCGGATGGATGATTCCCAATGCCTTGGCAGCCACCAGGGAGTCCCTTGACCAGAACTGGAAGAACCACGGCAGTCCCGCGAAGATGCCCCTTGATGCCTGATGGTGGACGGCGAGCCGGTCAAGCGAGAAGAACGCGGACAGAAACGCCATCTTCGCCTCTTCGCTTACCTCCGACGAAGACAGAACCAGGGCCACGTTTTTTTGCCTGGCAAGCGCCCTGAGAGACTGTTCTTCCTCCTTCATCATCCGTGGATAGAGGCCAAGCAGCGATTTCGCCTCCTTCATTGCGTTCTCCTTGTCCCGCGAGACCGAGAAGACGAAGGCCCTGCCTTTCAGCGATCCCGCGCCGAGAACGTAGCGGGAGGACGGAGGGGAGTTCCTCTCCCGGTCTGCGGCATACTCCCGCCTTGTCCATTCTTCCCTGCGGGAAAAAGAATCGTGGCCTGCGATGGCGAGGTAGAGGGAATACTCCTCCTGGCCGTGGCTCCCGTCCTCGCGCCCGTCCGTCCTCTTGGTGAAGCGCACGACGACGCACCCTTTCTCTTCCGTAATAGCGTAATGCCTCCCCCATTCACGGCTGTCGAACGACTCTTTGACGTCAAGAAAGAACTCCATCTCGCCGGTCCTGCTCAAGGTGCAGACGAGCGAAGAGCGTCCGGACGGCATGAACGCGGCCTCGCCGGAGTAGCCTCCCCGCCGCCTTATCATGCAAAAATCGTTCACTATTTCTGTCATTTTTTCAGTACCTTTTTGATTAATATGTTCTATAATTTTGAACATTTTTTTGCTTGATACGTCATACCAGAAGAAGCCGCCATAGCGCGTCGTCGGGGAATCCTCCCAGAGGAAGTAGCTGCCATTCCTGTCCGTGAGCAGCGCCTGCACCGGACCTTTCACGCCTTTGCTGACGCGCTTTTTCCCGAATAAGTGGGTTACCTGCATCGCTCCTCTTTTTCGGCCTGCTCCTTGCGCGCAGCCGCCCTTCGCGCCCCTTTTCCTTTATCTTCCCGCTGCCTTCTTCATGGCGAGATTGTGGGCGTTCACGTAGTTGTTCACGAGCATCTCCCAGTCGACGGTGGCCGCAACCCTCCTCGCCTCGAGCTTGTCCCTCGTGCGCTCTTCCCTGCTGAGGAGCGCGAACTTGTGCATGAATGCCGCGAGCTGGGAGAGCGATTCCTCGTACCTCCTGCCCAGCCGCTCCACCACGTAGATGCCGGGATACCCTCCCTGGCGGCAGTCCGTGCAGAAATACCTCCCGAAGCCGGAAAGGTCGGTGGTGATGGACGGCACCCCCAATGCCCCGGCTTCCAGCGGCGTGTAGCCCCATGGCTCGTAGTAGGAGGGGAAGACGCCGAGATGGCATCCCTCCATGGCCTCGTAATAGTTCAGGTCGAGGAGCCCGTCAGCCCCGTTGAGGTATGTGGGATAGTATATCACCTTCACGCGGTCTTCCTCCCTGTTGAGCAGCCCCGCATTGAGGATGGAGCGCGTGATGATGTCATTGCCGTCGGAAAGCTCATGCGTCATGACCGGGGGAATGCCGCTCTTGCGGAACTTGGCCAGCTTCCTCCTTGATTCCTGCAGGAACTCCTGGCTGAAGAGCTGCTCTTCTCCCATGCCTCTCCCGCCGATCAGGGCATACAGCGCGTTCTTCTCGATATACTCCTTCTCCTCGCTGAGGAAATCCTTGAGGTCGGTGAAATAGGTCTTGTTCTCGATGATCTCCTGCCTGATGCTGCGGACGCCCGACGGGACCCAGAGGAACGCCACGATGGTCTTCTGCGATTTCCCCTCCCTGAGCTTCCTGTTGAGGATGCCCAGCGCCTCGATGAAGAGATCAAGCCCCTTGGCCCGGAACTCATAGCGGGAGGCGGTGAAGAAATACAGCGTATTCTTGATGTCAAACTGGTAGTACGGGAAGAAGTACGCGAGGCAGAACTCGCTGATCCTGTCCCGCTCCAGGCGATGCTTCAGGAGGATCTCCTCGAAGACGGGGAACTTGCCGATGTCCAGGCCGTTTGGCAGGAGGATGTCCGGCTTCCTGCCGAGGAGATGCTCGGCTTCCATGCCCGTGATCCCGCTCACCGTGGTGAAGCAGTCTGCGTTTTGGGCGGATGCCTTCTCAAGGAGGTGCTTGGACTCCACATGGTGCCGGTAGGCTTCCTCCTCCGGTTTCAGGGTGGCGAGCATCTCGTAGAGCGGGGCTTCCGCATTCGCGAGCGCCCTGCCGAGGACCGTGGCGTGGGTGGTGAAGACAGTGCCGATGCCTGGAAAAGCGTGGCGGATGTAGAGCAGCCCGGCGCCGGAGAGCCATTCGTGGAACTGGGCGACGATTTTCCTGTTCGGCATCTCCTTGGCCAACAGCTCGATCAGCATGCCGGTGGCGTAGCTCCACAGCACCGGCTCGTTGTAGTCGTCCGGTGCGTTGAGCGAGTCGACTTTTGACCACTCCCAGAGGTCCTTCTTGGCGCTGTTGAGGGCATGCCAGAAGCTCGCGATGTCCATGAGGATGGCCTTGGGCTGGCCGCCGATGAGCCAGGTGCCGTAATGGCAGACCAGCCCCTTCTCCTTCAATGCGGCAAACACCTTCTTCACATGGTCCGGAGGGACTTCCTCCTGGAACTGGCCGGCGACATTGCCGTGGAAGTACGGGCCGACGGTGATGTAGTTCGCGCCGTAGGCCGCATTCACCTTGGCCGCTTTCGACGAGATGACCGTGTGGATGCCTCCGACCTTGTTGCACACCTCCCAGGAGCACTCGAAGAGCATCTCCGCCTCAGGATTCGCCATAAGGAGGATTTGGTGGAGAGGCGTATATAAAGGTTTGATACCACGGGGGGGTGGGCGCTATGGATAAACATACCTGCCTGTTTTGTCGCTTAACCACAAGTCTTTTATACCACTTATTAGTAGCGTCTAAATATGATACCTGACCATTCACGACCAGGATACCAAGCAGTCCAACGAGAAGCAGACCTCACCCATTTAATCCCGGGCGACAGGGTCAGAGTCCGGAATGACAACCAATCCATCTGCATGGCCTACCAAAAAATGGACCATGGAGAAGGAAACCCCCGCCTCAACCCGCAAAGTACAATCTCCTTTATCGAGTTTCCCGATGGCTATAAAAAAGCAACTACTCCTACCTTCAAGCTTTGGGAGAGCGGCATTCCTTATCTGCAATTTGATGAGGGTTCTGTATATCTGAATGCCCACCGTAAAACCTTGAAGATGGTGGAGCCTGGCTCAGAACACTATGATGAAATAAAATCCATTGTCGACCTGTTGAATGATTCCTGACCCCTTTTTCCATCTCAATAGACTAACTGATGAGATACGTTTTTATACGGCCTTTCTTTCTTGCCAGGCATGGACGACGAGACCAGGCAGCGCTACATCCGGGCAGGCAGGATAAGCGCCGAGGCATTGGAATATGGCAAGGGACTCATCAAGAAAGGCAACTCGCTTCTTGAAACGACTGAACTCATCGAGAAAAAAATCCCGGAGTTGGGCGGGAAGCCGGCATTCCCCGTCCAGATCTCCTGCGACCACATCGCCGCCCATTACTGCCCGGAGCAGGACGACTCCGTTGTTTTTGGCAACCAGCTGGTCTCCCTTGACCTCGGCGTCCATGTCGACGGCGCGGTGGGGGACACGGCCTATACGATAGACCTGTCCGGGAACTATCCCGATGCCGTGAAGGCCGCGCAGCAGGCGCTCGCCGAGGCCCTCAAGATAGTCGGCGTGGGGGTGACGCTTGGGGAGATCGGAAAGGCCATTCAGGACACCATTGCCGGCTATGGGCTTGCCCCTGTCAGGAATCTGTCAGGCCACGGCATTGATATCTACAACATCCACACGGAACCGACGGTGCCTAATTGCGACACTCATGATAAGACTGCTCTCAGGAAAGGGCAGGTGATCGCCATCGAGCCATTCGCGACCACCGGCCTCGGCATGGTGCAGGAGTCCGGAGCGGCAAGCGTGTTCATGCTCGTCGCGAAGAAGCCGGTCAGGAACCCCATCACGAGGGAAGTGCTGCGCCGCATCGAGAGCTATGAGGGGCTGCCGTTCTGCCGGCGATGGCTCGTCAGGGAATTCGGCCAGAAGACGAACTATGCCCTGCGCGAGCTTGCCATGCTGGGAATGATAGAGCAGTTCCCGCCACTGGTGGAAGTGAAGAAAGGCGTCGTGGCGCAGGCGGAGCACACGGTCCTGATCGAGGAGGAGCCGGTTGTTTTGACGAGGCTGTGATTTCTAAACCTTCCTCGCACCCTGCAGGTCGACTTTACAGATATAGGCCAAGCTTGCCAGCCTTACCTGGCTGAATTGATCTATTATTACTCTTCCGACATGCCGCGCTTTCTCCATGCTGTCCGTCACCGCAAAGCACGTCGGCCCAGAGCCGCTGATGTTGAATCCGTATGCCCCTTCCTTCAGGGCAGCCGCCTTAACATGGCCATACCCAGGTATTAACGGGGACCTTGCCGGCTCCACAATCCTGTCCTGGCAGGTGGCCTCGCCGAAACCCCTCAGATTGCCTTCATAGAGGGAGCTCACCAGTCTGATGGCGCTCCTTGAATTGGCCACCACATCACTCAAATGGGGATTCTGGCTGATCTTCTTCCTTGCCTCCTCTGTGCTTATGGATATGTCCGGCTTCACCAGAGTGAAGAAAAGACTGCCATAGGAAGACTGAGGAATGTTCAGCCGTTCATACTTGAGCTCTATCGAATCTGGAGAGAAACCATTCAACGTGCCCTGCAAACCGGAGCTCAGCAGCCTGATGAGGCCTGCCTGTGCAGCATTGCCATCGCCCCTCATCTCCACGTTCTTTCTTTCCTGCGCTTCCGCACGCTCAATATCCATTGTTATCCCTTGGATACCCTTGCCTTTAAGATATCCAAGCACCGCGGATAGGTTTTCATGGCCCTGCTCCCCCATATAAGCCAGTGCTTCCTGCACCCTCCCCACTGCTTCCTTCTGCCCCATCTCGGCATATATCCGTGATTTTTTTGCCAAGGCAGCGGCCACTAGCCGGTAATTCTGCTTCCGGTTGTTGCTCTCCCTCGACGGACTCCTCTTTTCAATCCTCTTTTTCATTTGCTCGAAATAACCCAGCACCTGCTGCACTTCGGCCGAGTCCAACTTTGATAATTCTCCGATGATGCTGTCGAGAGGGGCAGCACTTTGGGCGATATATACCGCCTCCTGCAGCGCAAGGATATCAGGGTTCAACAGCTTTTCAAACCTCTTATGATCGTCGCTCAGCCCGAATGAGCCAACAAACCCGCCAAACAGGGCAGGCAGCACATTGTCCGGGTGCTTTCCCACTTCGCACTTCACGACCGTTTCCGCGATGGACCCCTTATCCTCTTTTCCTGTCATGACAAGGGCGGAATAGGCCCCGGCTACCGCGCTTGCCGCGGAACTTCCCATTCCCGAGCCCCTGAAGGGCATTTTTTCCAATATCATCTCCAAAGGGGCAGCGCCCTTCGTCTGGGAGGCAACGCTCAAGGCTGCAATGCCGGCAACATTTTCCCGGGGAGAAGTGGTAAGCGTATTATCCACCCGGCCGCGCGTATAGACCTCGCGAATGGTCAACAGGGATCTGCCTCCCGACAGTCTCCTGAGGTGGACCACGTCCCCCAGCAGCGTCGGCTCCCCGGAATAGCCGATATCCTCCACGTTCCGGACCGCGACGCCAAGCACGTCAAACCCCGGACCCAGGTTGGCGATGGTGGCGGGTGCGAGAATTCTTGTCCACTCCTTTCCGAAGTCAAGCATGCCCTGGATGCCGGGCGCAGAGTTTATAAATCTTTCTTTTTGTAACCACTTTTAAGTGGTATTTAAAATGTCTCCCTCTATTCGTTCAGCCATCCAGAATAACGGCCGTTGCCTCCTTCACCGTGCACAGCGTCTCCTTGCCCGTCTTCATGCTCTTGAGCTTCATCCTGCCCTGCTTCAGCTCGTCCTCGCCGATGAACGCCACGAAGGGAATGCCCAATGAATCCGCGTACTGCAGGCTTTTCGACGGGCCGCGCTCCATGAGGTCGATCTCCACCCGGACGCCATCGGAGCGCAATTCTTCCGTGATCCTTGCCGCTTTGCCGTATTCCCCCAAGGGGACGATCAGGAGCTGGGTGACCGTCTTTGCCCTGGCCTCCTCCTTCTCCACGAGCGCGTCATAGATCCGGTCCAGGCCGAAGCTGATGCCCACCGCAGGGACATTCCCCCTGCCGATGAAATCGCCGATCATGCGGTCATACCTGCCTCCGCCGCAGACAGAAGACCTGACTTTGCCGCTTTTGAGCACGACCTCCATGATGGTACCGGTGTAATAGGACAGGCCGCGCGCGAGCGACACATCGAAGACGGCATCCACGCCGAGGCCGCCGGCATAGCCGAGCACTTCCTCCACTTCCCCGAGGCCAACGGAGCCCAGAACGTCCTTTTTCAGCCGCGTTATCTTTTCCGCGTTGTTCCCTTTCGCCCCGATGATGGACAGCAGTTTCCCGATGGAATCCCCGCCAATGGACTTTCCCTTCAGTTCTTTCTCCACGCCTTCCCTGCCCACCTTGTCGAGCTTGTCGAGGCTGAGGATGACGTCATCGCTCTTCTCCGCGGGGATGCCGCAGGCGTCGGTGACCTCCTTCAGGAGCTTCCTGTTGTTGACCCTCACCGTGCCGTCGAGCCCGAGCTTCCGGAACGCCCTCTGCGCCAAGGCGAGCAGCTCCGCGTCCGCCTTGAGGGAGGACGCGCCGATGGTGTCCACGTCGCATTGCGTGAACTGCCTGTACCTCCCGAGGTTGACGGGCCCGTCCCTGAAGACATCGCCCACATGGTAGCGCTTGAACGGCATCTTCATCCTTGGATTCATGGCCACGTATCTCGCGAGGGGGACGGTGAGGTCATACCTCAATCCCAGCTCGCGCTGCCCCTGGTCCTGCAGCCTGAACGTCTCCTTGAGGATCTCCGCCCCTCCGGCGTATTTCGACGCCAGAACATCGTACAGCTCGATGACCGGGGTCTCGAACGGGGAGAAGCCGTAGAGCCCGAACACTTCCTTCAGGGCGTCAGCTATCCTGTCCCTGACGATCTTCTCTTCCGGAGGGAAGTCCCGCGTCCCCTTGGGTGCTTTGAGTTCCATTTTCTTTCTTGTTCCCACCTCACTTTAAATATCTTGCTTTCGCCTCATTTCTGCCGGGAAAGCATCTCCTTTGTAAGATCGTCTACCGTGCATCCCCTTATGGTGGCCAACACAACCGCTGCATAGATAACATCTGCCATCTCCGGGACCATCTTGCCCCTCCCCCAATAGGCCTGGACGAACTCATACCCTTCTTCCACAAATTTCCTGGCCGCTTTCTCAGGATCTGCAAGCAGGCGCGATGTATATGAGTCCGTCGGATTGTCCAGACGCTGCCGGATTCGCTCGAACTCCTTCCGCACTGCCCTGCCAATCCCACTCTCTTCCCTCTTGAGCGGAGAGATGACAACAAGGTCACTGAACCTGATCTCATCGATTATCCCCAGCCCATTCCCTTCGAGGGAATTTCCCGTGTACACCACGTCAATTCCAATATCGTTCGCCCCTGTGGCGACTGCCCTTTCGAGGCCGCCAGTATAGAGATTGACTTTTGGTGCCCTCCCCCTGAATTGGGGGCTCTTCGCGAGATATTCCCTTCCCGTCAATTCATATTTTGCCGTCAAGGCGACTTTTGCCTCCCCTTCGGGAAGGGGTGCGCCCTGCTTCCCGATAAGGCATAAGGCGGGCCTCAGGAATTTCGCTGCCGTGTCTGTCCAGTCGTAGGTATTCTCCACCTTCAATGTATTGGAGGGATCCCTCAATCGAAACTCGTCATAGAGGTCATCGCCAGTCACCCCAAGCGCCACCCTCCCCATCCTGAACTCATCCATCACAATCTTGGGGATATCTTCCCCCCTCTGGAACAATACCTCCAGGCCGCCGATTCGCGCACTATCCTTGCCCGTTCTTTCCGCCTGCCCGATGTCAAGTCCCGCTTCCTTCAGCACTTTCCATGCGTACCCTTTCAGCCCGCTATTCTTCGGCACGATGATGGCGGATATTTTTTCTTTTGTTCCCTCAAGTATCCCATAGATGTTTTCCCTGTACATGGTCTTCCCTCCTGAATGCCTTTCACCGGAATACGAGCCCGTTGCCCCCTTCCACTTTACGATAAAAGCACGTTTTCCTATACCTTCCGTCTGCTCCTTTGGTGTGGCATGCACCTCCCCCCACCACCTCGACCCGGTACACCAACGCGTCCTGATCGCAGTCGACCAATATCTCCCTCATCCTGAGCAGATCGCCGGATGCCTTGCCCTTCGTCCACAACTCATTCCGCGACGTGCTCCAGAATGTGGCGTAGCCCGTTCTCCAGGTCTCCTGAAATCCGGCTTCATTGGCATAAGCCAGCATCAGCACGTCCCCTGTCGCATAATCCTGCGCCACCACCGGCAGCAGGCCGCCGCGCTTCTCGTATTGGAGCATCAGTTCAAGCCCTTCCTCAATATTGTTTTCTGCCATTTGCCATCCTCCTGTTTGTGTATCCCCCTCAATACTTTGGCCTAACCGCCCACATCCCATCGTCGAAGATGGATCGCTTTGCTATCTTTTCCAGATCCGGCTTCAGCGCATCGGGAACTTTTACCCAGTTCCATCCACCCCTCAGCTTTTCCCTCAATGCACAGCTTCTGTTTGCGATATCGAAGAAGCCCGCACTCTCGTAGCCCCTTACCGCCTGTTCCAGCCCTTTTGGCAGCAGGGAGTATGGGTCTCCGGGATTTACGCTTCTCAGCATTCCCATGAGGTCGTTGTATTGCCATCTCGCCGTATCTATCTCCCCGTCCCTTTCGTCTTTGAATGACATGGTGATCCTCCTCCGCGTTTCATGCCCCTCGATCATTCAAACGTGAATAAAGCAAACACAAACTGAATTGCCGTAAAAAATGCAATAGAATTTAGCAATGATGATGCACAGAAACAGCGCTTCCCGGACAGCTCACATACGCGGCCTGATCCGGCTTAAAAGAGCAAGAACTATCAAAATCTCGACGACAATCATCCACAATGAAGGCAACCAACTCCTTTCATGGGCAGTGGGAATGCGCTACGGTATTTAAATATTTCTGATGATGCCCGTAATTTCCCCCAATCTCCGGATGGTGAATTTCCCCTTCGTCCTGTAGCCGACCGTGAGGCAGCCCGCCCTCTTTCCAGCGAGCATGTCGTTCCTGGTGTCGCCCACGAGAATGGCCTGCGGCGGCCTGACGCCGAGCTTCCTGCATGCGGTGAGCGCCATCTCCGGGTGGGGCTTGCCGTGCCTCACGTCCTGGATGGTGATGACGGCGTCGAAGAACTGCCCCAGACGGTGGTGGCGGAGGACTGCCCGCACGATCTTCCTCGTGGAATTGGTGATGAGCGCCGTCCTGAGTCCCTGCTTCCTGGCACTACGGAGGACCGGGATGGAATGGGGGAATACCCTGACGCGATGCTTCTGCCCCGCAAAAAACCTGTTCTTGAGGGCATTGACCTCGGGGATGGTCTTGCCCGGGAAGAAGAGCCTGATGTCCTGCTCCGGGGGAATGCCGAAATGCTTCCTGAACACGCCCTTGGGCACGGGAGGCATCCCTTCCCTGCGCCGTATCTCATTGAAGGTGGCGTGCCACGCGTCCAGCGAGTCGACCAGGACACCGTCCAAGTCAAAGAGGATGGCCTTAATTTCCTTTCTTCGCACGGTACCGTCCCCTTCTTTCAACTGCCTGGAGGCGCTTCAGCACGGCAGCGCTTCCCTTCGCCTCTTTTGCGTAGGATTGCAGGGCATGGGCGAAGCATTCTTTCGCGATGGCATGATGTTTGGACTCCAGCGCCTCCTTCAGGACATGAAGGTCAACCGCCTTATCCTCATCTTTCAATGAGATGAATGACAGGCCGAAGTCGATGAAGAAGATTTCTTTTTTTGTGTGGTGGAAAATCATATTTGAGGTTGTCAAATCTCCATGGATAAGGTTGTGGTTGTGCATGATGGCTATCTTGCACCCCATCTCATCCCCCAATGCCACACAATTCTCTTTTTTCAGGATGTCTTTCGCAAGTTTGCCTTCGATGTATTCAATGACTATCTGTTCCTTATCATCGGTAAACAGCACTTTCGGCGCAGGGAAATTTATGGTGGCAAGCTTGGCAAGGGTTTTTGCCTCCCTCCTTGTGCGCGTGCCCCGCAGCATGTCATCCAGCTCTTTGATGCGATAGGATTTTGGAAGGCGATGCTTGCGCACAGTACTATGTTCAAGGAACAGCTTCGCTTCCGCGCCGTGAGAAATGAGTGTGGACATAGTAAAAGCAGCCCCGGGCAGATTGCCACGCCAGAACCTCCGGTTCCGACACCTCCCGAATGCATAGCCCCGGGCAGATTCGAACTGCCGCCTGAGCCTTTCCATTGCATTTTCATGCAACCAGAGGGCCCGATCCTTGACCGCTAGACGACGGGGCTGCGAAAATGAAGAACAAAAAACGATTTTTATATGTTTTGGAAACTTTCAAGCGCTTTCCTGGGTCGCCTGCTGTCCCTGGGGCTGCTCCGGGGCCTGCTCCTGCTGCGGCTCCCGGTTCGCGGGCTCGGGCTGCAATTCGATCCTGCGGACCTTCTCCGCGGCGTCGCCGAGGACAAGGGAGCGGATCTCACAGCTCTTGAGCGGGAATATCTTGGCAAGCTTCTGGCGCATCTCCGCCTGGAACTTGTAGGACACCAGGTCATTGAGCAGCTGCTCGTAGCTGATCCTCTTGACCGCCTTGAGCGCGTAATCGGCGGCATAGTGGTGGAGCTTCCTGAGGATGACCGAGGTGGTGTTGCCCCTGGTGACGAGCAGCGGCTTGATCCTCACGATCCTGCCGTCCGCGGTCTCGCAGGCGAACGATATGTCGACGCGGTCGCTCCTCCGGCGCACGAGGCGCTTGACGGAGCTGGGGACCATGGTGTAGGCGATGACGGATGTCGTGCCCTTGCCGTCCTGTATCCCGGTGACCTCGAAGGTGATGACGATGTTCTGGCGCTTGACATCCTTGGTGAGATTCATCAGGTTGTACACGACGCGCTTGCCGAGCATCTCTTCGGGGGTGTAGCCCAGCGTCTCACCGAGAGCCATCTCGTTGAACATCTTCGGGGCGACAATCTGGCGCCACGATTTCTTGCCCTTCTGGAGCTTCTGCTTCTGGACTGCCATGTGCTGAGGGGGAGAGGGTTAATTTATAAAGGTTACCATCAGGATTTTTTTGGTAGAAAATCAAGAAAATGCTTATGTGGGAATAATTTTACTATAATAAAGTAGTAACAAAATAGGAAACTTTATAAACCCTTTAAGCACAAGTTCCTTCATGGGTGGCGTTATTTACACAGATTTGGACAGGCTGACAGCCTCGGAATTCCACAAAGTAAGCTTGGGCCTCAAGCCTTCTGGACATCTTCACTTAGGAACCGCGCTGACTTTTCTCCAGGGGATGATGGTTATCAGTAAAAACCCTACTGCGTCTCTGGATGTTGCAGTAATGGATTTAGATCTGGATTTCCAAAGAGGAAAAGACTTCGTGTCCTATTCGCATAAACCTTACACCGTGAATGGCTATACCCTCTTCAAGGATTATATAGCTGACGAAAGCAGATTGTTGTTGCATGGGCTGGCGGATTATTTTGGTGTAGACCCGTTACGGATTCGGGTGTCTCAATTCAGCGGTATCACAAGCCACCCCCAATTTCAACGCTATCTTACTGATCTTTTTGGATCTGTTGCAGGGCGTACATTGCTCAAGAAGACAATTGTTCCCGGCAAACGAAAGACCAAGGATTTGTTAGCCCCCATTTGCGATGGGTGCGGCCATTCTTCAAATAAGCCCCCCAAATTCAAGGGTGAAGAAGGCTTAGAACTGCAAACTCACTGTTACAACCAAAAATGCAGCGTTGACGAGTACGCTGTAAAGCTAACCCAACCCGGGAAGGTGAATATCTTTTATCTGGTGGATCCGATAAGGGATATGATCCCTGATAAAGAAGGTAAAGTCGTTGACCTTCATATCTTTGGGGGGGATTATGGTATTCCTTATGACACCTCCGGGCTTCCAAAAGCAGAGCGAGTATCTAAGCTTATGTCTGCGCTCTCTGATAGGGCACCAACAATTTATGTGGGACCAACCCTCACCAAGGGTGATGTGAAGATAGGAAAATCAAAAGGGAATGGGTATACCATAGGAGAACTCAGGGAAAGGTTCCCTAATTGGATCGAGAGGTCACATTCGCTATTAATGGACAATCCTTCCCAGAAAAAATTGGATTTGTCGGTGTTAGGCCAAAAATACTTTTCTTAAACATCCAGATTCACGACCTCAGCCGCGTGCCTCTCGATGAAAGCCCTCCTGGGCTCGACTTCTGTGCCCATGAGCAGCGTGAACAGCTTGTCCGCATCCACCGCATCCTCCAGGGTGACCTGCAGCAAGGTCTTGCTCTTGGGATCCATGGTCGTCTCCCAGAGCTGCTGCGGGTTCATCTCTCCCAGCCCCTTGTAGCGCTGCACGCCGGAATCCTGCCCCATCTCCTTCAGCAGGGCGGCAAGCTGGGCGTCGCTGTAGGCATACGCCACCTTCCTGCCCTTCTGCACCTTGAACAGCGGCGGCTGGGCGATGTAGACATAGCCTGCCTCTATCAGCGGCTTCATGTAGCGGTAGAAGAACGTGAGGAGCAGGGTGCGGATATGCGCGCCGTCGACATCCGCATCCGTCATGATGACGACCCGGTGGTATCTTGCCTTTGAGATGCTGAACTCATCCCCCATGCCGGTGCCAATCGCGGTGAGCATCGCGGTGATCTCGGTATTCTCGAATATCTTATTGAGCCGCGCCTTCTCCACGTTGAGGATCTTGCCCCGCAGCGGCAGGATGGCCTGGAAGCTCCGGTCGCGGCCCTGCTTTGCGCTTCCCCCGGCCGAATCGCCCTCGACAAGGTACAATTCTGATTTCGCGGGATCCTTCTCAGAGCAATCAGCCAGCTTTCCCGGCAGGGAGCCGTGGTTCAATGCCCCTTTCCTCCGCGTCAGCTCACGCGCCTTCTGGGCGGCTTCCCGCGCATGGGCGGCGGTGATGCACTTGGCCACGATCGCCCTCGCCACCGCGGGATTCTCCTCGAAGAACGTGCCGAGGCACTCGTTGATCAACGACTCCACGATGCCCTTCACTTCCGCGTTGCCCAGCTTGGTCTTGGTCTGGCCCTCGAACTGCGGCTGCGGGATCTTGACCGAGATGACCGCGGTGAGCCCTTCCTTGGTGTCGTCGCTGCTGAGTTTTATGTCCTTGAGCATGCCGTTCCTCTCCGCGTAGGAGTTGATGCTCCTCGTCAGCGCCCCCTTGAATCCCGCGAGATGGGTGCCTCCTTCCCTCGTGTTGATGTTGTTCGCGAAAGAGAAGACGTTCTCCTGGTAGGAATCGTTGTACTGGAGGGCGAACTCCACCTGTATCTTCCCGCGCTCCTTCTGGTTGCGGATGACATCATGCAGCGGCAGCTTGTTCTGGTTGAGGAACTGCACGAACGAGGTGATGCCTCCCTCGTAGAAGAACTCGTGCTTCTTGCCCGTGCGCTCGTCCACGATGGAGATGCGCACCCCGCTGTTGAGGAAGGCAAGCTCCCTCAGCCGGGAGGAGATCGTGTCGAAATGGAACTCGATCACGGGAAAAATCTCGTCATCGGGGACGAAGGTGATGCTCGTCCCCCTCTTCGTCGTCTCGCCAATCTCCTCGACCGGGGTGAGGGGAACCCCCCTTCCGTATTTCTGCTGGAAAATCTTCCCCTGCCGCTTGACGGTGGCGACCAGGGACTTGGAGAGGGCGTTCGTGACGGAGATGCCGACGCCGTGCAACCCTCCTGAGACCCTGTAGACCTTGTTGTCGAACTTGCCTCCGGCGTGGAGCTTGGTCATCACCACCTCGAGGGCGGACATCCTGAGCGTGGGGTGCATGTCCACTGGAATGCCCCTGCCGTCATCCTGCACCGTGACGCTGTTGTCCGGATGGATGATGACATCAATCATGGTGCAATGGCCGGCCAGTGCCTCATCTATGGCGTTGTCGACGGCCTCATAGACCAGATGGTGCAGCCCGGAGATGTCCGTGGAGCCGATGTACATGCCCGGGCGCTTGCGGACCGCGCTCAGCCCTTCGAGAACCTGGATGTCCTTCGCCCCGTAACTGTCCTGCTGTGCCGGCTGCATGGTCTAGAGTAGTGGCCCTGAAGCGTGTTTTTTTATGCCCTTCAAAAAGAGTCTTTTTCCCCAATTTACCGTCGGAAAAATGCCCTCAAAATCAGGAAAAAAGAAGGAAGATTACTATATAAACGTTTCGCATGGGCGGAGTGCAACTCCCCTTCAGGAGAGCCTTGCCTACATAAGGCCTGCCCTGCGGTCCAGATACCGGTACCGCGCCCACACGCTGCCTTGGGTGAGCTTCTCGCAGTCCCGGCACAGGTATGGGTCGCTCAGCGCGCTTTTCCTGATATCCATGCCACAGCACACGCATCTCATCCCAATCACCCCCTTCTTTTTGTGTTTTTTGCCGCCCGGCCCACCAGCCTGAACGTGCCGAGACCGTTAACATAAGACACAGGAACGCCTTGCCATGCTCGGGGCGGCGCCGGGCTCGCTTCCCGTTGTCGCAATGAGATATGCGGTTCCCTCCCGTAAGGAGCATCACCTTCCGCATCGTATGCCGCAGTTGCCGATTCGCTCACGATAATGGCGCAGCCGCCCTCCGCGTTCTCCCTTATCTTGAGGGTCTCCACGGTATCTGACCGAAAAGGACTGCTCTGCGGACGCGGTTCGCTGCTGTCTCTGCACGAGGCACCCGAGCCCCTATTTCTCTTTCATCCAGGATGAGCGGTCAAGGAGATCGATGATAGCAACCCGCTTGAAGAACTGCTCCAGGGTAGTCGCTTTCCGCTCTTTTCTGATGTGCGCTTCCATTCATGCACCTCTGTGCCTATTCTGCCTTCTGTTCTCCTCCAATCCAACGGACAGGGATACTTCTCTCCGCTTCCGCCTGCCTAGAACACGCCTCTGAATCCTATTGCTCGATGCTCTGCCAGATGCGCTTGTCGCGCTTCAGCAGATAAATGTCGGTGTCCTCATCGCTCTGGACTTCCGGGCGATAATACCTCGAAATGTGGCGGATGCGCCGCGCCAGCCTCTTCCCTTTTTCAATTCCCCTGTCGAAGATTTCCAGCTCCATCTGTTCCACCCTATACGCACTCTTGGAGGGATTGATATTTATACTTAACCTATATATTATATATAACTATATAATTTTTTATAAAAGTATAGCAAGTATATACTTTCAAATGTATAGGTTATGATTCCACAATCCTTATATAACGCTTTTTTAAGACGATATTGAGGGTGGAATCGTGGATTACCGCAAGCTCATAGAATTCGGCAATGGCTCCTTCATCATCACCATGCCCCGCAGTTGGGTCAAGAGCAACCAGCTCAAGAAGGGAGACCTCATCGCCATCGATGACAAGGGCCATGAGCTTGTGCTCGAGGCGCGCTCCACCTCGCTCCAGGAGGAGCATCCTGAGATCACCATCGATGTGACGGGCAAGGACCTTGCGCGCATCCAGGCGGAGATCGTGGCCGCGTACCTCAACTGCTTCGACACCATCATCATCCACGCCAGGGACATCGAGAAGAGCGCGCAGCCCATCAGGAACATCCTGCGCAACCTCTCCGGCATGGAGATCATGGAGCACAACGCCACCCGGATCGTGGCGAAGAACATCCTCAATCCCCTTGAGATCTCGATGGAGAACATGATCAGGAGGATAGATGTCCTCATCCGGGCCATCATCGATGACGCCGCGCTGTGCGCCTCCGGGCAGTACCCTTCCGATGTCATCACGGACAGGGATGCGGACGTCAACAGGCTCTACTTCCTGGGCTCACGGCTCATCAAATGCGCCATGACCCACCCCAAGATAGCCCGGGCGATGAACAAGACGCCGTGGCAGCTGCATTCCGACAGGCTCGTCCTCATCCGGCTCGAGAAGACCGCGGACTGCTTCAAGCGCATCGCGCGGCTCTCCACCACGACCGCCCTTGACCGGGAGACCGTCACGGAGCTGCAGCAGATCTCCGCGTCCTTCAAGCAGCACTTCGAGGACGTCATGAGGGCATACTACACGCAGGACAAGAACATCGCCCTCGAGGTGCAGATCAGCATGCACGCGTATCTCGACCAGTGCAACGCGTTCCTGAACACCCTCAATGCGCGCATCATCGCCTCGAAGCAGAGCCCGAAGCAGCGCGGAGAGGCCCACATCGCTGCCGCGAAGATAACGGAGAACCTGAAATCGGCATTCTCGCAGCTGAAGTACATGGCGAGGTATGTGCTGTGCTATTGATTTTTAAGAAGATTTGAGTCATCACCCCCCACAACATGATAGCTAAAGGGCAACATGCTTGAGCAATTCTTCCCGAACGGAATGCTGCACTACCTTGCAGGAGGCCTGCTCATCGGCGCCGGCGTATCATTCATTTTCCTCATGACGGGGCTGGTCTCCGGCACGAGCACCTTCTTCAGCTCCGCGTGGTCGTATTTCTCGACGCTGCCGTTCTTCCGGCAGAAATCATTTTTGGAGTCGAGGCAATGGCGGCTGGCCTTCGCGCTCGGCCTTGCGCTGGGCGGATTCGCCTTCCTGCTCACCCTTGGCAACGGGCAGGCGGCATCGACAGGCGTGCAGTGGTGGCGCCTTCTTGCCGGAGGGGCGCTCGCCGGATTCGGGGCGCGGATGGCAGGAGGCTGCACGTCCGGGCACGGCATCTGCGGACTGTCCTCACTGCAATGGCCTTCTCTGGCTGCAGTCATCACTTTTCTGGCGACCGCAATTATCACAGCACAGGTCGTCCAATCCATCGGGGTGCTGCCATGAATACCCTTCGACTTCTTGCGGTGCTTGCCGGCGGCGCGCTGTTCGGCTTTGGCCTGGCGTGGAGCACCATGATCCAGCCGGAAGTTGTCCTGGGCTTTCTGCAATTTGATGATTTTGGGCTGCTTTTGGTGCTGGGAGGGGCCGTGCTCGTCACCCTCTGCGCTTATCTCCTCATCCCCAAGCTGATGAACAAGCCACTGCTCGGAAAGGAGTTCCACAAGCACCCCAACACTTTCAGCAAAAACACCATTGTGGGATCAGCCCTGTTCGGCGTCGGCTGGGGGCTTGCAGGCGTGTGCCCCGGGCCGGTGTTCGCGGGCATCGGCGCTGGAAACTGGATGCTTCTCATCTCCGGGGCAGCAATGTTCTTGGGCGCATATGCGCATGGCAGGTATGTTTCCCGATAGGAATGCCAGAACTTGAATAGAGATAAGAGCACAAACAGAGAAAAACCAACGAAAAGGAAATAATCGGGAAAATCAGGCTGCTAACCTAAATCCCCATGATGTTATACCCGCCGTCCACGTGGATGACCTCGCCGGTGATGCCGGAGGACATGTCGGACAGCAGGAACAGCGCGGTGTTCGCGACCTCCTCCTGCGTGATGAGGCGCTTGAGGGGAGCTTTCTTGACGAATTCCATGAGCATGTCGTCGAAGCCCTGGATGGCGGACGCGGCAAGCGTCGGGATGGGCCCGGCGGAAATGGCATTTACTCGGATGTTCTGCTGGCCAAGGTCATTGGCAGCATAGCGCACTGAGGCCTCGAGCGCTGCCTTGCACACGCCCATGACGTTGTAGTTCGGGAAGACCCTCTCGGAGCCCATGAACGTCAATGTCACGCAGCTCCCTCCGCTCTTCATGAGGGGAGCCGTCCTCCTGAGGAAATCCGGCAGCGAGAAGGCGGACACTTCCTGCGAGACCTGCCACCCCCTGCGGTCGACGTCGATGAACCTGCCCTGGAGGTGCTGCCGCTTGGCGAAGGCGATGCTGTGGATGAGGTAGTCCACCTCGCCCCACTGCTCCTGCACCATCTTGTAGAAGCTGTCCATGGTCTCGTCCGAGCACGCGTCGCTCAGCCCGACGAGAGGGTCGTCGAACTGCGCTAGGAGCGGCTTCACCCAGTCGGCCGCGCGGTCCTGGTAGCCGATGGCGAGCTTGCACCCGAGGTCGTTGAGCTTCTTCGCGATGGCGTAGCCGATGCTCTTGTCCGTCGCGATGCCGAAGACAATCGCCTTCTTCCCCTTGAAATCGAGTCCTGCCATGCCTGTTTCACCTTTCCGCGCTGATGAGAATCTATTTTTGAGGAACAGCCGCGCCCTGTACGCCCCGTTGTAGAGCCGCCACTTGAGCGGGAGCCTCCCCTTTGACATCCTTTCAGGAGAAGGGCGCGTTTTATAAGGGTTTTGCCTCCATTTCCGCGACAAAATCATCCCACCCTCATTTTTCCAAGACTGTTTTCCGAGCAGAGGCGTCCCCCTGCCGATGTGCAGACGGTACTGATGACATCGCTCGTGGACTGGTGCTGCCCTGCGTGTCCGCCTTCATCTTAACGGTCTCCATTTTTCCATCAGCAAAATTTATAAACACTTTACCGCATAGGGCATCCAAAAAGGGGTGCTGTATGGCTGAAAAGAATGATGACTACGATCTTCTTCCGCATCGGGAACTTCACGACCTCAAGAAGCAGGTAGACGAGATGAAGGGCGGGCCGTCCTCCCGGAAGCTCATGGAGACCATGGAGGAGCTGAGGAACACGGTCAACGACCTCATCGAGCTGTTCAAGGTCACCTCCCACGAGCTCAGGGTGCAGGAGAAGGACGACGCGGACATCCACAAGAAGCTGGACAGGATCTCGAGCCAGCAGAGGCTGCTCGCCGAAGCCGTGCTCTCCCTCTCGGAGAAGGTCACCGGCGAGAAGGCAGACGCTTCCGACGACGACGAGCCCGAGGAGCCGCAGCAACGGCAGCCCTATTCCCCCTACCAGCCGCCGATGCCCCCGTTCCAGCCGCAGCCCCAGATGCCGCAGCCGGCGGAGCCGTTCACGCCGCGGCCCTTCAGCCTGCAGCAGGACATGCAGCGCCAGCAGCAGGCGCCGCCATTCTCCCTGCAGAGCCCCCCGCCTTCCCCTTTCGCACCGCAGCAGGCACAGCCTGATTTCGGCGGCTCATTCGGCTCCCCGTACCCGAGCCCCCCTCCTTTCTCCGGAATGGACCAGCAGGGGACGCAGCTGCAGTCACCGCCTCCCGCCGAGGACCTCGCGGGCCTTGACGATTATCTCGGCGACGGCGGCGCAAAGAAGAAGAAAGGCATCCTCGGGATGTTCAAGAAATAACATGGATTCTCCCACCCCTGATGCGGAGGGACCCGACGCACAGGATCCTGCGCAGGCTCCCGCCCCCGTCGTCCACGAGCACCGGCAGCACCATCATCCTGTCCAGCACCCCATAGAGGTCGACACGCGCGCGGCGATGCCGTTCGTGCGCTCCATGGCCCTCATCGGCAAGCGCTACGCCGAGCGCGAGAAGGCGCAGAAAGAACTCGGGGAGTCGCTCGCTGCCCTGAGCAAGGACGCGGGGAAGCGGAAGGGCAAGCAGATTGACACCCTCAGGAAGCGCATCCTGCGCCTCGCGGAAGCGGAGAGGCAATTCGCGGGCTACCGGCAGCAGAGCACGGATGACATGCGCGAGCTGGAGCACCAGATGGCAGAGCTCGAGGCGCAGGTCGCCGAGGAGCGGAACAGGAATGAATTCATCAAGACGCAATACCGCCGCCAGGTGGAAGACATGAAGCGGACGTTCGCCCACATCAAGAGCAGGATGCTTGAGCTCATCGAGGACAAGCGGCGCAGGGAAGACCGGCTCGAGGCCCTGCAGGAGCGCATCAGGAGGATGCCGCACCCATTGGATCCCGGGAACGGACAGCAAGCACAGCAAGTGCCTTATCCGAGACGGTTCTGATCATCTTCTCCTTGCGGTTTTCCGACTAATCATAATCTTTATAAATTTCCCTCTGGCTCCCGCGCTGATGGCCATCAAGAAGCATGATTTTGTGGAGATCGAGTACATTGGAGCCCTCAAGGGCGAGAAAGAGGTGTTTGACACCACCAAGGAAGACGTCGCGAAGAAGCACGACCTGTACCGGGAAGGGGCTTCCTATGCGCCGCTCGTGGTGTGCGTTGGCGAACAGTTCCTCATCAAGGGGCTGGATGATTTCCTCATCGGCAAGGAAATCGGCAAGGAGTACACGGCGGACATCCTCCCCGAGCAGGGCTTCGGCAGGAAGGACGCCAAGCTTCTCCAGATGATCCCCGCGGGCAAGTTCCGCCAGTCCGAGGTGCAGCCGTTCCCGGGGCTGCAGGTGAACATCGACGGCGCCATCGGCATGATCAAGACCGTGAGCGGCGGCAGGGTGATGGTGGACTTCAACCATCCGCTCGCGGGCAGGGAGCTCTCCTACACGTTCACGGCCCTTTCCATCGTGGATGACGAGAAGAGGAAAGTGGATGCGTACCTCAAGCACCTCGGCCTGGACAACATCGACGTTTCCGTGGACGGAGGGGTGGTCACCATCAGGATGCTCCGCAAGATAGACGATGCGATCGAGAAGGAATTCATCGAAAGGATCAAAGGAATCATCCCCTCCCTCAGGGAGATAAAATTCGTCGAGGAAAAAGGCGGGCAGGAGAAGGAAGGAGAGAGGGATGCGCATTCCCCCGAACACGGCAAGGGGCAGAGCAACGCCGGGCACGAGGGGCACGGCCATGAAGGGCACCAGCACTAGGTTCTTGCTCAACAAATAAGTTTAAATAGAACCCACTCCTCAGATTTTCCATTCTCAAGGGACAATAGCATGGACAGCATCATCAACCAGGCGAAGCAGAAGTCAAGCGAGTACAATCCCAAGCTCGTCCGCAGGGACTCCCCCCTCAGCAGGGAGACCGCGGAAGTGGACGCCGAGCTTGAGGCGTTCATCGCGCGCCAGCATGCCACCATCAAGGTCGTGGGCTGCGGCGGGGGAGGCAACAACACCATCAACCGCATGGCGGAAGTCGGCATCGCGGGAGCCGAGATGATCGCCGTGAACACGGACGCGCAGGACCTTCTCTACACCACTGCCAACAAGAAAGTCCTCATCGGCAAGGAGCTGACCAAGGGCATGGGCGCTGGCTCCGAGCCGCGGCTCGGCGAGGAAGCGGCGAGGGAAAGCGAGGCGGAGCTCAAGAAAGCCCTGTCCGGCGCGGACATGGTGTTCATCACCTGCGGCCTCGGAGGGGGAACAGGCACGGGCAGCGCCCCGGTCGTGGCGGAAGTCGCGAAGAAGATGGGAGCGTTGACCGTCGGCATCGTCACCATGCCCTTCCAGATGGAGGGCAGCAGGCGCTACCAGAATGCCGTCGTCGGCCTGGAGAAGATGGAAGCCAACACCGACACCCTCATCGTGATACCCAATGACAAGCTGCTGGAGCTCGCTCCCGACCTTCCCCTGCATACCGCGTTCAAGGTGGCCGATGAGATACTCACGAATGCCGTCAAAGGCGTCTCTGAGCTCGTGACCAAGACCGGACTCGTCAACCTCGATTTCGCGGACATCAAGGCGGTGATGAAGGGGGGAGGGGTCGCATTGATCGGCGTCGGCGAGTCGGACACCGACAACCGGGCGCAGGAGGCCGTCGAGAAGGCCATCCACAACCCTTTGCTTGACGTCGACATCTCAGGGGCCAACGGGGCCCTGGTGAACGTCATCGGCGGGGAGGACATGACCCTCGACGAGGCGCGCAAGATTGTGGAAGCGATCTCGGCGAAGCTGGATGAGGACGCCCGCATCATCTGGGGCGCGCAGATCTACAAGGACATGGACCGCACTATCCGCACGATGTTGATCGTCACGGGAGTCAAGTCAGCGCAGATCCTCGGCCGGACGAACAAGACGGACGACTCGCGGAAGCAGATGGAGCACCAGCTCGGCATCGAGTTCCTGAGCTGAGGATGTTACACCATGGAAGAGACATCTGAGCAGCAGGGGCGCATGGCGCGGTTCAAGGCGTTCCTGCAGGAGTGCAGCCGCGTGCTGCGCGTGACGAGAAAGCCCGACCGCGTCGAGTTCGTCACCATCGTGAAGGTCTCTGCCCTGGGCATTGCCCTGATCGGCCTGGTCGGCTTCGCGATGCAGATGATCAAGACGTATTTCTTCCAATAACCCCCCGTTCTTTCCCCTTATTTGTTACTATTTTTTAGTGGTTAATGATGCAAATATTTATAAATGGGCCCTTCCCCACATTTATCACCATGACTGATCATTCACCCTTGGTTGCCGCCTACGGCGGAAAGGCTGCGAGCCTCATCGCACAATACCGGGCCGGCAACAGCGACATCCTTTTTCCTTTTACTGTTCTTGAAGTGAAAGATATCGAGCAAGGAAAGCGCCCCTCCTTTTCCTTTACCCAGCGGCAGATTGTGCGCGGCTCCGCCCCTGGCGATGAGAAGGGCCTGGTGGACGTCATCCGCACTTATCAGAATGTCTCCCCCCTTAATCTCAATGGATGGATAGATTTCAGCGATGCAGCTAATTGGTCGCACAATTATATCAATACCCGGAAAGAAGCAGAGGGGATCCAGGACAAAACCACCATGGAATCAAAAAATTCCTTCTGGAAAAAGATTTTGTGGACCCATTGCTGAGCCTTATCTGGCAATCCCGTAGCCCCGGCGTAAGGCAATATGCGGAGTGGGAAGGACTGAAAGAGTACAATGGAGCGGCAAGCATCCTCATCCAGCCCCAGAACCGGGAGATCCTGCGCGGCTCCATGATCGAGCATCCCAACATGAAAGGCCATCACCTCATCAATCTGGTCACGAAAAGCTTCACGGATGACAGGCTTTGCTTCCTGGATCAAGTGCTGGCGGATAAAGGTGGCACCATCATCACCGCCTCATATGCATCCAATAGACTTTCAATAGATCCAGACCACGTTAAGGATCTCGTAGCCATGAAGAGAAGGATCAGGGAAGCGGGCTTTGTGCCCGCTACCCATGCCTCGCAAGTCGAATTTGGCCCTCGCCACCCTTCTCAAGACGTCGAAAGCGGCAAATACCAGTTTCCAGCACTGCCGACATCGCCATTCATCATGTATCAGGAGCGCTTCGGCCCGGCATTTGACACCGACCCGAAAATGAATCCGGAAAACTATTCCTTTAACCAGTTCGGAAAAATCCCGAGAGGAGGGCTGGAAGTACGGGTATTAAAGACGGGAGAATTGATGGAGGATCCTTCAGTCATTACCGATGGCGTACCATCTGCCTATGTCTTTAACACGGATGCCATCAATGGCCATATGCATTTCTTTCCCAATAATTTGACGGCTTTCATCGTCACCCCAGATGTCACCAAAAGCGGCAATTCCCTGGAACACCATACATACCGATGGATACAGAAAGCCCAACTTTCCCTCCTTTTCCAGCGCGTAAATGGAAGATATCTTTATGATGATTTCAAGCATGGAGAAATGCTCAAGTTAAAACCATCATCTTCGAGACGCAGGTAAGTTCTACGCCCTGGCCTCCTTCTCCCAAAAGCAATCCTTTTTAAATGGCGGAAAATTCCTTCCCGGCATGGAAGCACAGCCAGCAGGCGAGGCATTCACCATCTTCGCCCTGAGGACAACGGCCAACAGGGAAGACCAGGTGATGGATTTCGTGGTGTCGAACGCCAAGAAGAAAGGCATCGAGATCTACTCCGTCGTCAGGCCGCACGGCATGCGCGGCTACATCTTCGTGGAGGCGGCGACACGGGCGGACGCGGAGCAGGCAGCCTTCAACATCCCCTATTCCCGCGGCATCCTGCCCAAGCAGGTGGAGTACCGGGAGATCGAGCACATGCTCGAGCAGGTCAAGCACGACGTCAACATCCAGAAGGGCGACATCGTGGAGATCATCTCCGGGCCGTTCAAGCGCGAGAAGGCCAAGATCACGAGGGTGGACAAGACCAAGGAGGAAGTGGTGGTCGAGCTGCTGGAGGCGGCCGTCCCCATCCCCATGACGCTCAAGATGGACGCCATCAAGGTCATCAGGAGAGACACGGACGACGAAGACGACAGCGATTTGTCTGATTCTCCATAACGCTTTTAAACCATCCATTGTTCCTGTTACCCTATATCTGCACATGGCAAGAGAAAACATACAGGTGTTGGTGGAAGGAGGCAAGGCGACAGCGGCGCCTCCGCTCGGACCGGCCCTCGGCCCCCTGGGGGTCAACATCGGCCAGGTCGTCGCGGACATCAACAAGAGGACCGCGGAGTTCAAGGGCATGCAGGTCCCCGTCACGGTCAGCGTCGACCGGGACACCAAGAAATTCGACATCTCCGTCGGCACGCCCCCCGCTTCTGCCCTCATCAAGAAAGAGACCCACCTGGAGAAGGGCTCGGGCAAGCCGAGCACCGAGAAGGTCGCGGACATCCTCATCGAGCAGATCATCAAGATTGCCAAGATGAAGGCGGACAATACGCTCGGCAAGACCCTCAAGCACAAGGTCAAGGAGATCGTGGGCACGTGCGACAGCATGGGCGTCCTCGTGGAGGGCAAGCCCGCGCGCGAGACCATGCGGGACATCGAGGCCGGGAAATTCGACGAGGAGATCCGCCTCGAGAAGACCGAGCTCACCGCGGAAGAGCTTGCCCACCTCGAAGAGGAGCGGAAGAGGCTCGCGGAAGAGCTTGCCAGGAAGCGCGAGGAGTTCCTCAAGCAGGCCAAGACCATCATGGACACCATGGCGGGCAAGGAGCCCAGGGAGATCAAGAAGGCGCTCGAGGCCGCGAAGATCCCGGACGAGATCATCAAGGAGCTCATGCCCGCGGAGGCGGCAGCCGCAGCGCCGGGAGCGGCGCCGGCAGCCGGCGGGGCAGCGCCGGCAGCGGGAGCGGCGCCGGCAGCGGGAGCCAAGCCAGCGGCCCCGGCGAAGAAATAGGCTTGCAAACTTTTCTTACATTTTGTTTTCATTTAGAAAAATCTTGTAACTTCTCTTTAATGGTAAAAGTGAAAAATTTATAAAGAACATGTCTCTTCTCCCTTAACATGTACAATACGCTTCAATATGTGCCTGAACATTTTGTTAAGGGCATGGGGGAAATTTTAGGGGCCCCTTCAGCCGTGAGAATAAAGCTTGCAGCTTCAAGTCCATCACTCGCGTCCCTTCTTGGAGCCCATCTGTTAAAAGACGGCTATACGGATCCCAACACCGGCACCTTATTTTTGGGCAGGGAAAAAGAGAATGTATGGAATCTGGAGGCTTCCGGGCTTGACATCGGCAGGGTAGTCTTTTTTTATGAAAAAGCGATGCTTAAAGACCAAGTATGCCCGGCTGGTGAAAGCCGCATAAGAACAGATATCCCGATGTTTATTGGAGAGGATGGAAACTGGCACGAGGGCAGAGAAACCTATACGGGCAACAAAACCTCCATAGTCTTTGATGCGGCAAAATGGAACATTCGAAATGAATTTGGGCCCTATGCGCTTTTGACTCCTGGCGGCATAACAGTTGTGAAGGACAGCCAAAAATATCCAACACTCTCAAAACTTATTGATTATCTCGACTCTTGGAGCAATGTTCCTTACCAACTAACCAACACTTTAGGTTTCTTGCCTGCTGAAACTCAAAATAAAATCAGGGGGCCTTGGCGAATCTAATATCCTTAAGGAAAGTTTTTGCTATTCCTTGAGCAATTGATCCGCCCTTTTAATAAAAATATCAAAACCCTTCACCAGTTCTGCAATCCTCTGCTTCTCCTTTCCCAATCCTTTCCAATCGAGAACTATCATATGTATCTTCTCCTGAGTTTTTTCAATAGCCTGCCTCAATAATCCCTCATTCAAATTTTTGAGCCTGTGCTTCGGGCAGATGTGGGAGAAGGCGATGTTCCTGCGCTGAGCCACCTTGTTGAAGTTGTTGCAGTAGTGCGGCCCGCCGATGCCGATGGCCACTTTCGGAGCCTCCTTTCGCCCACCGCCGTTTTCCCCGCGCCCTCCCCGCCCATTATTGCCATCATCGCTTTTCGCTGGGTTTTTGGCATTGCCATCGAGCATTGGATCTTTTTCATTGGAACCTTTTCCCATCGGCCTTTTTTCATTGGCGCCAGTATGGTGAACATACCCATCAATGCCTCCCATCACCGACTCTGCAATGACCCTGCCATTCCCCGCATCCCCCCATTCCTCTTCCGTGCTGCCCACCTCCACGAAGACGGACGGCTTCTCCATATACGGGCCGTGGTGCGTGGCCTCCATCGTGACCTCATAGCCTTCCCTTTGCCTGTGGAGGAGCTGCAGGAAGATGGCGTGCTGGAGCAGCGCCGTGGCCGGGCACAGCATCCCCGCCTTGCCGCCTCCCTTCTCCTCCGCCCAGTTGCCGATGGAATGCACGGCGAAGGACCTGGTGTTCGCGGCGGAACGGTGCTTGGAGAGGAAGACGAACGCATCCGCTTCTATGGATCGCTCAAGATTGTCCGATTCGGTCAATGGGTCCTGGAGCAGGTAGAGGGAGACGGCAATGCCGCCGCCTTCATACCTGCAGACAGGGCTCCCCTGGAACACGCTGTCTGTCGAGACAAAGGGGAACGCCCGCAGCAACTCCCGATGGATAGCCATGCCTGCCGGGTCCTGCCGCGAGGCGATGAGGGCGAAGCGCATAAAGGCGATTTTAGCGGAAATTATTTTAAACTATCCTTTTCTCCCAGTGGCATGGGGGATCTGCGTATTTTATTTGAAATGAAAAATCCTGCGCTTTATCGCACTCTTGAGCCTTCCGGAGTTTTGGAGCCACCAATGCCCGAAGGATTGGCTTTGCCCGCCATCCAACGATTTCGAAGAGAAATTTTCCCCCGCATGGCAAGAGGATTTTCTTGTTTCGTCTCGCCGGGCTACTGGGCGCATTTTGGAGATTTTACGAACTACAGCTCTCCCACCCCGCTCGAAGAAAAATTTGGCCCGACCCATGCGTTTGGGATGAAATTCAATAGTGGAGACTATCCTCTTATCAAAGATAACCTTGGCAAGGCACTGGCTGCATTGGGAGATGTCAACACCGGGATGAGGTCCACCCTTTCCTATGTCGGCCTCCTTCATGGGGATGCAGGGAGGCTCATCAATAGGGATGAAAAAAGGACCCTGGTAGATTTCCTTCTTGTTTCTTCATAATTTTTCTTTAATAAATTATAAGTAAATAAAAGAATATTTAAATAAGCTATAAAATATTATTAAAAATAAGTATAAAATAATCCGTGAACAAAAACACCCCCCAAAAAACAGATAAACTTAAATAAGGATAAAAATATAGCTTAAAATAAGTAAATTTATCAAACCCTTCACCCACATGGTATCCTTCAAGCGCAAACTCTACAAGAGGGGGTCAAGCTGGGAGACCACTGTCCCGCGGCCGCTGCTCTTCGCGCTGGACGAGAAGAAGAAGTACCACGTCATATTCTCATACGATGAGCAGAGCAACAAATGGTTCATCAAGTTCGAGGAGCAGGAGGGAGAGCATGGGCATGCATTTTGAGCATCTGCTGGATGCGCTGAGCTACGAGGAGCTGCAGGGCCTGAAGAAGGACCTTGACCAGCAGGGACTCGCCACCAAGAGATCGGTGGAGGAAAAAATAAAGAAGAAAATGCGCGAGTTCGACAAGACCTGCGCGGTCTGCCTCTCCGAGCTGAGGTTCTACAGCACGAGCAACTACACGATTGTCTTCGGCCCGGATGACTTCAAGAAGAAGGCGAGCTTCTGCGGCCTGGACTGCCTGCAGTACTTCATCGACCACCTCAAGCGCCTCAAGGCCCCGAAGAGGCCCGAGCAGAAGGGCGGCATCCCGGAGCAGGAGATACGGGACAACGAATAGCGATGGCTGCTTCTTTCCATGCGCGGACCGCCGATGACACCCTGGCTGCGCTCGGCGGCACGGCGAAAGGCCTCTCTTCCGGCGACGCGGAGCTGCGCCTTTCCCGGTACGGGCCAAATGAAATCAAGGAAGCGGAAGCAGTCTCCCCTCTCGCGCTCTTCCTCAAGCAGTTCAACAGCATCGTGATATGGATACTCATTGCCGCCACCCTCATTTCTGCATTCCTGAGGGAATACATCGATGCCGTCGTCATCGGGGTCATTCTCGTCCTCATCGGCGTCCTCGGCTTCATCCAGGAATACAAGGCAGAGCGCGCCATCGAGGCGCTGAAGAGGATGTCCCCGCCCCATGCCACGGCCATCCGCGACGGGCAGCGCATGAGGATAGACGCGAAGGAGCTGGTTCCGGGGGACATCATCCTCATCGAGCCAGGGGACAAGGTCCCCGCGGACGCCCGCCTCATCACCGTCGCGAACCTGCGCATCCAGGAGGCAGCCCTCACCGGCGAATCCCAGGCCGTGTCCAAGGCCATGCGGCCCGTGGCCGGGGACGCCCCCCTCGCCGAGCGCTCCTGCTGCGCCTATTCCGGCACTGCCGTGGCGAGCGGGAAAGGGACGGCGGTCGTTTTCGCGACGGGAATGCAGACGGAGATAGGGAAGATCGCGGCCCTGCTCCAGCAGACGAAGCCGGAGCCCACGCCCCTCCAGCTCAAGATGGACCAGCTCGGCAGGTGGATGGGGGGAGCGGTCATCGCCATCACCCTCATCGTCTTCTCCGTCGGCATGATCATGCACCAAGCCCCCTTCCTTGAGATGCTCATCGCCTCGGTCTCCCTCGCGGTCGCCGCGATTCCCGAAGGGCTTCCTGCGGTCGTCACCATCTCCCTTGCCCTGGGCACGCAGCGCATGCTCAAGAGGAATGCCCTGGTCAGGCACCTCCCTTCCGTGGAGACGCTCGGCTCCACCACTGTCATCTGCACGGACAAGACCGGCACGCTCACCAGGAACGAGATGACGGTCAGGAAAATCTACGCCAACGAAAAAACCATGGATGTCACGGGTTCCGGCTACTCTCCCCGCGGGCAATTCCTCTTCAGGGGCAGGCCGGTCCCCCTCCAAGACATCGAGATGCTCCTCACCATCGGCGCGGTGAACAACGACGCCGAGATGAACGGCAACGGCATCGCGGGGGACCCGACCGAGGGAGCGCTTCTCGTGGCTGCGGCCAAGGCGGGATTCTCCCCGAAGGGCATCAACGCCCGCCTGCCGCGCGTGGACGAGATAGAATTCACCTCAGAGCGCAAGCTCATGACCACGCTCCATGACCGGCACGGGGAGACGCTCGCCTTCGTCAAGGGGGCCCCGGAGATCGTCCTCGGGCTCTGCTCCTCCATCCTGGACAACGGCGACGTCAGGAAGATGGAGGATGAAGACCGGCAGGCCATCCTGCGCGCGAACCATGCGCTGGCGGACGACGCGCTGCGGGTGCTGGGCTTCGCGTACCGGGTCGTGATGAGGAACACGCCCCCGGACAGGATAGAGCAGAAGCTTGTCTTTGTCGGCATGCAGGGCATGATCGACCCGCCGCGGGACGAGGCGCGCGTCGCCGTCGCCAAATGCGCCAAGGCGGGCATCAAGGTGGTGATGATCACCGGCGACCAGGAGATGACGGCAAAGGCCGTCGCGAGGGACATAGGAATCGCCGGCACATCCATGACCGGCGCGGAGCTGGACAGGGCGGAGCGCCTCGAGGACGTCGTGGAGGACATCGGCATCTTCGCGCGCGTCAACCCCGAGCACAAGCTGAAGATCGTGGACGCCCTCAAAAAGCGCGGCCACGTGGTCGCGATGACCGGCGACGGGGCCAATGACGCCCCCGCGCTCAAGAAGGCGGACATCGGGGTGGCGATGGGCATCACCGGCACGGACGTCTCCAAGGAAGCGGCCTCCATCGTGCTGACGGACGACAACTTCGCGTCCATCGTCAACGCCGTCGAGGAGGGGAGGGGCACGTACGGCAACATCCGGAAATATTTCAGCTACCTGGTCTCCTGCAACATCGGGGAGGTGCTCGTCATCTTCTTCGGCATCCTCCTGGGGCTGCCGCTGCCCCTGACCGCGACGCAGATACTCCTCATCAACCTCATCACGGACGGGCTGCCCGCGCTCGCCCTGAGCGTGGACCCCTTCGAGCCGCATGCCATGGACAGGAAGCCCCGGCACAGGAGCGAGCCCATCTATAAGGGAATGTGGATGTTCCTCATCCTCTATCCCCTCATCCTCACGGTTTCCGCACTGTCCGTCTTCTCCTACTTCTATTTCGCCGACGGGAGCATCCTCAAGGCGCAGACCGCGACATTCGTGCTCATCTCCCTCTCCGAACTGTACCGGGCGTTCACCTGCAGGTCCACCATCTATCCGCTGTGGAAAGTGGGCATCTTCAGGAACGGCTTCCTCACCTTGGCGGTCATCGGCTCGTTCATCACAATCGCGGCGTTCGTCTTCATCCCTCCCTTAGGCTCCTTCCTCGACATTGCGCCATTGGGCGTCATGGAGTTCGCGGCCCTCGCACTACTCTCGAGCGTAGGGGGCATCGCCATCGAGGCAGGCAAGCTCATTGAGCGGCGGAGGGCGGGCGCATGACGCTGCTTGTCGACATCGCCTTCTTCTTCGCCTCCCTCGTCATGCTTGTCGTCTCCGCCTCGTTCATGGTGAAATACCTCGCGCGCATCGCCGCCTACCTCCGCATGAGCGAGTTCGTCATCTCGTTCATCATCATCGGGCTCTCGACCTCCATCCCGGAGCTGTTCATCGGCATCACGTCTGCCATGGCAGGCAACCCCCAACTGTCCCTCGGCAACCTCATCGGGTCGAACATCGCCGACCTGACGACCGTGATCGGCATCCCCGTGCTCCTTGCGCGCGGCATCCGCATCAGCACCAGGGCAGCGCAGGACGACGTCTACTACATGTTCGCCATCGCCGCACTGCCGCTTGTGCTCATGGCCCTTGGCGGGGAGCTTTCGCGCATTGACGGGCTGATCCTCATAGGGGTCTTCATCGTGTACATGTACAATCTCGTCCGGCAGCAGCGCACCCTCCACAAGAGAGTCGAGGAAACCGTCGGGAGAATGGAAATCGTCTCTGCCGTCTTCCTGTTCATCGCGTGCCTTGCGCTCGTCCTCGGCAGCGCGTATTTCGTGGTGAAGCACGCGTCGTCTTTGGCGCTGGGGCTGAACCTCCCGCTCATCCTCGTGGGGGTTGTCCTCCTCGGCCTCGGCACCTCGCTTCCGGAGCTGTCCTTCAACATCCGCTCTGTGCGGCAGGGCCACCCGGAGATGGCCCTCGGCGATTCCGTCGGAAGCGTCGTGGTGAACTCCTCCCTCGTCCTCGGCATCGTCGCGCTGATCCACCCCATCCAGGAGGCACTGTTCCTCTACCTGACGGCATGGATTTTCATGCTGCTCGTGGGCTTCATCTTCCTCACGTTCGTCAAGTCCGGCAACAAGCTCAACTGGCAGGAAGGCCTCGCGCTCATCATGCTCTACTCGTTCTTCCTCATGGTGGAGTTCTACGTGAAGGGGACGGTGTGAGGGGTTTGTTTGACCGCAGTTAAACAAACACCCAACCCCCAGGCTCTGTCCCGAATCTCCGCTTCGCTACGGGTTACTGGCTTCTCGCCTTTTGCTCCTGCCATGGATGGGGCTGTTTCCCCGTAGTCCACGCAG
>Ga0209541_10001272_pt1 | contig 50651 bp, 54 predicted proteins | sample RifCSPlowO2_01_FD_184027 | JGI IMG/M metagenome (GOLD analysis project Ga0209541, IMG submission 184027) | Groundwater microbial communities from Rifle, Colorado - Rifle CSP2_plank lowO2_0.1 (SPAdes) (version 2) | ecosystem: Environmental > Aquatic > Deep subsurface > Groundwater | place... | reverse complement strand
GAAAGATTACGGAGTACAAAACACAAAATGGTATTCAACCCCAATAATCGCCATCAATATTCCTTCTAGCTTTTTATGTAATGTTGTATAATAAATATAAAACAGTATGCGGAATATTGCAAATATTATCAGGATTTCAAAACCGCTTCATCGTCTTGTCTGGATTTTGGCTCTTCTTATTTTATTTTCCTCTGCTTTAGCATTAGTTTCTCCTATTCTTTCCAAATTTATTGTTGATGAAATTGTCGCAAAGGTACAAAACAAAGGCGGAGATATCAATAGGCTTATATTTCTGGTAATCCTTGCTTTTAGCATGAATTTAGCAAGCCTTACCATAACAGTAATAAGCGCACGCATCGGAGACCATTTTTCAGGAAGAATCCGGAAATTTTTAACAGAAAAGTTTTACGATAAAGTCTTAACTCTTTCTCAAAGTTACTTTGACTCCGAAGTTTCCGGGAAAATAGTCAACCAGCTTAATCGCGGCATTGTATCTATTCAGGGATTTTTAAATACATCAAGCAATTTTATTTTGCCAACACTTTTGCAGAGTTTGTTTACAATATTGGTTCTTTTCTACTTTAACGCTCCAATCGCATTTTTTACATTTATACTCTTCCCTATTTATTTAACGCTAAGTTATTACTCAACAGTAAAATGGGGCAAAGAAGAAGTTAAAAAAAATAAAATAGAAGATTTTACAAGAGGAAGAATTCAGGAAGTCATTTCAAATATAAAATTAGTTAAAAGTTTTGTCGCGGAGAAAAATGAACATTCAACCGTATCTAAAAATCTTTCCGAGATTAACAAGATCTATGCTTACCAAAGTAAAACATTTCACTTATTCGATTTTTTCAGAGGTCTTTCTTTACACGCTATTCTTTTTGCGATTAACATCATTGTTTTCTACAATACTTTTTCCGGCAATCTAACAATTGGAGAAATGGTGCTTATTCTGCAGCTTGTTAACCAGGCCAGGCTTCCTTTGTTTGCGATGTCGTTTATTCTAACCCAAGTGCAAATGGCAGAAAGCGGGTCAAAAGAATATTTTGGTATCTTAGCTCTTTCCTCAAAAGAAGATTATGGAAAACTCAGCCAAACGCTAAAGGCGGAACATCCTAACATAGAATTTAAAAACGTTACATTCCATTACGAAAAATCTGGGACTGTTTTGGATAATGTATCTTTTAAAATAAATAGAAACGAGAAAATCGCTTTAGTTGGGCCAAGCGGTGCCGGTAAAACAACTGTCATAAATTTAATATTAAAGTTTTACGATCCTACATTTGGCGATATTTATATTAAAGATAAAAACTATAAAGACCTGTCTCATGCGTATGTTCGAAATAATATTTCTCTTGTTTTTCAAGAGAATGAATTGTTTTCTGCAACAGTTAGAGAAAATGTAGCGTATGGAAACATAGAGGCAACGGATAATAATATTATAGAGGCGTTAAAACTCGCCAATGCTTATGAATTTGTACAAAAATTTCCAAATGGAATCGAATCGCAAGTTGGAGAAAGAGGAGTAAGACTTTCCGGCGGACAAAAACAAAGGATTCAGATCGCCCGGGCGATCCTTAAAAACTCCCCGATTCTTATTCTTGACGAAGCAATGTCTTCTTTGGATGCAAGGAGCGAAAAAGAAGTACAGGACGCGCTTGCAAACTTAATGAAAAACAAATTGGTAATTATTATTGCGCACAGATTTTCAACCATTCAAAATGTAGATAAAATAATAGCAATTGATAATGGAATAATTGCTGATAGTGGAAATCCTCAAGAACTAGCACGTCGTAAAGGACTCTATTCAGATCTTCTCCGCTATCAAATCGAAGGCAACCAAAAACTTCTGGAGAAGTTTGAGATATATTAAACCCTCCTTTCGTCATTCTGGCTTGTCCAGAATCTCTTATCGTAGATTATTGTTCGAGCTTGTCGAGAACTAAGACTATTGTTTTATTGCTCAATTGTTACATTGTTAACTTCTCGACTCACTTCGTTCGCTCGAAGAATAAAAAGTTAATTGTTTCTTGACTTTCGTTAACAAATCCTGAATACTAAAACCATGGACAACCAACCAACACAATCCCCAATCCCAACTTCTCACAACTCTTCAGAAACATTTATTCTTATTGTGAGAGCAATTGCATTGATGACAATCTCAGGAGTTGGAGGATATTTCTTGGGAGTAAAACAAAATCAAACCGTAAACCAACAACCAACTTCAATATCGCCCGACATAATTCAACCAGGAGAACCCGTTCTTTGCATAGGTAGCAAATTGGGCATTACAATTCAGGTGCCGGATAATTGGATCTGTTACCCCGGAGATTATTCCCTAGAGTTACGCTCGGAACTATTCACGGTTCACATCAGTAACTTAGGAAGAGGACCTGTCTGCGGAAGTCCTAGCCCTGCTTGCGGCAATACCGAATTTTACTCTGACGATCAAGTATCCATGGAGCTATGGACCATCAACAATCAGAATGCTGAGATTTTCGGCACGTTTAAAAAAGCCCTTGCTGGCCTTACATGGATTTCGATTAAGTACAAGGACATGGGGACGAGAAACCTGACTGCGTCTGAAAAAAGCGAATTGATTACAGTGATTAACGCTGTAAAATTCACCCCGTAGAACGTTTCTGCCTCGTTTTTTGCGACTGAAACAAAGAGCGTTAAGTTTTTGTGAGTGAACGCATCAGGGGGATTCCTCACAAACTTGTTGAGGAGGGGGTGAAATCACCCGATAAGTGAGCGAATAAAAATAGCTCGACTTTCACTCGCAAAGAGCTTTTGGTACTTTTTGCGGGAAAAAGTACAAGAAAGAAAAGATCCTGAAACAAGTTCAGGATGACACGTTAATACTTCTTGGGTTTAAAGTTGAGGGAGATAGAGTTGCTGCAGAAGCGTTTGCCGGTTGTTTCTTTTGGGTCGCCCGCGTCGCCGAAGACGGCTTTGCGAGACGTGTCATCAAACACATGACCTAAGTGGCCGCCACAGTTTTTGCAGACAACTTCAGTTCTTTGCATGCCAAGACTATTATCATCTTTAAATTCGACATTCCCTTCTAGAGTTCCATCAAAACTCGGCCAGCCGCAATCGCTGTCAAATTTCGTCTCTGATGAAAAAAGCGGATTACCGCACGCCGCGCATTCATACATCCCGCTCTCGAAGTTTTTGTAAAACTTGCCGGTAAATGGAGTTTCTGTTCCTTTATTGCGAAGAACCTCGTATTGCTGTGGGGTTAATTTTTTCTTCCAATATTCATCGGACAATTTTCTTGGATCATCCATGGGCTATAGTTGTTTTTTGCCGCTTCCGATAATAATAACAACGTCTACCGTTTCCGAATCTTCCAACTTCTCGCCGGAACCAAGCAGATAAGTTTCTCCAAGAACACTTTTTAGATTATCTAAAAAGGCTTTATCAACACCTTTCTTCGCCTGAATAATTGTCAGATCAAAATCAGAGCTTTGGGCATTGCCAATTTCTTCTACGATAAATTTTCCGTTCTCAAGAATCTCTTTGCCCTTTGCCGCCGCTCCTCCAATACCACTGCCGTTTAAAACTTTTATTTTGTATTTGGAATAGTCTACTATGAGTTTGGCGGAATCGCTTGCAGCGGGGGTAGGGCTAATTCTTGAAGGAGCGGGAGTAGGCGTTATTTCAACTTTTGTTGAAATTTGTTTCATAGCGCTTTCCCTAAAATACCACAAGACTCCGCCTATTGAAACAACAATTATAATCGCAATAATTATCCATAAATTCTTTTTTTTAGGCCGATCTATCTGCTCCTGTTCCGGCTTGTCTTTTACCACATCATTTACAGCAAGCGGATCTTTAGTAGAAATAGGCTCTACGCTCGGAACGATATTTCCCGCTGATTCAGGTTGAGACACCAAGGTGTTTGCTGCTTGCGGCGTAGGCTGGAGCGGAGGCTGAGACACAGGCGCTGACGGCTCGACCTTTGATAATTCCGGTTCGGATTGAGACTCAACTTTGGGGATATCCTGCATTACACCCGAAGGAATAACAACAGAACCCCCTACACTTTCCATGTCCGGTGGCGTAACAGCAACATCTTCGGCTTTCTTATCTACAGCTTTATGGAAAGTATGTTTTTTAGCAACTGCCTTCTTGGTTTTTTGCGTTGCTTTCTTTTTTTTAACAGCCATATTATAATACCCGAGCCTTTAAGAACTATCACAAAGTCTTATAAAAGCGAGTGGTATATTTAGATTACTAACTTTTTTCCTATATTGCAATACCCTTTTTTAAGACTCCTTATTCAGTTCTCTTTTCGAAAGGAGAAAGAAGTATCCAACGACTCCAAACGTCAGGATTGGAGAAACCCAACTTGGTATATGAAACCCAAAACTATCCAAAAGCATAATTGCTCCCAAGATTAGCACTGCATACATTGCTCCGTTTTTTAAATATTTATACTTCTTTATGTTTTCTATATTTCTTATTGTTAATTGACGAAGAACTATTGCGCCTATTCCATTACCAAGAAGTATTAGAGGAACCGATAATGTAAAAGCAAACGCGCCCAATACGCCATCTATAGAAAACGTCGCGTCAATTGCTTCTAAATAAAATATTTTAGCAATATCTGATCGGCCTTTTTGCATTAGTTCTTTTTCTTGCTGTTCGGCATTTTGTTTAAATCCATGCGTTATAAAAAAAGCTGTAGACCCAACGACAGCCCCAAACGCCATAAGCGTATGTTCCCTAAGCGCGAACCAAACTATTATTGTTAAAAGAACAGACACAACCGCGTAAAACCATGCGGACTGGGCATGAAAAAATCGCTCACCCCTCAGTCCATAACTTTTAGGCTCAACAAACAGCCAATGGAAAAATAAAAATACCATAAATGTGCCTCCGCCAATAAGAAGCATTGGGGATGAACGTTCTATCGCTTCCAAAACAGTAGGATTATTGCTAAACGTCGCTATAAACGCATTAACCGGCCCAATAGATGGAGCTGAAAGCCAGACAATCAAAAGAGGTAAAAATCCACGCACTACAAAAACAGCAATCAGAAGTCCCCATAACAAAAACCATTTCCTTGCTTTTTTTTGCATGGTGGAAAGGACTTCGGCGTTTATGATCGCATTATCAACGCTGGTTATTATCTCAAACAAAGATAATCCAGCAATAGTTAAAATTATTGGAATTATTTCCATTTAAATCTTTTTTATCTCCGTCCCTTTTCCTTTATCTATCGCATTATATCCCATTTTTTTAATTTTATTGCGTAATTGATCTGCCAAATGATACCGTTTTTGGCGCCTTAACTCTTCTCTTTCCCTCACCATCTCCATAACGTTCTGTGGAACTTGTAACTTCCGGCTTCCAACTTGACTTTGAAAGAGGTCTAAACCGAGAACGTTGTCAAATTTAAGCAAACTTTCAGCTTTAGCAGAACTTGGATAATCCGACCTTACCAACTCCCAAACAATGCCCAAAGCTTCCGGCATATTCAAGTCGTTATTTATGGCTTTTAAAAATCTTTGTTCAAATTCCGCACAGCCAATTTTTGGTTTATCAAAATTTTTAACATCTGCACGAAGCCTATTTAAAGCTGTTTGAGCTCCATGCAAAGCATGATAGGTAAAATTCATTTTTGTCCGGTAATGAGTCATAAAGGTTAAGTAACGGAATGCCAACGGCTCATACCCTTTATTCTCAAGATCCGATATTGTATAAACATTTCCTTTAGACCTTGACATTTTTTCGCTATCTACCAACAAATATCCGCCATGCAACCAATAGTTAACAAAATGTTGACCCGATGCTCCCTCGCTTTGAGCAATTTCATCTTCATGATGAGGAAAAATCAAATCCTCTCCTCCGGTATGAATATCAAAAGTATCTCCTAAATATTTTATGCTCATAGCAGAACATTCTATATGCCATCCGGGAAATCCAACTCCGAAGGGACTATCCCATTTCATAAGCCTATCACTTTCGGCCTTTTTCCATAATGCAAAATCAACACTGTCCTTTTTGTCTGTTTCAACAGAAATGCGAACCGCTTTTAGCAGCTTGTCCATTCTTTCCAAAGTATTTCCGGACAATTTTCCATAATCTTTAAACTTTTTAACATCAAAGTATACTGTCCCATCTGTTTCGTATGCCAAACCTTTCTTTAACAAAATTTTAATGATCCCAATCATTTCCTTTACATGCTCCGATGCCTTAGGGTACTTTGCTGCTTTTTTAATATTTAGTTTTTCTTCGTCTTTAAGGTAAAGATCCGTATAATGTTTCGCGATATCCTGAGGAGTTTTTCCAACTTTGAGAGCCTCTTCAATAACCGGATCTATTGCTTCGCGATTTTCCTGATCTAATCGCCTCATGTGTCCGACATCTGTAATATTTCTAATATGAGTCACCTCGAATCCATTGTATTCAAGAGTTCTTCTTAAGTAATCCGCCATCAAATAAGTTCTGAAGTTCCCAATATGTACTTCCCGATAAACTGTTGGACCACAAGTGTAGATGCCAACATTTGGTGGATTGATCGGCTTAAAATCTTCTATTGTACGAGTGAGAGTATTATATAGTCTTAGCATATTATCCCGCCATTCCCGGATCGTTTTCATTTGTTCCCTGTTTAACCGAACGCGGAAGCTCTTTCTTCTTTTCTTCTTCCTGCTTTAATGCTTCCATTTGTTTTTCTTCTTGTTTTTCTTTATTCAGTTTTTCAGCCGGTCTTTCTTCCTGTCCCGAAGGACGGTTAAATGTAGGGTCGAAATAAGTGCTATTATGCTGTTGTTGGAAAAGCTGTTGTCTTGTTATTGCTAGTTTTTGTATTTCTTGTGGTGTTTTTTTAGGATTTTCTTCTATAACTCTTGAAATAATCTTATCCGATGGAACATTTGTTTTAGCATCCGATGCTTCATACATTTTTTTAACAACTTCTAAAGTGTCATTGCTGGAAGGAATATTTGGAACTTGGTCTTGAACATTATTTGCGTTTTTGCTATCAATCACTTCCTGACTTTCTAATCCCACCTGCTGTCTTGTAGTTTTCTCAACCCTTGCCGCTTCATCGCCAATACCCTTGCCAACCTGTTTCCCAAGATCTCCAACCTTTCCCAATGAATCGCTCATAACCCCAGAATTACTCATATTATTTACTATTTTACAGGATCCAAGCCCCCTTTTGCAAAAGGGTGGCAGCGGATTATTCTTTTGAAACCTAAAAATAGACCTTTAAAAACCCCATATTTACCTACTGCTTCGTAGGTATAATGCGAACATGTAGGCTGATATCTGCAAATAGAATCAGAAATATAAAGGCTTTTAAATAATTGTTTGTGGAAAAAAGAAGTCTTTTGATAAAATCTAATTAACCCCAATACAATTTTTTTCACTACTTATTGCTGATCATTTCTGGGGGAGCTTTTGAACCTAATCCGACCGCTAGAGACAGATCTATAATAGTTTGGTACCTCGAATCGTCTTCGGGCTTCCAACCTTGTATGACACCAAAATTTTCTTCAACAATTTTGCTAAATGCTTGCGCAGAACTTCTAAATGTCGCTAACCTAGACTTTCGTCTTTTAAGACCGCCTTCATTGCGATTTGAGTATTCACCAGCATCACTTTCTTTAATCATTGTTTCCTCTTCGTCTTCTTTGTAGTCTTCTAGACCCTCTTTAGTAAACTTAGGTAAAACTCCGCCTTGCGCCTCCGCTTCTTCTCTTAAAGCACGATAGCCTATCACGTATCCATCATATCTTTGCGTTGCATCTTTTCCAGGAAACCCATCTTCAACCAAACCTAGATCTTCTTCAATAAACTTTGCAAGATCGGGATTGGTAGCTTTTAGTACTTTCTTTTCCTCGTCCAATTCCTCTCTGTTGGGTATTCCTTGAGGAAATAACTCTTGAAACGTTTTTTTAGCAGAAATTTCTCCTATGCGAAATGAGCTCGGAGCTATTGGTTGTTTAATTTGATCTTTTCTTCCTTCGTCCATAATTTATATTCTACATTAATTGACGACTAAATTCAATATACACTCCTTCCCTCCATTGCTTTTTGGAGTGTTAATTGATCCGCGTATTCCAAATCCGCCCCAGTTGGCAAACCCCTCCCAATCCTGGTAACTTTTAACTTTCTCGCCTCGCTGCGAAGCGGGTCACTTTTAACTTTTAACTGTTTTGCTATATACATCGCTGTTGATTCTCCTTCCATTGTCGGATTCGTCGCCAATATGATTTCGCTGATCAGCGCTGATCCATTGTACTGATTCGCGCTGATCCTCTCGAGCAATTGTTTAATACGGATTTCGTCCGGTCCGATATTATTAAGAGGGTCTATTTTACCATGAAGCACATGATATAGTCCAGTATATTTTCCACTTCTCTCAAGAGCCAAAACATCCAATGGCTCCTCAACAACACAAACAGTTGACCTGTCGCGTCTTTCGTCTTGACAAATATCACAAGGGTCTGATTCTGCAATCGCAAAACAGGTAGAACAAAGGATTGTTAATTTTTTTAAATTCTGGACAGAAATTGCAAACTTATCCAATTCACCTTGCGGAACGTGCAAAAGGTAAAAAGTAAGCCTCTGGGCTGTCTTTGGCCCAATACCCGGCAATCTTTCGAATGATTCAATTAGATTTTGAATGGCTTTTGGAATTTTCATAAATTTAATAATCCTATACTCGAATAGACAAGTTCTATAATCAAGAAATTAGTTATCAGAAATTGGTAAATAGTAATGGAAACTGGAAAATTGATATTAGTATAATCCATTTTCTACTATCTATTTTCTATTACCACTTTCTATTTTCCATAAACTATTTTCAATTGTTGGATTTCGTGCTTAGGATTTCGAATTTTTCAGCGACTGTGCTATTATTTCTGCCACAGAAATCACTTCTAATTTTGGGAACTGCTTTTCTTTTGGGATCTCAATGGTATCTGTTACAAAAACTTTTTTAACGGAGGATTCCTGAAGAATTTTTGCAGCATTGCCGGAAAATACCGGATGTGTTGCAAAAACAAAAATATCATCCGCCCCCCTTTTCTTAAGCAGCTTTGCACCGGCTGCAATAGTATTGCCTGTTGAAATCATATCATCAACAACAAATGCTACTTTTCCAACATTCCCATGAATTTCGGATACTTCTATTTTGCCGCTTTTAAGATCTCTATTCTTCTCAATTGTTGCGTACGGCATGCTATTGAGCATTTCCGAAAGCACCTTAATACGCCTGATACCTCCCATGTCAGGAGAAACAAGAAAAGCATCTATGCCGTCTATATTTTTAATCTTTTCTGCAAATAATGAAAGTGCTGATAAATGGACAAGAGGAATTTTAAAAAACTCCGGTATTTTTATTGAATGCAAATCGAAAGTTATAACTTTATCTGCCCCGGCTGCCTCCAGGGTTTTAATTACCACCTCAAGCGATACTGCCTCTCCTTCCCGAAACACATGATCTTGCCGTTGATAACCAAGGTAAGGAATAACAGCAGTTACCGATTTTGCTCCGCTTCGTTTTAAGCCATCCACAATAAAAAAAAGCTCCATGTAGTTAATATCTGCGTATGTCGAAGCGCTTTGAACCACTACGCAGTCTTCATCCACAACTTTATCTATTACACGAATTCTTTTTTCACCATCGGGAAATATATGAATTTCGAGTTTTGATAATCGAATTTTTAAAGCCTTAGCTAAATTTTGGGCCAATGGCTTATTGGAACTCCCGCTAAAAATCTTCATACTTCGACCCCTGCTCTAGTCAGGCCCTGAGCCAGCCGAATGGGTCATTATTGCCCCATTCCTCCCAGAAGTCCTTTGAGACCTCCGCTCATGCTGCTTAAGCTTTTTGCCGCGACTTCCTGAGATTTTTTAATGGCCTCATTTACCGCCTCTTTAATATCGTTGTCAGACTTCCCATTGGATTCTAAAGATTTTATTTTTTGATTTCCGGTTATAACAATATTAACTCCGTTTTTTTCAACAGTAATCTCTTCTGCCTCAAGCTGCCTTTGGATTTGCATTGCCTGATCCCGCATCTTCTTTATTTCTCCTAATTGTTGAAAAGGATTAAACATTACTTATCACCACCTTTCAAAATTACTGAAACACTAATTTGTTTTCCCGCAATCTCGGAACACACTTTTTTAAGAATTGCAAGGTTGTTGTTTTCTTCTAATCGTTCCTTATGAAATTTAAAACCAGTTTCAATCACAATTCTTTTATTATCATAGCTTTTTAAGGAACATCCGCGCAATACCCCTGCAATTGAATGATTGTAAGACTTTACTTTGCCAATCAATTCCTGCCAAAAATCATTATTACTTCCATTTCCTGACGGGATGGCCGACTGTCCACTTGCAGATGAACTGAACGACGACTTAGGTTCTGATTGAGGTCGGCGTTCACTTAGCGAGCGAGTTTGAGATTGAGTTTTAATTAATCCTTGGCGAGCGTCATCTGCAACGTGCGGCAGGCGGACATCGCGATTTACCACCAACCCCCACTCCACAATAGCCATCTCAAGCGGTAACTGAGGCAAAACTGCATATTTTAACCCTATATGTGCCTTTGCTAAAAGCTCTACTAATTTTTTTATCTCCTCTACGCTCATTTTTGATTTTTGTCCGTCAGCTGACGGATTAATACTTGATATCTCTATTGCTCCAACTTCGGCCAACAGCATCTGGTGCAATTCTGAGATAAGTTGCTCTACAAAATATTTCATATCAACACCTTGATCTATTAATTTTGATACCAATTGCAATCCTTCTTTCGCATCTCTTTTTGATAAAGACTCTATAAATTCCGATATCTGATCCCCCAGCTGGCGGATCTGATATTTTTCCGCAACCAGTTCTTTTGAAATCTGTTTGCCATAAGCTGCCATTTCTTCCAAAATCTTTACTCCATCCCTAAAACTCCCATCCGAAAGACTTGCGATAAAATTCAGCGCTTCATCGTCTATGATTAATTTTTCTTTTTCTGAAATTCGCTTGAAAGAACGCATCAATTCTTCTGTTGTTGCTTTTTTAAAAGTGATTTGAAAACAGCGGGATACAATGGTTGCAGGAACTTTGTGGGGCTCTGTTGTGCAAAGGATAAATATAACATGCTCGGGAGGTTCTTCCAAGGTTTTAAGGAGTGCGTTAAATGCTTCGGTTGTTAACATGTGCACTTCATCAATAATATAAACTTTCTTGAAAGCGCCTGCCGGGGAAAGTCTCACTTTTTCTCGAAGATCGCGTATTTCATCGATGCCTCTATTGGAAGCACCGTCAATTTCCAAAACATCAATGTTAGTTCCATTTGTTATAGATGTGCATTGGTAACATTTATTACACGGCTCAACACTAGCGTCTAGCGTATAGCCATCAGCGTTCAGTTTTTTTTCTTTTGAACTAGACGCTAGACGCTGATTGACTAGACGCTCACAGTTAACTGCTTTTGCTACGATTCTTGCAGTTGATGTTTTTCCAAGTCCTTTCGGACCTGTAAAAAGAAAAGCATGAGGGATATTTTTGCCGGAAAGAACTGCAGTTAACGCATCGCGAACGGCTTTGCTATCTAACTCTTCTATTGTCTGGGGACGATATTTTCTGTAATATACCATAGAATTTGACGATAGATGATAGAAGGTGGAAGGTAGATCTTTGAAGATGGAAGTTGGAAGATGGAATAATTCTAACTTCTATTTTCTACCCTCAAAATACTATTTTCTACCTTCTATCTTCCACCGTCTGTTATTCGTGATTTATTCCCAATAAATGATTCAATCCATGCTCAACCAGCTGATCTATCTTGTCATCAACTAACACTTCTTCTTTTGCCGCTTCTTTTATAACAACAGGGTAAGAAATTACAATATCTCCAAGACGCATAATATCTTTGGGTAAATGGCTTGGTGTCCCTTCCGATAAAGAAAACGACAAAACATTGCGCGTTTTATCCTCATTTTTGTATTTGCGGCTTAAGCTTCGCATTTTCCGATCCCCCACTACCGCAATAGAAACTTCCAAAGGACCATTGATCTGGTGTTTCTTCAAAATATTCTCAACCGTCCCTCTTATGCGCTTCTTATTAATCTTATATCTGCTTTCAACAAAAATTGGAGTTAGTATGTTACCCATATGCTTTCCTAAGACGCCTATTCTCCTCCTTCTTTTGCTTTCTGGCCAAAGATGGCTTAAGATGATACCCGCGTCTTTTTGCCTCTGCCAATATACCTTCAGTTATAACCATTCTTGAAAACTTACGAATAAGCGACTCATCACTCTCTCCAGGACTTTTTTTAACTACCACCATAAATATCACCTACTTCTAGAAACTCTTAACGATCCCGACTTGTCGGGAAGTTTTAGAGTTTCTTGAATCCGCCCATATTCGCTCTTCGAGCCGCGCTACGAATAGTAGGTAAGGCGAGAAGCAAGAATTGGCGGACAAATTCCTCTATTATTGACCGTCCCTATTATAGTACAAAAAGAGAAAAGAAGAAAGATATAGGAATTACTTTTACATCTTTAATTTCTGACCGATTTTGCCCATCAGGTGGATGTGTAGGTGGTTTATGATCTGCGCGCCGCCGCCGTTGACAACTGTTCTATATCCTTTATCCTGGATTTTTTGCTCTTTTATCATATTTTGAATAACTATTCTTAATTTATCCCAAAGCGCCGCATTTTTAATATCGAAAAAGTCAACAATATGTTTTTTGGGCACAATCAATAGATGAAGAGGCGCGACAGGACGAATGTCCGGAAAAACCATAATATCCTCATCCTCATATGTAAATTCTTTGGGAATTATCTTGTCCCTGATTTTACAAAAAACACAGTCCATAAAATTTCTAATTACTCTAATTCCTAATTGACCTAATCAAATCCCAAATTCCAATGTCTAAATTTTAATAATTGGTACTTTAGTCATTGTTTAGAAATTAGGTTAATTAGATCAATTAGGTTAATTTTACACTTTCTTTAAAACATCTATTATTTTTTCCAAAGAAAGTGTTGTTGGGCGCATTTTTGGGTTTTTAACCGATCCATTCAAAAGCATTTTTTTACCTATGTGCAAAAACCATGTTGCTTCCGGATCCATTTTGCTCAGTTTCTCATACGCAAGAGTAAGATCAATATCGGAACTTTTAACTTTTAACTTTGAACTTTGAACTTTATTTGGCATTGCTTTTATTCTCACATATCCCTTTCTCGGATCTTTTCTAACCACAATCACATACCCCATTTTCTGCGCGAGCTTTATAACAGAATCATTAATGGTTTCAAATCCAATGCCTTTCCCAAACCGTGTCTCAAACTTTTGCCCGTTTGTGGCGATTTCTTTCTCAGCCCAAATTCTATTTTCAAATTCATGAAGTATAGCATCCAAACATTCACTTATGAAATCCACATAATACTGATCTTGATTGGGCTTAGCAAGTTTTAAGCCATCCAGGGCAGCACCAACAGAAAACTCATAATGATCAGCTGTTGGATTTGGCCAAAAAACTTCTTTAAAATGATCCGTATCCACAACAACCCTCACCATTCTATCAATCGCATTTTCTTTATCTATTTCTTTTTCCGACTTTTGACTTTTGACTTTTGACTTTTGACTTTTGACAAAATCCCATGTCAAACTTGCTCCGCACACTTCATCCGATTCGGTCTGATGATGATCCAGAGGACCTAAACCTGTATCAACATGAATAACTTCATCCTCGCCGATTCCTTCAATAGCATCCGAGCGAGGGGTGGCGCGACTGGAGGGCGTCCCATCGAGTGCCCGCAGGGAGCCTGCGACCGAGGGACTTGGGATGCGAGACGAAGGAGCGACAGGACCCCGAGCTAAACGTTCCCCGGCAGGAACGAACTTTACAGTCGCGTTTTCCCATCCCTGCAAAAATTTCCTGATAAGCCAGACCGATGTAATCGCATCCATATCCGGAGACGAATGTGTAACAATAATTTTCATGCTGCCTCGCTCCTCTTCAGCCTTTTTACAACTTCCTCTATTCCTAAAAGTTCTGTTTTTGAATCAATCCTATTTTTCCACTCAACTTTCCCTGCGGTCTTTTCACTTACGACCAGTCTGACTGGAATGCCAATTAAATCCGCATCCGCGAATTTCTGTCCGACCGACACATCTTCTCTATCATCATACAAAACCTCAACCCCCGCTTTTACTAATTTGTTATAAACATCATCCATTTTGTTTTTTGTCAATTGTTGTTTGTTAATTGTTATCAAGTGGCAATTATAAGGAGCCACTTGAGATGGCCACACAATCCCTTTTTCATCATGGAATACTTCAACTAAAACTCCTATTAACCTCGTTACCCCAATACCATAAGCCCCAAACCAAACGTGCTGCTTTTTTCCAGAGTTGTCTGTATAAACAACATTCATCTTTTCAGAATAATCGGTTCCGTAACTAAAGATATTACCAACCTCAATTGCACGTGCTTTTTTTAAAGGGCCATGACCAAGATCACACTGTTTTCCTTCCTTCACCTTACAAATCTCAGAATTCTGAGAAAAATCTCCGCCCGGACAATATATTATTTCGTCTTCACCTACATCAGACAAAACCTGAAATTCATGAGTTACTCTGTCGGTAAATACTCCTCCATCTGCCTCCGTTACAATAGCTTTCAATCCCAGACGATCAAAAATCTTAAGGTATACTTTTTTAACTTCTTCGTAATATTTATCTAAGTCCTTTGAGCTGGTATGAACTGAATAAAGATCCTTCATGAGAAATTCCCGGCCACGAAGTATACCAGACTTGGCTCGAAGCTCGTCTCTGAATTTTGTAGAAAAATGATATCCTTTAACGGGTAAATCTCTGTACGTTAAAATATGTTTCCTAACCAGATCTAAGAATATCTCTTCATGAGTAAATGATAACGCATATTCTTTTTCACCCTTTTTTAGCTTGTACATAACCTTATCAGCTTTGTCCCATCTTCCTGTCTCACTCCAGATTTCTTTTGGGTGAAGAAGGGGCATTAAGATTTCTTCTGCTCCTGTTTCATTCATTTCTTCTCTTATGATTTGCTCAATTTTTTGTTCAACTCTTCGGCCTAAATGAAGAAGCGTATACGAGCCTGCCATTAATTTATCAATAAATCCGCCTCTAAAAAGAAGTTTTGCATTAACAGAAACTTCGTCTTTTGGAGCCTCTTTTCTGGTTTTACCTAATAGCTTTGAATATCTCATGAAGATAGTATAAGGGTTGTATTGAGGCTTTGCAAGAATTGACAAGATCCTAACCTATCAATTAATAAAGTTTTGCGCCAAGAAAAGCATTTTTGTCGGGAACTACCAAAATGCACTTTCCTTCCTCGTCCGAAACTCCCAAGGTGAGAAATTCCGAAGTAAATGGACCGATGTTTTTTAACGGCATATTTACAAGTCCTAGTATTAACTTATCTTGCAGTTGCTCTTTTTTGTAATAATGTGTCGCGCCAACCGCAGAATGTTTTATGCCAATTTCTTTTCCAAAATCAGCAGTAATTTTATAGAGCGGTTTTCGCACTTCCGGAAAATCTTCAACTTCTATTATTTTTCCAATCCGAATATCCAAGGACTGAAAATCTTCAAACGCCGCCATAGCTTGTTAAACTGAGTATAGCATATTTTAAAAACTTGATATATAATCCTTTTCATGGCACGAATTGAACATGTAACCTTGCCCACAATACTTAAAATTGCCCTATCTCCAGAACAAGCTGACCAATTTTTATCCAAGATAACTACAAATAAATCAAATATAACCATATTCCGAACAGATGAAAATGGAGAATTAATTAAAGAAACTCAAAATCCTAGTGAGCTTCTTGAACGTGAAGATAAGGTAACTTTTGACGAGGTCTTTTTCAAATTGCAACAACCAACTATCAAGATTATCTATCAGAAAACCAAAGTTCCTTCTAAGAATTTCGTGTCTTAATTTGTATTTTCTATTTTTTTTTAAACTCGTGGCCGCCGAAGGCGTTGCGAAGACCTGATATCATTTTTGCCGCGAAAGAATTTTGCACATCTTTATATTTTTGCGATTTTCTTCTAAACTCCAATGACTTTTCAATTACATCAATGGGGACCCCCTCTTCTTTTGCCTGATCAACAGTCCATTTTGCTTCTCCTGACTCTTCAATATAGCCATCAATACTAGATAGTATTGAGGGGTTGGAAAGAACTTCGACAACACGATCCAACATAAATCCGGAAACAAGTGTTCCCTTTTGCCACAGTTTCGCCACTTTAACTAAATCAAAATTATATTCTGCTTTTTCTAATATCCCAAATCCCTCCCCAAGACTTTGCATAATTCCATACTCAATTCCGTTATGAATCATCTTAACAAAATGCCCGGCTCCGCCTTCTCCAAAATATTCATGTCCCCCGTTGGGACTACTCAAACTGTCAAGAACTGGAGCAATATAATCATATCCGCGTTTATCTCCTCCTACCATCAGTGGGTATCCGTTTTCAAAAGCAATAATTCCACCGCTTACCCCGATCCCTAAAAATTTAATTCCTTTAGTCTTAAAGTCTTTGAATCTTTTCTCCGTATCTTTGAAGCGTGAATTCCCCCCATCAATAATGATGTCGTCCTTTTCTACAAACTTAGATAATTCATCCAAAATATTCTGCGTCGCCTCCCCTGCCGTCACCATTGTCCAGACTATCCTCGGTTTTTCTAAACTTCTTATTAACTCTTCAAGAGTTTCTACATTTTTTAATTTATGATCCGACCTATTCCACGCCACAACTTCATGTCCTTCTCTAAGAAGTTTCTGAACAATCCTGCTGCCCATTTTCCCAAGTCCTATAAATCCAATCTTCATAACTCTTTATATTATATTAACAGAAAATTACATAAAACATAAATCACCGCTAATACAATAAATTCGTTTAAAGTATATTACTATGTAGCGCTATACTTTGGAATAATGCAAAAGTTTTTCTATGTTTTTATGAAGCACACTTTTTTCCTCTAGTCTTTCCAAAACGCTTTTTATTCTATCCTTTTGTCTTTGATTTGCGTTTTTAACTATTTCTTCCAGAAGCAATTCGGGCCAGAAGTATAGGGAATATCGTCTCTTAAAACTATCCCATTCCGATCTTTCGAACCACCTCTCTTCGTGCTTCTCCTTTGGTAGCTTTTCGATGATCTTTCTAAATCCATCACCTCTTTCTGCAAGCCATGCTGCAATTTTTGCAACCGTCGTATGGCTAGAGTGTAAATTGTTTTGAATTTCCTTGTATGTCATCCCAGAAAGCAAAAGTTTTGCTATGCGTAGTCGCTTACCCAGCATTTTCATTTCTGATTTTGTTAACAGATCTTGGACAAAAAGTGCTGCTTCGCCTATAGTCTGGGTTTGGACTAGCGCATGAACCAAATCAAATACTAAAGACTCTTATTCTGCCTTAGTGAGTTTTTCAATCCGCCTAGTTCGCTGTGTATAGATTCTTTTCATGAGTTGTCTATACTCCACCACTATGTAGTACTGGAGTTTGAAATATTAAAGCCATTTTCGGCCGTCTTTTTCGATTAGATCATTTGCTTCTTTGGGCCCCCATGTTCCAGGCGCGTACATTAAAACTTTAGATTTATGGTCAGACCAGCCTTCTAAAATATTTGTAATAAATTCCCAGGAACTCGAGAGTTCATCTGAACGATTAAAAAGCATTTGATCTCCGGCAAAAATATCTACCAATATTTTCTCGTACGCGTCTGCTCCTTTTGTTTGAAACGCTTCCTGATATGTAAAATGCATATTTACTGTTTTTAGCGCTAACTTTGTTCCGGGCTTTTTGGCAAGAATCCTAATTGAAATTCCCTCATCTGGCTGAATCCTGATAGTCAGAACATTGCCAATTTTCGGAAATCCATACTCCTTAAACAGGATATTGCTTGACTGAACAAAAACTATAGATATTTCAACAACATTTCTTTGCAAGTTTTTTCCTGCCCGTACATAAAACGGAACGTTTTTAAATCTTGGGGTATCTATAAAAAATTTCATCGCGACAAACGTTTCCGTATTGGAATGTTGCGGAACATTTTTTTCTTTTATGTAGCTGTTGTATTGGCCGCGAACGACAAATTTTGAAACATCGATCTTAGCAATCGGACGTATTGCTTTAATCACCTTAGCGCGTTCATCGCGAAGGAATTCTTTTGTAAAGCTTTTTGGCTCCTCCATGGCGACTCCCGCGATAAGCTGCATTAAGTGATTTTGTCCTACGTCCCGAAGAAGACCGACTCCGTCAAAAAACTTTCCGTGTACTCCTACTCCTCTTTCTTCTGCCCATGTTATCTGAATATGGTCAATATAGTTTTCGTTCCAAACCGGTTCGAAAACTTTATTTGCGAATCTGAATGCAACCATATTTTGCACTGTTTCTTTGCCCAAATAATGATCAACTCTAAATATTTGTTTCTCGTCAAAGATATTTCCCAATTTTTTATCCAGCAGTCTTGCCGTGTCCAAGTCTTTACCGAACGGTTTTTCTATAATAATCCTTGTCCACTTGCTTGAACCCTGGCCGCAGCCTTCAGAGAGTTTTGTGCTACGCAGGAAATCAAGAATAATTTCATAATTATCAGGCGGAGTTGCCAAATAAAACAATCTGGTAATGCAAGCGCCTAATTTATTATCGAATGTGTTGAGTTTTTTAATTAATTGATTGTAGCCCTTTTTATCGTCAAACAAGCCCTGCTGGTAATAAAAATTATCCAAGAATTTTTTGACTAAGACAGAATTTTTATTTTTGATCGATTCCCTAAGCATTTTCCTAAACGAATCGTTGGTAAAAGGACGCCTTGCAAAACCAATAACAAAAAATTCTATTCCTAATTGCTTTTTTTTGAAAAGAGAAAAAAGAGCCGGAAGAAGTTTGTTGCGCATCAGATCTCCTGTTGCGCCGAAGACTACCATTATAAAAGGTGAGTTCATTTTTAATCCTTAATCAAAAATACTCTAGATGGTGAACCGTCAGCATCAACTACCTTAAGAGGCATACAAAGGATAGTATATTTACCTGCAGGAACATTTGACAATTCCAGACCCTCCACATTAACAATTCCATTTTTCAAAAGAGTTTTATGCACAGGGTGCCCCGGGTTTTTTTGCTTCTCAATTCCTAAAAAATCAATCCCAACTAAATAAACTTCTTTACTTGCAAGATACTCTGCTGCCTTAAGCGATAAACTTATATAACTATCGGGAAACTTTGAGCCACGAAGGTATTTGTAATTTCCCGTCTTAAAAAGAATTCGAGCACCCTTCTTCACCTCTGTACTCTTAAGATCTGAGGGAAGAATTTCCTGATGATCAATTTTTGTAAGATCCAAAACTACGCATTCTCCGAATAATTTCTCGGGTGGAATTTTATCAACGCCAATTCCATTTTTTACAAAATGATTTGGAGCATCCACATGGGTCCCTGTATGACTGCTAAAGGAAAACATTGATAACTTAACTCCATCATTTGCAACAGAGGTTTTTTGTTTTATAGAAACCGATTGGTCACCCGGCCAGACAAGCATATCGTTTTTGATAGGAAGCGAAACATCATATATCTTCATAGTTCGATTACACTCACTATGACCCTGAGCGAAGTCGAACGGGTCACGCTATTATTATCACTCAAAATACGCCTATAGTCAAGTTTATGGGGAGAAAAATCCGGAAAATAATTTCTGCAAATCCTGAAGCGTTATCAAAAGCACTAATCCCATCAAAACCGCCATCCCTACAGTGTGCGCCATTGCTTCAAATCTTTGATTAACTCTCCTACCTGTAACAGCTTCTATCAAAACAAAAAACAACCTTCCTCCATCAAGGGCCGGAATTGGCAATATATTGAAAAAAGCTAAAGATATAGACAAAATTCCTATTAAATTCAAAAGCTGCAAAACTTTCTCTTTTACATTTTGTATTTGGAGTATTGTTGAAGTTATCGACGCGATTCCAACCGGTCCGGCAACGCCCTGACTCACCGGCTCTATGGAATTTCTTTCAATTGAAACCTTAACAAGCGTTCCTATAGCTTCAAAATTATAGATAAGTAAGTTTGCGGGATGCACAATCCCGGAAAATATTTTCTGGGCTGAAGTTTGGTAATTAAGGACTGCCGATTCGAGCGAAAATAACGAAACGCCTAATGCGCCTTCGTTTTTGGGAGGCGAAATGCGCGGTACCATAATCGCCCTTTCCATCTTATTTGTTTTTAAATCCTTCCAAACAATTCCAATTGGTTCTCCTTTTTTTGCATTAACAATATCTATGAAATCTTTTGCCGTTTTAATTTCCATATCATTCACGGAAACAACTTTTGCAGGAATCTTAATTCCTGCTTTTTCTGCCGGAGACCCTTTAGCAACAGCATTAATTACAACATCTTTTACGTTTGATTGATTAACTCCAAAAAATTTGTGATCCGAAATAAGCGGCAATTCTGTTTTAAAACCGCTAATAATTAGAAAAACATAAAAAACCATGATTGCCAAAAGCGTATTCATTACTACACCTGCAATAATAACCAATGCTCTTTGCCCAACAGGCCTTGCGAAAAAAGCCCTTCCTAAATCGGAACTTTTAACTTTTAACTTTTCACTTTTCACTTGAATTTTGCCTCCCCCAGCTTCGTCTTCTCCATATAGTTTCACAAACCCGCCAATTGGCAGCCAATTAATAGAGTACATCGTTTCTCCCTTTTTAAAACTAAATGCGCGTGGGGGAAAACCAAATCCAAACTCCTCAACTTTTATGCCTAAACGCTTTGCCACCAAAAAATGCCCAAGCTCATGGATTAACACGAGAATGCTTAATATTACTAAAAAGACAAGAATAGTCAAAATCATAAAAAATATTTGACGATAGATGGTAGAAGGTCGAAAGTAGATTTTTGAAGATAGAAGTTAGAAAATAGAAAAAATTTCAATCCAACAATCTATCCTCTATTTTCCACCTTCAAATTTCCATCTTCTACCGTCCACTTAAATCTGTAGGAGTTCCGCTTCCTTTTTCTCTCCCATTGCTTCTATTGATAACATTATATCATCTGTTGTTTTTTGAACTTCTTTTTCAAGCCGCGTAGAATCGTCTTGTGAAAGCTGCTTATCGCTAAGTTGTTTTTTTATTTCATTCATCGCTTCATGGCGAACTTGTCTGACCATTATTTTACCACCTTCAAGTTTTTGTTTCATAAGATGTATTAACTCCAATCTTCGCTCCTGTGATAAAAGCGGAATAGAAATACGAATAACATTACCATCGTTTGTTGGTGTTAATCTGATATTTGCCTCTAATATTCCCTTTTGAAGATCTGCCAATACGGAATGATCGAATGGAGTAATTACCAATGTTTGCGGGTCCGAAGCCGAAATTGTAGCAAGCTCTTTAATTTTTAACTTTGTTGTACCATTATAAACACTTATTATAACATTCTCAATTAGAGCAGGTGTCGCGCGTCCGGTCCTGATAGTTGATAAATCATTCATCAAAACTTCCAAAACCCGCATCATTTTCGATCTTGTATCGTTAACAACCGAATCCATAAACTGAATATTAGATTACCAGAAAAAAATTATTTAATCAATGAGGACAAAAAAATTAAACTTCAAACCTTTGAAATTTACTTATTACGATGTTTTCACCCAACTTCGTGATTGTTTCTTTTACCAATCCCTCTATTGTTTTTGAAGCATCTCTAATATAATCCTGTTTTAATAATGATTCAACATCTTTTGGATTCATTGATGCAACCTGCATAGCGATTTCGTGGGCTAAAGTTTTAAACTCTGCAGTTTTGGCAACAAAATCTGTCTCACACAAAACCGAAACCAAAGATCCAATCCGGCCATTTTGATGGATATAGCTTTCTATCAAACCCTGAGAGGTTGCCCTATCGGATTTCTTCTCCGCCTTTTCAATACCATGTTTTTTAAGCCAAATAATAGCCTTTTGATAATCACCGTTTGACTCTTCTAAAGCCTTCCGACAATCAGCTATTGAGACTTGTGTTTCGTTCCTTAATCGTTTGAGTAATGTTATATCTACAATCATATGCTTTTATTGCAACCACTGAATCACTGAACTTGTATGAAACACTGAAATAATATTATGAATATTAATTAACTACCCTTTTAATTTCCAAGACTGGCCTAGCAAAGTTCAAGATTAGACCGACCGTACGACCTGACGACTTTAAGTAAGACATAACTTGTGCCAGATGAATTTCGTTAATCTTTGAAACCGCTTTAACTTCAACCAAGACTTTTTCCTCAACATCAAAATCTACAGTCTCGTAACCTAAATTAATATTTTTATAATTTACAAGAATCTTTTTCTCTCTAGCAAATTTTAATTTACTATTCTTAAATTCAAGATACAGCGCTCTTTGGTAAATCTTTTCTACAAACCCTGGACCAAGAGTTTTGTGAATGCCAATTGCAATTTTTATTACTTGATCTGTTAAATCACTGAACTTATATATACTATTTACCGGCATTTTTATCTTTGGTCTTCAGTGTCTTACGTTTTTTCTGCGTTTCAGTGGTTGCAGTTTTACCTTTCTGTGTCTCAGGTTTTTTCAGTGTTTCACTTTGTTTCTGTGCCTCTGTGGTTGCAGTCTTTTTATTCTCTGTTTTTGTCTTCTTTGCTTCCTGGATATTCTTTGTTTTTTCCTCTTCCTTAATTCTTAATTCCTGATTCTTTATTCCGATCTTTCGTCCTTCCAACCAAGCTTCAATTATATAAGAAACAATCAGTTTAATTGACCCCACTGCGTCGTCGTTGGCCGGAATCGGGTAATCAATTACATTGGGGTCTGCATTAGTGTCAACAATCGCAACTGTTGGAACGCTCATTTTTGCCGCTTCCCTTACTGCCAAATCCTCAAAATGAGAATCAACAATGAAGAGGGCGTCCGGTTTTCCTTTAATTAAAGAAACTCCGCCATAAGCGCGCTCCAGTTTTTGCCGTTCTTTATCCCATTGCCCTATTTCTTTTTTTGTGTATTTAGTCTTTAATTCCTCATCCTTAAGATTTTCCGTGAATGTCTTAAGTTTTTCAAAATTCTTTGAAACTTCGGAGAAATTAGTCAAAAGCCCTCCAACCCAACGGTTGGTAATGTAAAAAAGCCCATCACTAGCTTGCTTTTCTGAAACCTTCTTAAACGCTTCTTCGACAATTCCCTGCGCTTGTCTTTTCGTCCCAACAATAATAAGAGTCTTATTTTGAGAAGCCAGATCTTTAATAAAGGCGGCGGCTTCTTCAAGTCCTTGTTTTGTTTTGGCCAAATCAATAATGTGGATATTGTCACGGGCTTCAAAAATAAAATCACGGGCCTTTGGATTGGACCTTGTGACTTGATGACCAAAATGACAACCTGCTTCTAAAAGCTCTTCAAGTGTAACTTGCCTCATAATAATCCCTATATGCCGCCTCTGGTTGTAATTATTCAGGGAAACAGAACCAGAGTGTTAGAATAATCTACATTATACAACCTTTGTTTTAATTATGCAATAAAAAAATCTTTACCTCATACCATTATAAAGATCTGTTATAAAATGACCAAATTGGACACGCGTAATTGGAAGCTGTAAAAATTCAACCTTCTTTTCTTCACTGCTTAATCTGGGTAAAGGAAAAGTTCTTGGGATAACGAATTCAACGCTCGTTTCGGCAAAAAGTCCTGGAAATTTCTCGTGTTGAATCCTAATCGCTTTAAGTTGTTCCTCAAGATCTCTTTCGGTCATATGCACTAACGAATATTCATAAAGTTTAAAAACAGGACGCTTATAAATATTGAAAGCTTTTGACGTATTAACAAGTATTCCGTCTGGAACATAAGCATTTTCAAGAGTCTCTTGACCATAAGGATGAGACACAATTTCCTTGTTGGGATAAAGCATTGTCCAAAACTCAGAAGTCTTTTCGGGAGAAAGTAAGACCCTAGAATCGTCACAATCAAGAGCGCAAACAGAATACGCTATATCTTGAAAAACTATACCAGCAAGATTATGACGCAGGGAGGTTTTGTCGCGAGATCTACGAACGTCCCTCTTAAATCTTTGAGTTTCTCCATAAACATACCTATATCTATCAGTCCTTTTATGCCAATTTATAAGATCCATTCCGGGTTTAAAACCGGTTAATTGCCTTTGTAGATCTTGCGTGTCCCTTACGCTTTGCTCTACAAGGCGAGGCAAATTGCTTAATGCTTGCTGCTCTGGAGTATATTGCCCTCTTCTTTCTACTACCATATTTTTAACTTACTGATCTAACTTATCCGAAGAGACTTAGAAATATTATCATAATCCCCTTGTCTCTTCAATAGAATATGCTACAATTGCGGCGATGACAAAAGAAGATCAAACAATATCCCCTCTGGGAGAGTTCCTGATAGGCACCACCGAGGATTGGAAGGGTAAATTGCAGGATCGTAATTTTACTTACCAATTTCCATCCAGAGTAAAAATGTTTCTGTTGGACGATAGGCATGATCAATTCTTAAGAGAACATGGAAATACCATAATCACATCCGCTGTTTCGGCATTCATGCAACTGCCTTGGACTCCTAGGGACAAAGGATCAATAGGTGTAACCAATATGGCTTTTACAAAAGAAGGGAAAACAATACCTTTTTTACAACATGACATGTCGAAACCAGACAAAGCAGAAGTTACAGATTCTTTAATGAGAGCCGAAATCGCATCGCTTTTTCTTTTGGGCTTTAATCCTGCAAATCAAGAGAATACAAAACAAATGTTTACTTTAGGGTTTGCAGAATTAACAACAGACAGAAAAAAAACTTTCCGAAACAACACTTTTGGTGTTATAGCCAAAAATAGTAGTGTAAGAGCATGGATTAAGATAAATGATCTTGATGCCAAAAATGGTTTTGTGTGGGACCGTGATGTTACAAAATTTGCTCTTTCACTTTTACCTGCAATAAATAATGCAGAGACAGGACCAGCCATACATTTGCCTCCGGAATTGTTAGAGCTTGACAACTTCTCTGCGCAAACTGTAGAGGTATTTGTCGATCATATGTTAGATTTGTTAACCAGACTTTCTGAAATAACAAATCGAAAAAAGAGAGTAACCCTTCTTAATTATACGCAGAAATTTTTGATCGAGGTGGATCAATATAACGGACACACCATCCCGCAAGAAAAATTAGAAAGATTATATACACTAATAAGCGTTAGATAATTTAGTATAATAAGGTAAAATGTCGCAAGTGGAAAGACTATAGAAGAAACTCTTTATGAGTTCATCAGTTTATATGTAGCGTCTATTCCTGCTTCTATTGTAAGAATTTTTGCAGCTTCTTCATCGGGTATATTTCGCCCATATTTTGCTCTGATTGCTGCGCGAAGTGCCATTATGTCCGCGCTATCAAGCCCTGCTCCTTCTTGAAAGCTCATCTCTTCGGACAACTCCTTAGGATCCCCTCCAACTCTATCAGAAATCCAACCAAGGTAAAACTCTTTTACTGCATCACGAGATACTCTTTCTTCTGATGGTGTTGATTTTTCTTCCATCACCTCAACTGGAGCAACCCAGCGGTTAGCAACAGCAATCTTTGTATCTGTTGGCAAAGCTATTCTTTGCCTTGAGCCTTCACCGAAGATACTATGATTCATATGAGTGAGCCTTCCTATTGCATTAAGCTCTGTCATTTGGGTGACACCCTGAAGCCTAAGGAATTTAGCAACATCTCTATATCGTTCGGTATTAGTAAGCTGCAGAATCAACTCTGTTTTTATGTCCTCTATCGTTAAAAGTTTTCTAACTTCACCTGTACTTGCGCCAACAACAATTCCGGATTTTGGCACTTCTATTGGTGCAGAACTAACTACTTTTGTCCAGAAAGGAACTGCTTTTCTCATATGCTCAGAGTGAAATGCAGCATTAACCTCCATTGGGAAAACCTTACGCTCTCCCATTCCCTTTAATTCTTGTACCGCAATCTCAATATCTTCCACTCTTCCTCCAATTACCACTTGACTATCAGTATTGATAAGGCATGTTACCAAATTATTTTTTTTCTTTACTTCCTCAACTCTTGCTTCATCAACTTCTTCTAGTGAAACCATTGTCGTTTTTGGAGCTTCATTAATCACTAACCCAATAGCTTCTCTTCTGCCGTTGGCAAGATGTGCTGCCCCATCAACGCTTAAAGAGCCTGCATTAACAAGCGCTGTAATCAAACCGAGACTATTGCCCCCATGCCAACCTGGTTTTCCAAGAAGTCCTGCTTCTTCAAGCGCTGCTTTTCGTGCCAACGCATCGGTAATAACAGCAAATTGAGCATTATCAGAAAGATCTGCTTCACTGCCTCGCCAAACTTTCTCGCTAAGAAGGTAACCTAAATCGGGTTGAAGTACTTCATCTACTTTTTTCCAAACTCCTCTTGCTGCTCCTGAACTATTTGCTAAATCTAGTCCCATACCTCGTCTCTGATTTCCTTGTCCTGGAGCAAGAAGAGCATGGGTACTATCAAGTAAAGTTTCTTTAGTTTGTTGATTCTCTGGTAATTGCGGGGGTGTAATTCCTCTCTCTGATGCTTGTGTACTCATTACTTAAGTATTATAAAAGGTATTTTAAAAAATGCAATATCCTATAGGTTTTATCAGATCGCAATTGTAAAAACATAGTTGCATTGCTATAATTCCTAAAGCTTAGAAACTATGGATAAAGAACAAGAGTTAACTTACCTAAGTCAAATTCGTGAGCTGCATCAGCTTTTCCCTCAAGAATATAATGCGCAAAATATTGTAGATATCGGTATAGATATGTGTAATGTTCCTCGTCTACAAAAAGATATGGAAGAAATTGGACCGTTTATTCCGGATAATTTTACTGATGAAGAAATTGTATATTGCGAACAGGCAAGACAACCTTTTCTTAGAGCACAACGATATGCTGCCAGATTTGCAGCAAAAGAAGCGGTTGTAAAAGCGCTTGGCGGAATAGACAGAAATGGTTTTGGTTACAAAGATATTGCCGTTTTAAAAGACGAGATTAGCGGCAAGCCATTTATTTTTCTTGACGGCAAAGCAAAAACACGAGCAGAAGAAATTGGAATTAATAAAATCCTTATAAGTATAACTCACGAAAAAGATCATGCAGTAGCATGGTGCATTGTTATGAAATAGAGTTTTCTTATTGACATTGAAAAAATCGGATGATATATTCAGCCTAATATCTATTATATGTCTACAGAACAAGAACATCCGTTAACTAAACGTGTAAATGCCGAGCTTCTTAATAAACCTGAAAAAGCACTTGTTGGAAATTCTGCTCTTATTACCGGCGCGACCCGCATGAATGGAATAGGATTTGCTATTGCCGAACGTTTTGCGCTGGAAGGAGCTTCTCCTATTTTTATTGTTGGAACAGAAAATAGCAAAGATATTGCGCCATTTGCACAGAGTCGTCTTAAACGTTATGCAGGTGTCGTATATACATTAATTGGTGATGTTACTAACGAAGAAAGCTGTATCGAAATGATGAAACACGCATACGATTTAAGCGAAGGCAACGTGAATATTTTGGTAAATAATGCCGGTACCAATCGTAACCAAACTCTTACGGAAATTACAACAGAAGATTGGAATTTTGTAATGTATCCAAAAGCGCTTGGTGCTTTACTAATGACGCGTGAATGGTTTCGAATAAGAAATGAAAAAGGAATTAGAGGCGGACGGGTAATTAATATTGGAAGCGTTATTGGTGAATATGGGAATTTTGGGCAAGATACATATGCAATGGCTAATGCGGCATTACGTGGTTTAACAAAAACTCAAAGCTTAACACTGGGAAGACGAGGAATTACAGTTAATATTATTGAACCGGGATTCGTAGAAGGAACCGATATGACATCTCAAATGCAACAGGAACAAGTCAATGCGGTAAAAACAGTATCTGCGCTCAATGAACTTATCAGACCACGAGATATTGCAGGCGCAGCCCTTTATCTTGCAGGGAAAGATGGAGAAAGGGTTACCGGTTCAGTTTTGGCGGTTGACTCTGGGATACAATCAAACTACACTGCAGCTCAAATGATGTATCAAGCAGGTTTAAGAAGAGTTCCTCGCTATGCACTTGGAATTATCGCTAATCTTTCCCAAGAAGAGGTAACTATGATCCAACAAGCACGTAAGAAAAAGGCAGAATAAATATGAAAGGACCAGAAAACAATATCAGAATAAGCTCAGCCGATCAAAGAGAAAAAATTCCTTATTCAGAACGTTCAATTTTAGTCCTCGGAGGATCAAGCGGTATTGGACTTATGGCTGTTTCGGAATTTGCTCGTCTCGGAGCAGCAAATATTTTTGTTGGCACAAGATCTTTGGACAATTTTAGTAAGGCAAAAGCTTATCTTGCAAGAAGGCAAAAGTTAGATGTTGATTCTCTTCCTATTCATCCATTCCATGCCGACATAACGGATAAAAAACAAATTGTTCAAGCTTCACAAGAAATAAAACAAAAAGGAAAAGAAGTTACCGATGTTATTTTTTCACAAGCCGCAGGAATGGAATCCTACATTCAAAGATTGCTTGCAGATTATTTAGACCCGATAACTAAACATACATTCAATACTCCAATATACGAACTACCCGAAGATAAACGAAGAATAGTAGAAGAAAAACTAGACTCAATGCGTTCAGCTCTTGCTCAATGGACGCAAGATGCTATTCCTCATGCAATTGCCGTAAATTACCAGGGCACGTTTGATGCAATTGATGTGTTAGGAGAAACATTTCCAAACGGATTCACCGGTGTATTCTACAACAGCACATGGGGTAAACTCTCGGGAACACCAGGAATAGAAATACCGCTTATGTATCGTCCTGTTGATCACTCAAAAGCCATGGTACGTGACCGGCTTCAGCAAGAAGGAAACCAACTCGTAAGACAAGGAATTCATATGGCTGAAATCGTTGCGAGTTTGGTAAATGATACAAAAGTTGGTAAAATGTTTAATGACTTTTTTCTCAATCTTATGGACAGAGAGCAAAGAGAAGCAGTTATATCATCATCTGTTCAAACACGTGATGTTGTAGCCGCAACAAGACAAGTTCTCGAAACAGATCCTCGGGAATGGCCAACTCATCCTCATGTTTTATATGTGTACAAAAAAGAGGGCAAACCTGTTGTTGATAAATCGCTTGCATTATCAGCAATGTATACTGTTCCTTATAGGTTTTAGTTTTATGACAACGTCGCATGAAGCTTCTCAAGAACGTAGAGGACCTCCTCTAAAAGAAATAGATGCTGCAAAAGTGTTGTCTAATTGGTATGGACAGGATTCAATTGCATGCCACAAACTTAGAATATATCAAGATGGAACTGCAGAATCAGAATTTATAGTTGGTCAGAATCTCTGTGGCCCCGACTCCCGTCCTCCAATGTTTGATCGCCTAAGACTTCGGAATGGTGTATTTACTACCCGAACAAGTCCTGAGGATGCGAAAGAGCATTTTATCGAACCGGTAGGTATACAAGTTATTCCAGGGCATAATATGACTGGCTTAGTTGCAGAAGCTTTTACGCAAGAATTTTATCAGAGTCGCGAGCAAAAAGGAACATTGTATGTAGTTGGCTTTGACTTCATGCGTTTTAAAGACTTTGTTATTCCAGGACAAGAGCTTTCATTCGTTGGATCAACAACCAAAACCGATAAGGAAATCGTAGGGCCAATGACTATGCAAGGACAAAGTAGACCATTTACAAGAAATTTTCGCTGTGAAGAAGGTGAAATGCTGGACGAAGATGTACAAAAAAAAGTTCTTGACCAACATTGGATTTTCGAAGTCAACGCTCAGGGACTTGGAGTTATGTCATTACAGCAAGCTCCGAAAGATGTTGTCCCAGTACTAATGGAAAGCGGATCATCTTCTTTTGCAAAAGTTCCTATACTGGCAGGAGATATAGCAACAAGTCGTTTTACTCTAAAAGCAGTTGACGAAAAACAAGTGCTAGGAAACGCAATGACTTTTGTAAAAGACCAACAAGTTGCAGAACAAAAAGACATACTTTTACAACTTGTTCCTATACAAACTTTAAAAGATGCTGTTGAAGCGGCAAAACAAAAGATGTAAAATTATCTTAATATATGGCGTCATTAGCGGAAAGATTTGCAGGACCACGCGGAGATATTCCTCGACCCCAGCTCGTTGAAATACCTCCCGCATTAGAAAGAGAAATATCTATTCGTGCTGCTGTTATTAGTGACGGAGCAATAACACCACTCGGAAATTCTTCTGATAAAACATGGGAGATGTATAAAGCCGGTAAAACTGGAATTGTCGAACACCTCTATCCACCATATACAGATAAGGTAGACGCTAAAGGACAGAAGAAAGATCCACAGATGAGCGTAGTAAATGCTGGAACTATTAAAAACTTTGACCCGATAGAACGTTTGGTAAAAACTGGAATCCTGCCACAAAAAGAAGTCCGTTTTAAATTAGATCCTTACGCACAATATGGGATCGCTGCTGCTTCCGAAGCGCTTTCAAAAATAAAAACACATGACGGTACTCCCCTTCTTGTTCCAAGACTAAATGAAGATGGTACACCAGATAAAGAAAGAAAATGGATTATTAACTCAAACCTTATAAATCCATTGCATACTGCAGTAGTTGTCGGAAGCGGATTTGGCGGCGGAGATGTATCAGCAGAAGTAATGGAACTTTTAAAAGAGGGAAAAGTTCCTTCCGGTGATCATATGATGCGCTCTTTACTTGATCGAGCTGCATCATCAGTTAGTCAAGCATTCGGAATTAATGGAGGAGCAGAAGGGGTTGTTGCTGCATGCGCGTCTTCTGGAAAAGCAATGCTTACAGCACTTCGCAAAATTGCAATCGGTGAAGTAGAACTAGTATTAGTAATTGGGACAGAAGGAGTATTAGGAAAACCAGTAGCTTCATCAGAGTTTAATTGGCTCGGTGCCTTAGATACAGCGCAAGATCCTCATAAGGTTTCCCGATCGCTGCACAAAGTTAGGGGCGGATTTACAATAGCAGAAGGGGCTGTTGCGCTTGTTGTTGTGAATCCTGATTGGGCACGGCGACATGGAATATCAATACCTTACGAAATAATTGGTTTCGGAGAAACGTCCGGCGCAAAAGATAATGTTGCTCCAAATGGGGCTGCTCAAGAACAAGCAATGCGATTTGCAAGACGAAGGGCAGAAAAATATGGACAGATTGAGGGAAAAATTATAAATAGCGGTCATTATACCGGGACTCCGCTGGGCGAAGGATCTGAAGTATTACATACGCAAAACGTATTGGAAAATATGCAAAAAAGATCAATTATATTCGCTTCAAAACGTTTAAGCGGACACATGCTCGGAGGTGCCGGCAATTTATCGCAATTTCTTGCGGGGAAAGCTATTCAAGAAGGAATTGTTCCCGGGACACCATTCGATGGAGAAAAGATGGATGAATTATATGGCTGGGATGTTCCAGAAGAAACGCGTCCTGAGCCGGATTTAACAGATGCCATAACAAACCAATTTGGATTTGGCGACGCAAATGTTACGTTGTGGTCCAGAAAAACCGCATAAGCCCTATCCCTGTTTCCTCAATAGAAATTGGCGAACATCAATAACCCCTTCTCTAAACCACTGAGCAGATTGCGTTAAGTATTTCATATATCTATCGTATGTTTCTTGATCTGTTAATCCAATCGCCTGTTCTCGAACTCTTTCAAGATTCTCTGCCCATCTTTCAAGAGTTAAAGCATAATTTGGTTCATTATTGCATATCGAAAGATCTTGCAAGCTTTCTTCATGAACCAATTCAAATCCGGCTTTAGCACTTTCCTCTCTTATTTGTTCCGATCTTGGTAATTGTCCATGAGGAAATATATCAGTTACAATGAATTTTCCGTATTCTATAAATTTCTTCTTATCTTCTCTTGATAAATTATTGAACGCATTTCTATCCAAAACAATCGTGTGGAGAAGTATTTTTCCGTCTTTAGGAAGAGTTCTACTTGCTGTTTCAAAAAATTTTGGATATTGAGGAGAACCAAATTGCTCAAATGCTCCGATCGAAACAATCGCGTCAAATCTTTCATTCGGATCCAACTCTTCCCAACCTTGAAATCTATAATCTAACCCGGCATCTCCTTCTGCTTGTTGCTTTGCATATTCAAGCTGTTTCTCGCTTAAAGTAGCTCCAACCCCAATTACACCAAATTCTTCCCTTGCTCTTTTTAGCGTAAAACCATAACCAAATCCTACATCCCAAAGCCTTTGTCCTGGCTTAAGATCCAATTTTCCCAATGTATAATCTACCTTTGCGACTTGGGCATCAGCGAGATCTCCTACTCCAGGAAGCCATAAAGCGCAGGTATACATTTTTGTCCTGTCATCAATAAACAATTGAATAAGCCTATCGCCCTTATCATAGTGGGCAGCAACAGATTCTACGTCTGCTTCTCGTCTAAGTCCTGGTCTTAACTTTTGACCAACTCTTTCTTGAGGCGCCATAATTTTTTACAACTTGTGAGATTTTAACAATGAACTAACATATTGTCAATCTTTAGCTATAAATTTTTTAATTTATTGACTTTTATAAGGCTTTAATGATATAAAAACTACAGACATAATGAGCTTAACAGAATACGACAGCCTAAAAAGAAGACGACCGGAAAGCATATCTGATTCTCTTGTTCTCGCGAAAAAAAACGAACTAATCGCATCTCTTGAGCCTTATGTTGTTGAACTTTTTCCCTCTTTACTTCCTCCCAAAGATAAACTATGGACACCCGCTGATTTTTTACCTGATATATCTGCGTCTTCACCCGACTGGCCGGATAAACTAAAAACCTTTAGGCAACAGGAAGGAAGAATCTCTCCCGAACTGCTGAACATCATAATTGTTAGTGGAGCTACAGAAGAAGCCCTTCCCAGTTACCAAACCCGTCTTAATAGTCTTGATCCAATCAGAGACGTAACTGGAACAGATGATTCCGCGTGGGCAAGATCAGCAAGAGAATGGACTGCGCAAGAATACCCGCATGGCAAAGTCCTAATGGATTATCTTTTACTTGATGGAAGAGCTGACATGGCGGCAGTACAAAGAACTAACCAGGCGTTAATAAGAAATGGCTTCAATATGAGAATAAATCGCGATCCTTATAAATTTTTTATCTATACTACCTTTCAAGAAAGAGCAACTCAAATTGTCCATGCCCGAAGCGCCAGCCAAGCCAAAAAAGAAGGAGGAGAAACTCTTGCAATTATTTGCGCTACACTCTCTCCAGACGAAGGTCGACATTACCTATATTATGGAAAAATTGTAAGAAGAATATTCGAGCTGGATCCGGATGGAGCTATGGTTGCACTCAATGAGATGATGCAACAAAGAATTATAATGCCAACAGAGCGTATTGATGACGGAACAAATAATCCTACTTCTACTTTTGAAAGGTATGGACGCCTCGTGGATAATATTGGAATTTATACTCCGGAAGTTTATGCGGATGTATTCAATACAGTACTAGATATGTGGGATGTAAGAGATATTAATCCAAAAGAAGACGCAGCAAAAAGAGCTCAGGAAGGTGTTATACGGCTTTCCGAAAGACATACCAAGGTAGCAGCCAATCTCGCGAAAAGGGAAAAACCAGCTTTAGATCTGTCAACTTTTACATGGTTAAAAACATTACCGGAAGAAAGACCAGCTCTCCCTGAGTCTGCATTGTTATTCGAACGCCAGCCCACACAAAGACCTCAATAATGAAAATTCAAATTGCGTGTAACACGCCTACTGTCAGATTGACATTCATCTTATTTTTTGTATAATCTAGACTTGTTATGGTTGAAAAGGCTGAAACCCCATCTTCTGCGCCTGATTTTGTCACAAGCCCGGAATTAGAAGAAGAAATTGTAAAGGGTCGTACTACAACGTTTACAATAACTAGAGAATTCCTAACTTACTACGAACAGGCAGCTATCAATCTAGAGAAAACTAGTAAGATAAAATTTGAAGTTAAAGTAATTGCTGGACCAGACGAACATTACGTTACCGAATACATTAAGCCAGTACACCCCAGACTGAGAGCAAATGGACAAAACCCAACAATTACTGCCGTAAAATCTAAACTAGCTGTAAAACCAGGATCTGTAGCTATAGCTCTTAAAAAACCGGAAGGCGTCACAAACGATATGGCTTTTAACGCAGAGCGGCAAAAAATACAGCCAATAAATCCCCTGTGAAATGTCCACCTTCGGGTCTTCGACTCTGATGGATGAGCCGTCGGCTCAGACTCGAACGAGGTGGGTCCGTAGTTACACCTGCGGGTTTAGGGTACAGGAAACTTTGAGCAGAGGGATTTTACTTCCCTAGCGATTTGTAAAAGTTTTTTGTTTTTGGCAACATCCAATCTAAACTTTTTCATAAACTCAATTCTCTCTTCCCGTACACTTGGTAAAACTATATTTTTCACTTCTTCTACTGCCCTATTTATAAAATCCGCGACCTTTACCATTTCTTTTTCCTTCATTCCGCGAGTAGTAATCGCTGGCGTTCCTAAACGAATTCCGGATGGATAAAGAGGCGACATAGTATCAAAAGGTACGCCATTCATATTGGTTACAACACCTGCAACTTCCAGAGCAAACGCAGCTAATTTTCCATTTACCCCTTTGTTTTTAAGATCTATAAGAATAAGATGATTGTCTGTTCCTCCGCTAACTAAATTGAAATCATATTTCAATAACTCTTTTGCTAATGCTTTCGCATTTTTAACTATTTGCCGGCCATATGTTTTAAATGACGGCAATGCTGCTTCTTTAAGAGCAACTGCTATTGCTGCTGTTTGATTGTCATGCGGACCTCCTTGAAGCCCTGGAATAATTGCTGAATCAATTTTTTTACCTAAATCCGGATTTTTCTTTAGTCCTTTTTCTGTTACCATTATCATAGCTCCCCTTGGCCCCCGTAAGGTTTTGTGGGTAGTTGTCATAACAATATCAGCGTATGGAACAGGAGAAGGATGAACTCCGGCAATAATTAAACCGGTAATATGAGAAACATCTGCCAAAAGATAACTGCCTACTTTTTCTGCAATTTCGGAAAACCGTTTAAAATCAATGATTCTGGTATAAGCAGTAAAACCGCAAACAATTATCTTTGGTTTCTCTTTTAATGCAAGTTTTTCTATCTCATCATAATCTAATAATCCATTTTTTCCGAGCATATATTGTACTGGAGTAAAAAACCGGCTGGAAAATGTGTGAGCTGCACCGTGAGTCAAGTGTCCGCCAAAAGCCAAGGACAATCCCATGATTTTGTCTTTGTAGTCAAGAAGAGCGAAATATACCGCAGCATTGGCCGGCGAACCGGATAATGCCTGCACATTAACATATGGAACAGAGAATAATTTTTTTGCCCGATCTTGGGCTAAACTCTCAACTTCATCAACTATCTTATTTCCCTGATAATACCGTTTCTTAGGATAACCTTCCGAATATTTGTTTGTGAGGACCGACCCTAGTGCTTCCATCACAGCGCGTGAGGTATAGTTCTCCGACGGAATCATTTCCAAAACATCCTCCTGCCTTTTTTCTTCTGCTTGTATTAATTCGTAAATCTGTGGATCAGTCTTTTTTAAATTTTTCATTCTTCTATTATACATATCTTGCGATTCTTAACAAGAGTGACATTGAAACAAAGTATGGTAAAATATACTAAATGTGGCTTGAGATACTCTCTGAGTTATTCGTGAACTTTGCAGCCGCTTGGTTTGCGGTGGTATTTGTCGAACCTCAACTGACAGAAATTCGGACTATAAAAGAAGTTTATTGTTGACTTTCAAGTTTATTCTTGGTATTGTATCATTAATAATTGCTAAATATTTGAGAGAGAAAGCAAGGAAAAAATAATGGACTTTTCAACAATTACAAACAATGTTGCTCTAATGTATGCACTGCTTCTTATTATTGTGCTCTTAATCTATATTGCCTTTTTTAAAAAACCTCAGAATCGCAAACACCCAAGATAACTGGAAAAATTAGCCAGATGACCTTCCTTCTTTGATTAACTCATGAATTGTGGATAGATACTTTCCAGAATATACAAAAATGAAAGCAAAGAGTAAATATGGTAAAATTCTTTTTTTCGCATTTCTATTGACAGATTTTTTTTTGGGAGGTATACTAAATCATGGGTAGCCAAATACCTACATTTCCTCAAGGCTTAACTTTTGATGACGTTCTTCTTTTGCCTGGATACGCTGATTTTTCGCGATCGGACATTGACCTTTCAACTCAATTGACTCGCCGAATAAAGCTTTCTCTTCCTTTGGTTTCATCCCCCATGGATACTGTTACCGAAAGTAAACTCGCGATTGCACTGGCCAAATTAGGAGGGATTGGAATCATACATAGAAATTTATCTGTAGAAAATCAGGTAACAGAAGTTAAAAAAGTAAAGAAAGGCCCTTCGGCGAGCTCAGGGCGAGCTTTGCTCGTTGGCGCTGCGGTTGGCGCAAAAGAAGGATATAAAGATCGTGTTGAGGCTTTGGTTAAAGCAGGAGTTGATGTAATTGTTGTTGATTCTGCAGACGGTTATAAAAAAGTATTTATTGATGCTACAACCTACATTAAAAAAACCTATCCTCAAGTTGATGTAATTGCAGGAAATGTCGCAACATATGAGGGTGCAGAAGCTCTGATCAAAGCAGGAGCAGATGGTTTGCGGGTTGGTGTTGGACCTGGGGCAATTTGCACAACCAGAATAATTTCCGGAATGGGAGTACCTCAAATAACCGCGATTTTAGAAACAGTTCGTATGGGCAAAAAAGCCGGAGTTCCGATTATCGCGGATGGGGGCATTAGATATTCGGGAGATATAGTCAAGGCATTAGGAGCCGGAGCATCAACAGTTATGATAGGAAGCTTATTTGCGTCAGCCAGAGAAGCGCCGGGGAAAATCGTAATGCTTAATCTAAGTCAAGTGCCGCATAGATTTCAGAGTAGTTTGAGTCAAAACACAAAAAAGTATGAATTTAAAGAATACAGAGGGATGGGCTCAATTGCTGCTATGAAAAAGGGCGCGGAAATAAAATCCGAGGGAGAATTTCATGGGAAAAGCTATAAAGATCGCGTACTCGTGGCAGAGGGTGTTGAGGGATTGGTGCCGGTAAAAGGTCCCTTGGAAAATATAGTTGATCAGGCGGTGGGAGGAATATTGTCCGGAATGTACCATGTTGGTGCAAAAAATATTGCAGAGTTACAACAAAAAGCGAAATTTATTCAAATTACGCAAGCGTCGCTTAACGAAAGTCATCCACATGATGTGCTGATAACCAATCCCGGTGAAAATTATTAATTTATTTCTCAAGCTCCAAGAATTTATATTTGTATCCTTTTCCCTCTTTTTTTTCTTCAAATATAATTTTTTTGAACTCTGAAAATCTAGGAAAAAAAGTATCGCAATTATAATCTCCTTCAACGATTGTTAAATAAAGTTTATCCGCCATACCGATTGTTTGTTCAAAAATGCTTTGTCCGCCAATGACGAATATTTCGTCTAGCCTTGCAAGTCTTCGACCTCTTCGAGAGCCTGAGGGCTCCTCAGAGCCTCGAACGGCCTGAGGCTCAGACCCGAAGGGGTGAGACCTTGCGAAGTTAAACGCTTCGTCCAATGAATACGCAGCTTGAGAGCTCTCTCTTTCTGGTTTATAATTCTTGTCTCGAGTCACAATAATATACAATTTCCCCGGCATTGGATTTCCACTTTTGTTGTAATACCAAACCATTGATTCGTAGGATTTGCGGCCCAAAATTACTACATGATCTTTTGTCAAACTTTTCAAATGCACCAAATCCTCTTTTATGTGCCAGGGGATTTTATTATCCTTCCCAATCCCCCTTTTCTCATCCATCGCGGCAATAATGCTAATCTTCATTCCTTTTCGTACAAGCCTCCTGCTATGGTTAGCTCTCCTTTTATCGGAGGGTAGGGATTGTAGTTTTCAAGAACAATTTTGTCAGGGGTAAAATCCTCCAATTTATTCATTTCTCCAATAATTTTTATTGTAGGAAATGGCCTGGGTGTCCTTTTCAGCTGTTCTTTCACCTGATCTACGTGATTTTCGTAAATATGCACATCTCCAAAAGTATGTATAAATTCCCCGGGCTGAAGCCCCGCAATTTTTGCAAGAATTATAGTAAGAAGAGCGTAAGACGCAATGTTAAAAGGTACTCCCAAAAATAAATCAGCGCTTCTTTGATAAAGTTGCAAAGAAAGCTTATCTCCACGTTTGCTTATTTGATACATGTTGTGGCAAATCGGGAAAAGCGAAGCGTCTTCATGCTCTGCCATTGTATAAAGATATTCGGGGTTCCAGGAATTAACTATCAAGTTTTTCGCATCCGGATCTTCTTTTAACTCCTTCATCACCCAAGCTAATTGATCTATAGTTCGTTTTGTTCGGGCTTGCCCTGAGCTTGCCGAACGGGCGGGCCATTTGCGCCACATCTCTCCATAAATTCTTGGCAGCTCTCCCCATTTTTTCGCAAATTTACTGTCAGTCCTAATCTTCTCTACGAATTCCTCCTTGGTCAACTTTTGAATTTTGCCTTTTGAATTTTTAATTGCCCGCAAATAGTATTTATACGGATAATCGTCCCAAATGTGAACATTGTTATCAACTAAGTATTTAATATTAGTTTCGCCTTTGAAAAACCAATATAACTCATGCAAAACGCCTTTCCAATAAACCCTCTTTGTGGTAAGGAGTGGAAATCCTCTGGACAAATCATATCGCGTCTGTCGTCCAAAAAGACTATACAAAACCACATCTGTCCCACGATCAACTTTCCTTATCCCATGCTCCAAAGCTTCCTTAACTAAATCTAAATATTGATATTCCGGATGTCTAATCATATTCTTTTCCCCATGTCATTCTGAGTGAAAACGAAGAATCTCGAGCGATAAGCGAGATCCTTCACTTACGTTCAGGATGACAAGGAACAAACTATACTTGTTTCTCTTTTTTGCGTGCGGTGACGCGGCCGCCTTGCCACTGGCCCCTATACATTGAGCCGCCGCCTTTGACTTCTGAGAACTGAATATGGACAATGCGCGCGCCCATTTCGATTTCAACTGTTATCGGTCCTTCATTTTTGAGGCCAAAAATAAGTCCTCCGCAATATCCGGGCGGCACATTTCCAGTACGCAGAAACAATCCCGAACGATAACTGGTTGATCTTGGAGTTATACTAGCGGTTAAATCCGCAGGCATATTTACTGACTCTATTGTCTTAACCAGGTAAAATTCGCCTGGTTTTATAACTAGTGTTGGTGATTTAGCCTCTCTTTTCTTACCACGATCGTTATGTTTATCGTGAAGCTGATTCACCATCTTGTTCCTTTCATTATGCTTTGCGACAAGTTCTATTTCCGCAGTTTTGCGATGAATTTCACCCAAAAATGCATCACCAGTTATCTTGTAAACCTCTCCAAGGCGCAAATCAAATCCGGCACCTTCGGGATTGGTCAATTCCCGCTTGCTCAAATTCTCAACTAGTTTTTTAGTTTTTACAAGTTGTAATAAAAGTTTCGGCCCCAAAATCATAAATAAATTCGAATATCGAATATCGAAACTCGAAGCAAATTCAAATCACCGAAATACAAAATTAAAAACGTTTCGATCGTTAGAATTTAGAATTTTGATATTGTTTCGGATTTCGGATTTCGTGCTTCGAGTTTTTTAATAATCTCCTCTGTTACTTCTTCCGCACTCTTTTCTCCATCAATCACAACGAAATGGTTGGGAAATTGTTTGACTTGCCATTCATATCCTCTTGCGATTTTTTCCAGTTTTTCTTTTTTTTCGTACATAACCTCTTTTACTTTATCCATTATTTTCAATCTCTTCATTGCCGTATCTGCGGATACGCGTAAATAAAATGTTATGTCCGGAACAATAAATTGGTGATACAAGGACATAAGCCCTTGAGTAATGTTAATAAGTTTTGTGTCGGGCGAATCATAATTTATTACGCCCCGATCAAACATCCCATATGGAACGTTTGACCAAAGACTCCTATGCGACAATACAATTTTCCCGTTTTTTAACGACGGCTCAACAACTTCTTTGTGATTTATAATCCGCTCTGCTGTATAAAGATACTGAAGGGATTGGGGCGGAACTTTAATCCTTGACTGAAGGATTTCATGAATAAGTCTCCCCACCGCGCTTCCTTCTTTTCTAGGCTCCGAAGTTACAGCAACACTTTTGCCTTTTTTCAACAAATAATTCTTGATAATTTCAACTTGAGTAGTTTTCCCGCATCCGTCAATTCCCTCAAAAGCAAAATATTTTCCTTTGTAAGGATTTTTTCGAAGCTCGATGTCAAACTCTATGTGATATTTCATTCTTCCCTCCTGTCATGCCGAACTTGTTTCGGCATCTCGTTTGACTGTAAGCACACCTGCCTGCTGGCAGGAGATCCTGAAATAAATTCAGGATGACATTGGTGGTATTTCATTTCTCCTCATGCATTTTGCTCTCATCCGGTCCGTTTTGGTTGATATATTTGGAGCGTTTATTCATAACATACGGTACTTCTGCCTCGGATGACAACTCTTCAAATGTCATCGCGCAAATTCTCATGCCAACAGTCAGGCTTACCGCCATTCTTCCCAAATTACCAAGCTCCAAAACACATTTGCCATCCCATCCCGGATCAAAAATAGATGCAGTTGAATGCACAACAATCCCCAGTCTTCCCAACGATGATCTTCCTTCCAATCTTCCCATTAAATTATTTGGAATTTTTACACGCTCAAGCGTTACTGCCAAAACAAAATCCCCAGGCTGCATAACAAAATTCTCTCCGCTTTTAACAACTACCTCGCGCGTAATCTCTTTAGTGTAATCTTTTTTTGAAGGATCAATATACGCATTGCTGCTATGTTCAAAAACCCGAAAAGTATTTCCCAGCCGAAGATCAATAGAGCATGAACCAAGCTGAGTTTTTAGATCGGGGACCGGTGAAATTTCAATTCTGCCGCTTTCTAATGCTTTTTTTATATCTCTATCCGACAAAACCATACAAAGATTATAGCATACTTCTTACTTCTCCAACCAAGTACAAAGAACCAGTGACAACGATGATCGCTGGGATATTAGGATATTGGCCGGCCTCGCCGCTAGGCGGGGATATTAAGATATTAAGTGCTTTACCTAATGCTTTTCTCGAATCCTTTTCAACTATAACCTTCGCGTCATATTTAATTTTTAATATTTGATTTTTGATTTTAAGCGCATCCGCAGATGAGCTCACTGCCATGTCTGTCGCCCTGTTAAACTCTGTAACGATAATTTTATCCGCGACTTTGGTAATCTGTTGTAGCATTTTTGGTATATCTTTATCAAATTTAAACCCAACAATAAAAATTTTTTTATGTTTTGGATAAAGTTTTTTAAACGTTGCTAAAAACGCTTTCATTTTGGTAGGATTGTGAGCTCCGTCGAGAATAACGGTCTTTTCCTTGTCATGCTGAACTTGTTTCAGCATCTTTTTCTGCTTTCCAATGTACCGAGATCCTGAAATAAATTCAGGATGACACACGATTACTTCAAACCTCCCCGGGAAAAAAGCAGTTTTTAATGCTTTCTTTATATTTTCTTCCGAAACATTAAAACCAAACTTTTTAAGCTCTAAAACTGTTTTAACTGCCAAACTAGCATTTTCAACTTGATATTTCCCCAAAAAAGAAAGCTCTAAGCCATTTAATTTCTTTCTGCTATCGCTGTTGATTATTAAATTAAAAATAGTCCTGCCAAGCCTTGCTTTTTTTATTTTAAAATCAAAATCTTTTCCAATCCTATACAATTCTGCCCCAACTTCTTTACATCTATCCTCAATTATTTTTATAACCGACGGTTGCGTTACTCCTGTAACAACAATTAAATCTTGCGTTAGTTCGCGGGGAGCTTTGGCATGAGAAAATTTTTCACTAGACCCCGCTGAGCGGGGCGTGTCCCGAGGCGAGCTATAGCGAGCCGCAGGGATGCTTGCATTTGAAAAATTTTTGAACTGACGAAGCGACCTCAGCGAACTACGATTCTTAATAATTCCCGCTTTTGTTCTTGCGATCTTTTGCACTGACCCTCCCAAAATATTTGTGTGATCCAATGAAACATTTGTTAAGACAGCGATTAATGGATACAAAGTATTTGTCGCGTCAAACTCTCCTCCCATCCCAACCTCTACAACCGCAATATCCACTTTTTGTTCCGCAAAATACAAAAACGCCATCGCGATTAGAATCTCAAAATACGAGGGCCCGCCTGCACTTGCCTTCGGCAAGAGACGATGGCGGGCAGGCGCTCCAACTTTACCCTGAGCGAAGTCGAAGGACATCTTTTCAATCGCTGGAATAATAAGGTTTAGAAGCTTAACAAACCCTTCATCCGAAATTGACTTTCCATTTATTTGTATTCTCTCGTTTATCTTCTGAAGATGCGGAGAGATTGTAAGCCCTGTTTTATATCCGGCAGTTGTTAAAATGTGCGAAATTAAATATGCAGTTGAACCTTTCCCGGAAGTACCACCGACTAATATAGATTTAAACTTCTCCTGCGGATTACCTAAAAGCGACAAAAGCATTTTCATCCGATCAAGCGGAGGATGAAGTTTAATAGACTTCGGATCTATATTAAAAACAACCTTCCCAATAAAACTTTCTAGGTATTTAACCGCAGCTTCATAGCTTTTAATTTGCATGGGGATATTATACTTCTTCGATTTCCCATTTGGAAGGATTCTGTATTGAACGTTTTACAAACGCTCCAATAACAGGAACAGAGGCGTTAACGAGCGATTTAATTGCTTCAACAGATTTTCTAATATCCTCTCTATGTTTTTCGTCATCAACCGGATTTCCAGCGCATTCTTGGTGGCCATGAACTATAACGCCTTTTGAGTGATGTTTCCCTATTGAAACATCGACTAATTTAAACTTTATAGAATCTACCAAACTCTGATCGACTGGATCCTGACTTAGCTTACCCACTAACCCTGCCTCTGTTATGGTATCCGGAAACTGCGCTCCAAATTTTTCCTTACCAAACTCAGCAACGGCCGCCTGTACTCTCCCGTCCATGCATCCAACCGAAGTAAAAAATGTTTCGTTTGCTTGCGACATATCTTAATTTTTATACTCTTGTAGCGCCAATCGTAAAATCTGCATTGCCTCTTTAAGCTCTTCGGTCTTTAAAACATAAGCAATACGAACCTCACTTTTTCCAAGATTGCGGCTTATATAAAAATCCCTGGCCGGAGTAATCAATAAAGTTTTTTTATTATGCCTAAAAGTTTTCAGAAGAAAATTTATAAAGCTGTCTGAATCGTCAACCGGAAGCTTAACAATTATATAAAATGCTCCTTGGGGCCTTCGGCAGACAACTTTTGGCATCTTGCTCAATCTTTCAAAAACTACATCGCGGCGCTTCTTATATTCTTGTACAATCTTTTTTGTATAAGGTTTTGAATTTTTTAAAAGCGGGACAAGCGCGTACTGCTCGAGTGTTGGAGCAGAAAGCCTAACTTGGGCAATTTTCAAAACACTACTCATTACTTCCTGATTGTAACTTGCAATACAGCCGATTCGAGCGCCAGGGCAGGAAAACCTCTTGGAAACACTGTCAACCACTATCACATTATCCGCGAAATTCTTCATTTTCAAAAAGGTAAAAGGCTCTCCCTCAAAAACAATTTCCCGATATGTCTCGTCAGAAATTATAAATATATTGTATTTTTTGGCTATCGCGCAAATCAGATTGATTTCCTTAAATGTCAAAATAGTACCGGTAGGATTATTGGGGTTGATTACGACTATTGCTTTGGTCTTCTTAGATATTTTTTTCTCGATCTCTTCAGAAGACGGAAGGGAAAAATTATTTTCCACCTTCAGAGTAACCGGAACAAGCTTTACGCCGCACATTTCGGCAATTCCTTTGTAGCTTGAGTAAAGCGGTTCGAAAACAATCAATTCATCTCCATGATCTGTCACTGCCATAATAGCCAAAAGTATTGCCTCTGCGCACCCAACGGTAGGAATAATCTGGTTAGCTTGAAGTTTCACTCCGAAGTCAGAGTAGTATTTTACCCATGCCAAAGTATGCTCTAAAATTCCTGGGCTTGGAGCATAAGGAAGGTTTTTACTTTTATAATTCTTAAGCATTCTCCAAAACTGCATGGGAGGCTCTATATCCGGGTCGCCAACATTGAGCTTTATAACTTTAACTCCTTTTTTTTCAGCTTCCAAAACCAACGGTAAAAACTTACGAATAGGAGAAGCTATAATTCTTTGTGTACGTTGTGATACTTGTAACATATTTCAAAATCCTCACTTGTGGGTCGGGATGGAATCGGACCATCTACTTCTTCATTATCAGTGAAGCGTTCTACCGGTGAACTACCGACCCAATGTTCTACTTAATCAAATCCCAAACTTCTTTTGGTACCATGTCTTTGTCTAATTGCCCCTTTGGTTCCCAGACCATGCATTGAAGCAAAATTTCTTGCATCAAGCGGAGTTTCCGCAATTCTTTAAGCATTTTTTCTCCCTGCTTGGGATTGCCTCCAACCAGTTTGTAATACAAATTTACCAACTGATTAAGCCTATTCGAAATTGCTTTATATGTCGCAATTATTTTCCATTGTCTTGATCTTCTCTGATACGTTCTATACTTTTTTAGATTTTGCCATTCTCCTGCTTGAATCTCCGCATCAATGTCTAATTGTCTTTCGCTATATCCTGTTTCGTCCTCAGCTCTTTGTTCTTTTCTATCATACTCATAATTCATATACGTTTTACGCTGCTAAAATAGCTATAATACCAAGAATCCCTGCAACAATTCCTCCGCGAATCGCCCATTTTTTTCCTGTTTCCTTCCATCCGCCTCGTTCTGGATTAGCCATAAATACTCCTCGATTCTACTTGGCCCTTCGATAAACTCAGGGTCATCTTGCCAGATGAGGCGCGAACCGGACTCGAACCGGTGCATGGTTGTTTTGCAAACAACTGTGTTAACCGCTTCACCATCGCGCCTTGTTTAATCTTTGGTTAAACGACTAAAGACCATGTAGAGTATAGCAAAATACTGGCTGTTTTAAAAGTTCAAGGAGAATAATTACAAATCTTGATAATAATTAAGAAGCTTATTCCCAAGCGCTTCGTAACTAAACTTTCTTGCTAAATTAAAACTTTCTTTTCTTTGTTGCTCAAATAAATTCTTATTAGAAAAAAGTCTTTGGATATGCTTTTTGAACTCATCGCTCTTTCGTGCAGACAAATATCCTTCCTTATAAAGAAGTCTATACTCTTCCAAATCCCGCAAAATCAATGGCAATCCACAGGAAGCAGCTTCTATAATAGACATAGACGCGTTCTCCTGGAAGGATGGAAAGAAAAATATATCGGCCGCGTTGTAAACTTGAGGCATTTTTGAATATGGAAAACCCCCGGCAGAAATAAAATTTTTGGGCGGATATCTTAATAATTGCCGCAATTCTTCATTTTCCGCAGTCAGTCCTTTAAATGGTTTGTCTCCAACCCAAATAAAAGTAAATTCCGGAAGTTCCTTAGCGATTTTGATAAAATAAGATATTCCCTTTCTTGGCTGCACCTGACCAACTCCCAATATTACCTTTTTATCTTTATCCAATCTAAATCGCTTACGTCCTAAACTTCGCAATGCCTCATCGCGTCTAAACATTACGGTATCTATAGCGTTAGGAAATATTTCAATTCTTTGAGTTACTCCTATTTTTCTAAGTTCCAATTTAACTTTTGGAGCAACAGCCAATACCAAATCTGCTTTGTTGTAAAAAAATTTTAGATATTTTCTGGCGCTTCCCGACCAATACTTTGCTCCAATATAACTTCCTTCAAACGAGCTCGGCATTACATGGGCGCTAACTACTATTTTTTTGCTTGTAAAAAGTTTATGTAACCCCAAAGGTCCGGCTGTATGAAGATGTGTAATATGCGCATTTTTGAGCGAATTTACCACAACGTCTGCTCCTAATTTTTTTAGCATTGACACATGATTAAGATATGCAGTATGGACGCCATGATTTTTAGGAAAAAATTCTGATTCGGAGATTATATTAATTTTCATAAATTTTAATAAATAAGTTTTTCGTACAGTTTTTCAAGAGTTTTTGCAGTTGTGGAGATAGAAAATTCTTTAACAGACTTTACCGAATTCTCCAAAAAACTTTTTTTGTCTAAAGGTTTCTTAAGAAGTTTTAAACACGCCTTTGAGAATTCTTTTGGACTGTTATTTACCAAAATTCCATTTATATTGTCTTTAATTATTCCTTTATAAACCGCGTCCTTAACTGCAATTACCGGTAAACCGCCGGCCAATGCCTCAAGAATTACTAATCCTTGGGTTTCTGTTTTGGACGAAAATAACAATAAATCAGCGTCTTTGTAAACAAATGGCATGTCTCCAAAATCAATATTTCCCGCAAAGTATACTTTATTTCCAATCCCCAACAGTCTTCCGAAACTTTCCAGATTTTTCTTTTCCTCTCCCTCTCCAACTATCACTAAAACCGTGTCTTTGTCTTCTTTTGCTATTAGCGCAAATGCTTCTACTAAAAAATCTATTGACTTTTCTTTGCCCAATCTTCCAATAAATAATAAAATTTTATTTTTACTTTTTAACTTCAGCTTTTTTCTTAAAAAGACGGTGTTTTTTACTTTAAACTTTTTGAAATCCACACCGCTTGGTACTACAAAAATTGGCTTTTTAATACCATAAGAAATAAGCTCATTTTTTATACTATCTGTTGGCGCAATAATTGCCGTAAATCTATTACATAAAATCCTGCTTACTTTCTCAACCACTTTTGGCTTGACTATTCCCTTCAGGAAATAATGCGTGTATTTATTCCATAAAGTATGATAAGTAAAAACGCTGGGGATTTTTTTAAGTTTGGCAATTTCAAGGCCCAAAAGGGATATCATCCCTCCGCCGTGAGAATGAACAATGTCAAACTTTTCTTTGTAAAGCCTTAAAAGATTTCTGTCTGGAAAATGGGTCGCTATGCGAATATTTAATTTTTTATGAACAGGAATCGATGAAAGCCTAAGCACATTTTCTTCTTTTTTGTCTTTATAATTTGGATAAGAAGGCGCGATTATAACAACATCGTGTCCCCTATTTCTTAGTTCTTTTGCTGTCTCATAAACCGAAGTAACAACTCCATTTACCTGGGGAAAATATGCATCGGTAAAAAAACCAATTCTCATTTAACTTGCTTTGTCTGGGCGTCAACCGCTTTTTCATAACTCTCAATCCCCCGAATCCATTTGTCCGGCCATCTCATCGGATCCATCCAGTGTGTATAGTTAACACCCATTCCCAAAGCATGCTTTCCGGCCTTAAAAAATCTTTCTTTTTTACTTTTACTCTGTAGAAGTTCGATTTTTTCTCCGGTTGTTGTAGCAGGATCAAGCATTCCTTGTTCAATAAATATTCTATAACTGTCTGTTTCCACAGGGTTACCCCTCATTAACGACTTAATAGCTTCTCCGTTAACGATTTTCTTTAGTTTATTCTGTTGTTCGGATTCGTAAGGAATTATTCCTTTTTGTAGCAAAACATCAGACAATGCTTCTCTAGTTTTATTTGGGCCAGATAAAGCTGACTTTACAAAATCATCTAAAGCCATTCTTATACCAGCTTCTGCCCCAAATCCGGCTACAACTTGCAGCCCTTTAACCGATAAGGGAACCCTGCCAACAACTGGCAATTTTATTGTTTTATCGGAAGGACTATGAACTCCTGTTGGATTATTAAGAAGCAATGTTAAATTTTTCCAAATCTTTGGAAGCTGTTTTGCTGTTTCGCTGGCCAAAACTGTTCCCATTGAACCGGCAAAAAACAAAAATTTCCTTTTTTGCTGAGTTTCTAAAGAATCCTGACCTAAATTTTCCGCTAAAAACTCCGCGTATAGCTTTCCATACTCCGAAAAACCATTTTCTTTAAGATTGTTTAACCATTCCTCAGAAATACTTCCCCAGTTGCTTGTTGGCAAACCAAGCGCATAAACTGTAATATTTCTTGCTTTGTGACTATCCCTTTTTGTTATATCCGGTACCGCTGTTAATACCCTGTCATAGATTATATTCATTATATCGTCAGGGGCTCCTCCCGGAGGAGGCATAAATGGTGTAAAAAGCACTATAGTCTTCTCCGGTAAATTTTCTGAATCTGAATCCACCGGACTGTTTTGGATAGAATTTGCTACATTTCTAACTACAACTTTTGTAAATGGAAATCTAACTCCGGGATTTTCTTTTGATTCAAATACACCAAAGTTTTTTACAACTTCATTGTCAATAGCATCTAACCAAACATTCAATTTTTCTCTTTTTTCCAATACTTGATTTCTAACAGCCTCTTTTGAACTTTCGGGATGAGCAAGACTAATCTTACGCATCAAAACCTTTTCTAAAGTTTTTAATGCAACGCCTTTATGTCCGCTATCCCACTGTTGACCGCTAACTACTTTGTCTCGCGCTAGTAACGATTCTCCATTTGAAAACTCAACCATACTATCTGCTATTATACCATTCCCTAAGCCAATAGATCACGTTTATGACAGTTTTGCTATAATGCTTTTTGTGGGACACTTGTATTTATTTTTGGACTTCATAAGATCGACTCTTCGGATGTATGGGCTTTGGAAACCAACAACAAATACAGTGTTTAAGTACAAAACAACAAATGGAACTGTTTTTAACTTACGAAGAAATACCTTTGATTCCGGAGTTGTTATAGAATCCTGGTGGCTGAAAAGCTACACAAGGCATTTAAAAAATATTCAAAACAACACTGTAGTTATAGATATCGGCGCGCACATTGGGGCATTTTCTCTTCTTGCAGCGACAAAGTATACAGAGAGCCACATTTTTGCATTTGAGCCATCGATTGAAAACTTTTCGTTACTTAACAAAAATGTAAAAGCAAATAACTTAAGCAAACGCATTTCCACATTTAACATAGCTGTTACAGATGGAAAAAAGAAAACCGTAACCTTATATGAACATCCTAGTAATTTAGGCATGCATTCTGTTATTTTTGATTATAATCTTGGAGAAAAAGGCCAACGACAAGAAGTATTAGCTACAACATTAGACAGGATATTCTCTGAAAATAAAATAAAAAATTGCCATCTTCTTAAGCTTGATTGTGAAGGCGCGGAATATGGCATTCTTTTTGCCGCCTCCGAAAATACATTAGAAAAAATCAATAATATTGTAATGGAATACAACGATTACGAAAAAATTGAAAAGTTAAAAAAATTCCTGAAAGATGCCGGATTTAATATAATGCATTACCAAACGCTCCCAATTCCGTTACCTGATGCAATTAAAAACCTTTACCGGCTTAAATTGGGAAAAGCGCCCATTCTAATGGCTTACAGACCAGGAAGTGGTAGGAAAACTAAAGAATAGGATTCATCCCGATTGATTCGGGACCAAGTGCTATTCACTCCACTTTGGTGTACTTATCCCCTCACCACAAGTGGTGAGTGGGTTTCCGTACCTTCTCTCAATCATACTACACTCAGTAAACTGAACATAGTTTTTTAGAAAGGAGGTGATCCATCCCCAGCTTCAGCTAGGGATACCTTGTTACGACTTAAGCTTCATCGCCAATCTCTATCTCCCCCCTCTTTTTAGACTCTATTCTAAAGCTATACTATTTTTAATTCTTCTCTTTAAAAAGCCGTATGCACTTTTAAAAGATTTAATTTGCTTTTCTCTTTTGGTTGCATCAGATTTTGCTAAAAACGCTTCGTAATAAACAAGTATCCACGGTACGCCATTTTTAGTTGATTTTTCTGTCCTTGAATTATGTTCAAGAAACCTAGTTTTTAAATCTGATGTACAACCTATGTATAGCTTTTTGGTTATCTTGCTTTTCAAAATATACACAAAGTGCATACTTTCTCATTCTACATGATAAAGCCCAAAAAGAGGGGGTTCGATAGCTACCGACTTTGCTGCCTTGACGGGCGGTGTGTACAAGACCCGAGAACGAATTCACCGCGGCATGCTGATCCGCGATTACTACCGATTCCGACTTCATGGGGTCGGGTTTCAGACCCCAATCTGAACTGAGGCGAAATTTCAGGGATTAGCTTGCACTTGCATGCTTGCAACCCATTGTTCTTCGCCATTGTAGTGTGTGTGTAGCCCAAGGTATAAGGGCCGTGCTGACTTGACGTCTTCCCCTCCTTCCTCCCCCTCTTTTTAAGTTCGATCTAAAATCGAACCCAAAAAGAGGGGGCTGTTTCCAATGATAATTTAACATTGAACGGGGGTTGCGCTCGTTTCCCCACTTAAGGGAACACCTCACGGCACGAGCTGACGACAGCCATGCAGCACCTGTGCTATCATCCTTGCGGATTTCCCCTAGTTTCCTAAGCGATGTACGATAGCATGTCAAACCTTGGTGAGGTTTTTCGTTTTGTCTCGAATTGAACCACACGCTCCACCGGTTGTGCGGGTCCCCGTCAATTCCTTTGAGTTTTAGCCTTGCGGCCGTACTC
>Ga0209541_10001271_pt1 | contig 50657 bp, 65 predicted proteins | sample RifCSPlowO2_01_FD_184027 | JGI IMG/M metagenome (GOLD analysis project Ga0209541, IMG submission 184027) | Groundwater microbial communities from Rifle, Colorado - Rifle CSP2_plank lowO2_0.1 (SPAdes) (version 2) | ecosystem: Environmental > Aquatic > Deep subsurface > Groundwater | place... | reverse complement strand
AAATCAATAAATTAATTTCAAGGCTAAAATCCTGATCACTTAAATGCGGAATGTTCCAATAAACTCTTTCAAATTTGCCATCATCATTACTATCATAGAAAGTCAAGTTATAAGTTTCATTATCAGTTATATCTACCCATTGTGAATTATTCCCATCATACCATTTTAATTTAATTTGTTGTTTAAGTACATTAGGTAAATCAACATAACTAGTAATATTTTGTAAATCTAACTCTGAACTTACGCTAATATTCTTTAATAATTTATATTTATCTTTTATTAACGCACTTTCTGTTTTATCAGGTCCAGGTGTATTATAATATATTTTATACTTTAAAGCATCATCGTAAATATTTACAAGAATAGGATTTACTAAGTCTATTAAATTTGAATTATCAATATCATATCTAACTTTACTAACTTCAACTTCATTATCATCAATTATTTTTTTAACCCTAATATTTCTAGCTAAAGAAGGTAATGAAACATTAACTCTTCCAATTTCTTCTAATTCAACAATTTTAGTCCATTCAATATCTTTTTCAACTACAATTCCATCATTTAATGTAACTTCACTAGAATTACTTACAGACTCTAACTCATTTTCTGCTTTAACAACAGTATAACTAATTTCATCAATTTCAATACTGGAATTACTAATTTCAAAATTTAATGTAATCTCAGAGTTATTAACAAATAAATTACAACTATTTAAACAATAATTATCTAAATCAATTAAAATATAATCTTGAATATTTTCTACAACTTCATTATTTTCTTCCGTATTATTTATAATTACATTAGTTTCATTAACATTTAAATTTTCTTCTTGAGTTTCTTCTAAAATTTCAATAACTTCAACAGTTTCATTTTCACTTATATTTACTTCAAGACTTTCATTTAATATACTTAATCCAGTAATTTTATTTTCATTATTTACTAAAGCACTATTGTCTAAAACTAGTATATCATTAAAATAAACTTTAACAATTCCTTCTTTATTAACCCTTCCACTTAATTTAATACTTTTAATATGATCAAAATTCTCAACATCTATTATTGAATTATAAACATAATTTGAATCTAAAACTAAATTCGGAGTTTCTTCAACAATTTCATCAACATAAATAACACTATACCCAGTAAACTTAATATTATTAATAGAAATTACAACTAATAATAAAAATATTACCAAAAATGCAAAGTGATGATTATGCAAAAACTTAAGTTTCTTAAAACTTAATTTGCTGTTATCTCTTCTTTGTTTTACTGTCATCTACTTCCTCCTTTTTTTCAATAATTAAAGAATTCAGATCTCTATCTTTAAACACTAATATAGTACCTTTATCCCAATTTTTTAGCTCAGCTAATTTTTTTGGAATTGTAATTATTAATTGCCCATTTGGTAATTTCTGTACCTTTATCAATAAACCAGCCTCTTTTTAATAGTATTTCTAATATTATTTCTAATAATACTTATAATAATTAAATTAATAGTATTAATCTTATTTAAAAATAATTGTCTTAACTATAAAATAGTTAATAATATAATAATTTTATAAATGAAAACTAAATATCATATAATGCATAAATTTAAACACTTCTGTGCAGTATAATATTTATGATTAAAGATATACTTATAGCTCAGAAACAAGAATTGTACAATAATAGCTATTTTAATAGAAGAACCAATTATTTTCTTAATCTGTAATAAAGAAGTAGCTAATTCATTTTAAGAATATTTTAATGTTATATGGAAAGTAGCCAAGAATGGTATAAAACAATTTTGATGCAAAAAGTGTAACAAAATATGTATCACTTTACAACGCTCTAGATTTTCACACAAAAACCAGTATAAAAAGCTTTAAATAGTACAATAGTATATTAAAATTGTACCATGGATAAAATAATAAAAACAATACTGGCAGAATGGAAAGGGAAAGATATCCCAGCAGTAATTCCCAGAGAAATTAATATTCAGGATTATCTTAATATGAAGATTAATAAGATAATTGTATTAAACGGCTTTAGAAGAGTCGGAAAGACATATATTCTATACGGTTTAGCTCATGAACTTCTTAAGTCTAACTCCCGCGAAGAGGTTATCCATATTAATTTTGAGGATGAAAGAATACCTCTTAAGACAGAATTTTTAAGTAGCTTACTTCCAACCGCTGATGAAATATTTAATAAAAAAATTAAGTATCTGTTTTTAGACGAATTGCATAATATCCCTAATTGGAGCAAGTGGCTTAGAAGAACATATGATAATCAAAATATGAGGATTTTTGTCTCGGGCTCTTCTTCAAGAATGTCTGAAGAGGAGATACCAACAGAATTAAGAGGGAGATTCTTAGAAATTAAAATACTTCCTCTATCTTTCAAAGAGTTCTTAAAATTTAAGAAACTTAGTTTTGACTTTAAACTCTTAGACTATTCAGAAAAAGAAAAACCACTTATTCTTAAAGCACTTACAGAATATCTTACATATGGGGGGATGCCTGAAATAGTTCTTGTAGACGAGAATAAAAAATTTGAATTAGCACAATCCTATTATGCTACGGTTATAAAAAGGGACATTACCGAGAGATATAACGTAAAAAATGAAGAATCTCTAAAAGCTCTCTTAAAACTGCTTCTTGACTCAAAAGAATATTCTATAAGCAGAAGTTACAATAATCTTAAAAGCCTAGGCTATGAAATCGGTAAATCTACATTGCAAAAATATATTTCTTACATCGAGAACTCATATTTTGCATTTAGCTTGCCTATTTTTTCTTATAAAGTAAAAGATCAGATGCAATATGCAAAGAAGATTTATTTTATAGATAATGCTTTTATTAATTCGATTTCAACAAAATTTTTAAATAATTTTGGAAGACTCTATGAAAATATAGTTGCTGTTGAATTAAAAAGGAGAAAAAAAGAGTGTTATTATTGGAAAAACATGGAAAAAGAAGAGATTGATTTTGTTATAAAGAATGACGCAAAAATCAATCAGTTAATACAAGTTTGTTATGATATTACTGATCCTGATACAAAAAAAAGAGAAATTAAAGCTTTATTAAAGGCAAGTAAAGCCTTAAAATGTAATAATCTTTTAGTAATTAATCAAGATTATTCTGGAGAAGAAAATTTAGAATGGTTTGGGATAAAGAGAAAGATTAAATTTATTCCACTTTGGAAGTGGCTTCTTGGTACTGTTAAGTAAAAAGGCGATGGATTAGTTAAATAAACTTAATTTCCGACGATTTAATATTAAAACTAACTTTGCTTAAAAATTGTTGAAATGGTTATAATATTAGCGACGATAAACTATTGCTTTATCACCAGTTGGCTTAAAAAAGCTGCTTCTGAGCTAGTTTAATTTTTACATGACCCCAAAGAGAATCGAACCGCAGAGAGTTCGGTGTAAACTAACTGAACTAAAAGGTTACTTTTTCTAATGAGCACTTTTTAGTTTTTTATCTCCTCTAATAGTTCATTAAATAACTTTTTAGCAGATTCTACATCTTTTTTATTATAGACATGAATCCCAAATATTCCTTTAAAGCTATCATCAAATTGAGGCTTCTCTAAAAAACTAACCTGTTTCCTTATTGAATTTTTCAGATTATTTAAGTTCCCTCTTAAAAGAAATTCTTTCAGCTTATTTTTATCACAAGGCATTAATGCAACTATATCCCTTGTATCAGATAACCTACCACTATGCATCTTCATAGAAATTAACAATTCCTTTATGGGAGTTAAAAAGTCTATAGTGTCTAATTTTCTTTTAATAGAGTTTTTATTTATATTTTCAAAACTCCACGTAGAGTCTGTAGTCCTCGAAACTAATCCGTTTATTAATAAATCTACGTCTACAGGCAAATTATTCATCTTTTTCATAAAACGCTTAAAATTTTCTCCATATAAAAGAGCTATTTCTTTTTCATAGCTAATAGAATATCTTTCATTAAATAGCAATTTTTCAAATTTTAAAAAATCTTCCCCTAAAATTACTACATCTAGATCTATAGAAAATCTTTTTTTGTATGTTGAAACAGCATATCCTCCCACGACTATAAATCTAAGACTATTTTCTTTGAACAATTCTATTAATCTTAAGATTTCTTTTTCTCTTTCTAATAAACCTTCTCTTGAATTTTTATTTTTCATTTTCCAATATTTGTATAAATTTCAGAATATCTTTCATTCAAATTTAAATTATATAATAAATCTAATTGTTCCAAAACATTATCTAAATATAACTTTTTGCAATAATCTATCAATTCATTTAAGGACATAGTTGGTAAACCATCGACTTTTTCTATTTTAAAATTTTTCTTGGGAATTATATAAACCAAAGGTCTACTACTGATTAATTTGTTCTCAGTGTATGCTATATTTTTTTCTTCCAATATTTTCCTTAAAGAATTAATATCATTTTCAAATACTTCTAAAAAATATATTTTATCATAAAAATCTCCGGTTATAAAACCCCCCTTTGTCCAGATAGTTATTGCAGTTCCTCTTACAAATCTGATTTTTAATTTTGTATTCCTAACCAATTTCCAAAATTCATTATCTTTCTCTACAACAGAAATAGCACTTTCTAACTCTATAAATTTTTTGTATATTAAATTTTTATTTACCTTTATTACATTCCTATTACCCTTTCTTGTTATTCTAATAACCCCATATTTTTCTAAGTTCAAAATCCAATTATAAACCGCAGAATATGCATAACCTATTCTATTTGCCAAGCTACGAATGCTTTCTCCATCTTTAGCATGTCTTATTATCTTTATTGTTATTTCATTTACTATTACCATTATATTTGAACTCTTCTTTGAAGTTTAAATGTTTGAGAACCAGAGGTTCTTATTATCTTTTAAAAGATAATGATTATTTAAAGGTTTCTATTTGATAATTTTTCGTTTGTATGGTCTAAGCAGGATAGAACTACCGATTACTCGGTGTAAAAGATTATATCTAAAAGGATATACTTTCTTTTGAATCTTTTTTATAACATTCCATTAAGATAGCCGTATACTGCTAGATTAACTTTCTTCTCGGGATGGATTTCTCCATAATTTCTATCAACTTCATCTAATAATCTATTAAATAGAACATTTCGAGGTTCTTCTACGCATTGAGAGTTCATTTGTTTAAAAAGAAATTCTATTCCAGAATCATAAGATGGTCTTCTACTTCGACTAAATTTTCTAAAACCGATAGATATATCTCTATCAGAGTCACAAAAAGAGTAGTAAACTCCTTTCAAAAAAAGATGAATATTAGGAGATAAAACGATACTCCTTTTTATAGGTTCTACCTGATTTTTATTGGCTGTTTTACTCCATCCCTTCCAGAAATATCTGGAACTTACTATTCCATCTGGATTTAAAATATAAGGTCTACTCCAACAATCTGGATTCGGAGCCTTGTCAATTACCTTAAAGGATATATCTTTAAAATCAACATATTCTAAACTTGCTTTGTTCCCAATTACCTGATTAACTAATAAATCCCTAAACTTCTCAAAAATAAAATACCAAGGTATGTTAGGAATTATTTTATCAAAACGAGCCTTATTAAATCTTATTTTTTCTTTCATTCTTTCTGTGATTCTTCTCTTACTGCAGAGTATATCCAAAATTTTGTCTCTGTCATCCCACAAGTCCTCATAAGAACTATACCCTGTATATTTTTTTGTGTCTAAGTTTTCTAATAGCCCCCCAATTGTTCCATGGGCTCTAGGAGAACTCTTTTTTCTAGGTAAGTTTTCAAAATATAAAGTTTGGACATGGTCATAGCTAGAATAAAAGCTAGAATTGTGCTCTAAGGCTAATTTTGTAAGAATAACTGCTTTTTCTAAGGATTCTCCACTATTCAATATGCTTATTAGATTACCCATGTAGAATAAAAATAGAACAGATTTATAAATATTACTATTTAATAGTTACAACAAATAATCTGAATATAAATTGACGACTACCAGATACTCTCAATCTCTTCATTATTTAAAAAATGAACTTTAATGTCTTTGTTTCTGGTATTATGCTTTATTATCTCTGCAAAAGTCTTTATTCCTGGAATTTCTAAACTTTGATGTCCTGGGTCTATTAAGAGAATGTCATTTTCAAAGGCAAAATACTTACTCTCCATATAAGAATCCCCAGAAATTAAAGCATCACACTTATTAACTAAGGCAAAAGAGAGAAATTCTTTATTTGCTCCCCCGCCTGCAATCAATAAGACTCTTTTTAGTGTTTTATTAGTGTTTCCGGTTACATTAACAAATGGTGTTTTTAGGACATTTTTAATTTTTTTAATAAAATTTATAGCATTTTCGGATTTTTTTAGTTCACATATGGAAAAATAATCAAAATGCTTCTTTTCGATTAAGTCTAATTTTTTTATTAAAGTTGCATTTGTTCCGTATGGACTACTATCCAGCGAAAGATGAAATCTTGCTATATTAACTCCATGAGATGAGATTAATTCTACTTTTTCTTTATTTGATTTAAAAATATTGTTATCCCTCGCAGGCGTTAGAGAGTATTTAATATCATATAATACTGGCTCATGGCATATAATAAGTATGCTAGTATCCAATTTCATCTTTTTTAACATATTTAGTGTTAGTCTCCAGCAAAAATAGATATTTTTTATTTTATTTTCTTCTTTACCAAACAACAACCGATTATTATCTTTATCCGACTCTTCATACGTACCTAAACTTTCCCTAATTAAATGGATAATTTCATTTACTCTCATTTTGTTGTATAATGCCTTTGCCATAACTTATTAAGTGAATTTCTAAAGTTATTTAAAGTTTCTCTTTTCAAACTATCTTGATAATTCTTTTCTATAACTTTTTTAATTTTGGGAGACTTGGGATTTGATAATATTTTTCCTAAAATTAACTTTGCTTCATTTAAATTTTTAATCCTGAATCCATATCGCACATTATCCTTATGCCCGCCCACATCACTTACTATTACAGGAATCTTTAATCGTTTTGCATATATTGCTGAAAGATTATATGCTTCAGTTCTAGAAAGCTGTATATACACCTCACTATTAAGCAGGTATTTAAAGAAAGTTGTTTGAGATACTTTTTTTGATTTTATTCCTTTAAATATCTTAGACTTATTCCCAAAAATTATTGCTTCTTTTTTCAGATTCAAATCCGTTATCAGATTATAAAATAGATCCACACCCTTAATATAGTTGTAAATCCCTTCTTCAGAAGTGCAAACAGTAATAATGTGTTCTTTAGACTTCTTTTTCATTACGCTATACTTGTCCCTATCAAAGTCTACTCCGATTTGTACAGGGATAACATTTAAACCATAATAAGAGTATTCTTTTTTTAGTTCTCTTGAAGGAGTTAGTATCTTTAAATTGTATACTTCAGTTAATTTTTTAAGTTCAATTAGCTCACTCATTCTATTTTTAATTAAAAAATGTTTTGGAGACACATGTAAAAAAATATAAAGTCTATTAAATTTTTTTAATAAATATTTTTTAAGGTTATAAAAATATTTTCTATTGCCAGTGGCATGTAAAATGACAGCTAATCCCTTGTTCTTAGATATCTTGTTGATTAACTTAATTAGTTTGTCATTTGAAGAGGAAAAACTAGTTAATACTTTATGGTCTGGATAAATTTCTAAAGGTGAAACAAGTTTAAATATTGTTCTATCATGGTCTACTAAATGCAAAAATTTCAAAGAGGTCTCTTCTTTTAATCTCTTATTCATGTAAAGATTACAAATAGTTACTTATTTAAATTTATCATTTAAAAGGCGAAAACAATCAAAAAAGGATGTTAAGAAAGTATATCCTTTTTGATATGCTTTGTGTAAACAAGTATAACAAACTTCTTCCTATTTTTTTAATAACATTTTATGATAGCTTATTTGTTCTGTTATACAAGCAAAAATGGACCCCACGCGGAATCGAATCACGGAGTCCCCAATATAAACTAATATATCATAAAGCATCCAAATAGAAAGAGCACTTTTGTGATATACTCTTTTTCCTTAGTTTTAACCACCAAAATAGAAAGATTTATAAATAATAACGTATTGTAGAAAATACAAAATAATGACTATTTGTTCCATATAAAAGATGAATCACAAAGAAATTATAGCAAATTGGAAGGAATTTAAAATTCCTGCTCTTTTTAGTAGGAACCATAATATAGATTTAGAATCTGATTTTATAATTACCATATCGGGCCCTAGAAGAGCAGGAAAGACATTTGTTTGTTTTCAGATAATTGAAGAAGTTATAAAAAAAGGGACCCCGAGAGAGAATATTCTTTATATAAATTTTGAGGATAATAAACTTATTGGAGCAGATTCTGATGATTTAGAAAAACTTTTAGAAACCTATTTTGAATTTTATAATGTAGATAAAGATAAAAAAATATATCTATTCCTTGATGAAATACAAACAGTAAAAAATTGGGATTCATGGATTAGAAAGATTCATGACATAAATAAGAAAATAAAGCTTGTTTTAACAGGTTCAAGCTCTAAATTATTGAGCAAAGAGATATCAACAGTATTAAGGGGAAGAGTTTTAAATAAAGAAATATTCCCCCTAAGTTTTAAGGAGATTGTTTCATGGAAAGGGTTGAAATATGATCTTAAAACAATTGCTTATAGCAAAGATAGGATAGAAATTAAGAAATTATTTAATAGCTTTATTCAAGAAGGCGGGTATCCGGCAGTAACTTATCAAAAAGTGAATAAAGAAGAAGTTTTGCAAAATTATTATGAATCAATGATTTTCAAAGACATAGTAGAAAGATATAAAATAGAGGACGTAAAAAAAATAAAAATGTTAGCTAATCTGTTATTAGAATCTACTTCAAGGGATATTTCATATAGCAAATTAGCTAACAAATTAAAATCCATAGGTATGAATACTAGTAAGAATACCGTAATTGAATTTTTATCTTATTTTGAAGATGCTTACTTATTTTTTCAGAATTTAAAATATGAATATTCGCAAGGAAAGCAACTTGGCTCAATAAAAAAAGTATACTTTATAGATAATGGGTTGTTAAATACTGTAAGTTTTAAATTCTCTAAAGATATAGGAAAATTGCTAGAAAATTTAGTATTTTTAGAGTTAAGGAGAAGAAATAAAAAGATTTTTTATAATAGAGATAATTATGAATGTGATTTTATAATTCAAGAAAAAGAAAAAGTTGTTCAAGCAATACAAGTAACAGAAAATCTAAATTCTGAAAATGAAAAAAGAGAAGTATGGGGTGTTTTAGAAGCTATGAAGAAATTCAAACTTAAAGAAGGTTTAATAATAACTCTTGACGAAGAAAGAAATATAGAAGTAGAAGGCAAGAAGATTCATGTTCTGCCTATTTGGAAGTGGTTGTTGATTAGTTAAAGTGTAAACCAATGTATCCTTTAATTACTTTTTCTACTGGAGGGATATTTGATAATTCAGGAATAATAACACTGAGAAGAAAAACTAAGAAAAGATAATAAATATATTCAAACAATAGTATAAAATCTAAAGGAACATTTTCTTAATAACCATAGTAGCATAACTCCCTTTTGGCAATTTAAATTCTAAAATTTGCTTAAATTTCCCTTTATTTAACTCGTCATCCATAAAACTAGACTTAATTTTAACATCAATAAAAACATCTCTATCAACACTTTCATTTATTAATTCTGGAACATCTCTTATCAAAAAGGAGTCCTTAGAAATTCCTTCAATTTTCATTATCTTATTGTAAGCTTCTTCAATTGATTTGCTATTAAATTCAGTATCAAAATTTAATATAGGAACTTTAAAATTTTTAATTTTATCTTTTAGAAAAACAAGTTCTCCTAAGGAATACTTTAATTTATTATTTTTATTTTTTTCAAGTAAATTAGCAACAACAAAATTCCATAAGTAACTTTGATAAGAGTTAATATAAAATCTTAATTTATCTTTTCTTAATTTCTTTAATTCATTTAAGTTTCCATTTAATCCTAAAATATTTAAAGCACTTTTATAATCCTTTTTTAATATAAATCTTCCAATATTAACATTATTTTTGCTAAATCTCTGTTCATCAAAATAATTTTCAATGAAATTAATTTTCTTATATTCATGATCTAAATTTCTAACAGTAATAATAAATGTATTACTATCTAATTGTCCTAAAAAAATTGGCTTATTTCCCAGACCAACAAATTTTAAATCGAAATTATCAAACTTAATTCTTTCAATTTTATTTATATCAGGCTTAAAAATAGATATATACTGATAAGTTTCTGCATGTTTATCTTTTAAACCAGAATAAGAAATTCTATTAATTTTTATTCCAAAAACATTGGCTAAAGTCCTTATTGCTTCTTTAGTATTTAAATTAATTTTTCTTACTAAAAAATAGCCAAAATCTCCAAATTCTTTTAATTCTAAATCAATATTCTCTTTTACAATGAAATCGTTATATTCGCATTTTATTCTAAACATAATCAAAGAAGTGCAGATAAGTTTAAATATTTATATTAAACACATCACTTTTTGAAATAAACCAAGTACTGTTAGTAACAGATCTAAATTCATTACATAATTCATTGCCAGTTTGTGGAGAATCTGTCAGCAAAAGCAGCGTTGCTTGTTTAACCTCTGTATTCACAGATTCAAGTATAGCATTTAGTCTATCTTCTAAACCTCTAGGAAATCTAAAATGTCGTAACTCTTCGCTTTTAAATACAATTTTTTCCGATTCGAACATGTTTATAAATAATTCTTATCCTATCATAATTAAAGCCAAATATTTAAAAATACTATCATCTAGAGACTTTTATGTCAGAAGACTTAATAACAAATGAAAAATTATATGAGGCTCTAAGAAGAGAAAAGTCTAAATCCGAGCTTCAAGACCTAGAAGCAAACTTCTATAATACAGTAAAATCATACATTAAAGAAAAAAAGTCTATAATAGAGTCACAAAAAGACAAACAAAGTATTTTCTCAAAAACAGAAATAGAAAACACAAAAAAACAATTAGAAACATCAAAAAAAATATTAAATGAATTATTTGAAAAAAGAGAGCAAAAAATTGTTCAATTAGCATTGCTTTGTTCAAGAACTAATCCTGAAGATAAAGGTATAGATACATTAATAGAAAATGAAAAAGAATTCTATTTTGAAATCCTTGAAATTTTAAACAAAAACAGGGATTTTAACTTAAATTCCTTAATAAATCAAGAAAAAGAACTTAAAACAAAAGATATAAATACTACTCAAATTAAGCAACAAAACAAGCTTTTGAGGATAATTAGTCCAATTCCAAAGTTTATAGGCCTAGATTTAAAAACTTATGGTCCTTTTGATAATGAAGAAGTGGCTAATCTTCCATTAAAAATAGCAGAAGTCTTAATTAACAATAATAGAGCAGAGGAAATTAAAAATGAACCTTCGTAAGACAAGAAGAATGTATTGTAATTGGTGTAAAACTCATACAATTCATAAAATAATCCAAGTTAAGGGTAAAGAAAGAAGTGCCTTAAAAAGAGGTTCTATTCAAAGAGCTAAGCTAAGGGGAGAAGGCATAGGCTTTGGAAATAAAGGTAAATGGGGTTCAAAACCAGCTATATCAAAATGGAAAAGAACAGGTAAAAAAATAAGTAAGAAATATAACTTACAATATACATGTGAAATTTGTAAAAAAACAATATCACAAAGAAGAGGTAAAAGAGCTAAGAAATTGGAGCTAAAATAAAATGACATCCTCTAACATAATAAATTATGTAGTATCCAAAACAATAAAGTTTAAGGTTAGAGAATTAAGAAAAGGAAAGAAAGAATTAATAGACTTGGCTTTAAATAATTCTATAAATGCAATTAAAGATTTTATGGAATTAAGTTTAAAAAACAAAACAACCTCAAATAAGAAATTACATCGTTTAGGTTATAAAGAGATTGTAAGAAGATATAATCTTTCAGCGTGTATTGTTCATCAATCAAGAAATAAGGCGTCTGAAATAATTAAAAGCTGGAAATCTAATAAAAGAAGATTAAATAAGAATATTCCTTTACCAGAACCAAGAGCACAAAGAATAAGATATGATAATGTTGTTTTTGATGTTATAAAAACTGAAAATAAAGAATTTCAATTCTGGGCTTCTATATTAGTTGCTAAAAGAAAGAGAATTTACATACCTTTGACAGTTAATTCAAATTGGCAAAAATCATATCTTAATGATTTAATTCAAGAGAAGTATAAACAAGGTTCAGCAGATTTAGTTAAGAAAGGAAATGATTATTTTGTTCATATTGTCATAAAGAAAGAGGTAGAATTTAAGCCTCAAGAAAATTATAATCCTATTGGAATAGATGTAGGGATTAATAATTTAGCAGTTGTTAATGTTAATGGTAGAAGTAAATTCTTTAATGGAAAAAGAGCAATAGCAAAGAAAAAACATCTTAATAAAGTGAAGGCAATTTATCAAAATAGAAATAACTTAAAGATGCTAGAGGCAATTAAAGGAAGAGAACAAAGATACTTCAATCATATAAATCATAATATAAGTTCTTGGGTTATTAACCAAGCTAAATTATTAAATAATCCTGTAATTGTTATGGAAGATCTAACTTACATTTTAGATACTACTCGAGTAAGAAAAAAGCAAAGATATATTCACCAAACTTGGTCTTTTAGAAGACTACAAAATATGATCCAATATAAGGCTTTATGGGATTCTATTCCCATTGTTTATATTAATCCGGAATACACAAGTCAAGTTTGTCCTAAGTGTCTTAGCACAAACAAACGAAATAAACATAACTATAAGTGTAGATACTGTGATTATGAAGCTAATGCAGACCATGTTGGTGCTGTAAATATAAGAAAGAAATTCCTTGAATCTATAAGTTTTGAGGACATGGCATCCATAAATAATGCCATTGGGTTTTCCTTTAAAGAGACACAAACTATGAATATTGGAAAAGCCAAGAAGTATGCAACTAAACAGGAGGGTGTTTCTCCCCCCATAACTGAAGTCAAGGGTATCCGAAACACATACATTTTATGAAAGAAAATATTACAAGATCTAAATTTATAAAAGTACGATGTACAAAATGCAAAAATGAGCAAATTATTTTTGGGAAAAATAGTACTAAAGTAAAATGCTTAGTCTGTGATAAACTACTCTCAGAATCTAGTGGTGGTAAAGGAAAAATAAAATCGAGAATTCTAGAGGTACTAGAATAAATGCTAAAGAAACAAGGAATCCCAGAAATTAATGACTTAGTAATATGCACAATTAAGAAAATTCTTTTTCATTCTGTTTTTGTTAACATTGATGAATATTCTAATTTAGAAGGAATGGTCCATATTTCAGAAGTAGCTCCTGGTAGAATTAGAAATATAAGAGACTATGTAAAAGAAGGTAAGAAAATTGTTTGTAAAGTCTTAAAAGTAAATAAAGAAAGAAATCAAATTGATTTATCATTAAGAAGAGTTTCTACAACAGAATCAATCAATAAAACTTATGAATTTAAACAAGATTTAAAAGCAGAAAAATTATTAGAATCCATAGCTAAAATATTAAAAAAAGACTTTAATTTAGTTTTCAAAGACATAGGAGAAAATTTAATCAAAAACTTTGGATCATTAAATAGAGGTCTATCAGAAATTTCTGAAGATAATTCTAAAATTAAACTGCTTAATTTAAATAAAACTTATGAAAATACATTACTAGAAACAATAAATGAAAAAATTAAAAAACAAGAAGTAAGTATATCTGCGACTATAGAATTAAATTCTAATGCTCCTGACGGTATTAATAAAATTAAAAGGGTTTTAAAAAGTCTTGTAAGTGAAAACGCAACAATAAACTATATAAGCGCACCAAAATATAAACTTTTAATAAAATCAGGAGATTATAAAACAGCAGAAGCACAATTAAGTACAATTAAAGAAAAATTAATAAAAACAGCAAGTCAAGAAAACTGCATTGCAGAAATAACAAGAGATAAAAAGAAATGAGTAAAGAAATATTTTATTGTAGTAACTGCAAAAAATACACATTAGAAAAAATATGCAACAATTGTAAAAAAGAAACACTATCCCCAAAACCAGCAAAATTCAGTCCTTTAGACAAATATGGCAAATATCGAAGAATCTATAAAAAACAAATGGCAAATCAATCAATTAAAGAAAATAAGTAGAAACAACTTAATAATGATTGAGGGATTGCCAGGAATGGGAAATGTAGGCAAAATAGCTACTGATTACATAATAGAAACTTTAAAGGCAGAAAAAGTAATAGAAATTTATTCTCATTCATTTCCTCATTGTGTCTTAATTAATGAGGATAATTTAGTAGATCTTCCAAGAGTAGAAATTTATCAAAAACAATTAAAAAATAAAACGTTATTATTAATAGCTGGAGATGTCCAACCATTAGACGAAGCTTCTTGTTATGAATTTTGCAATATTCTCCTAGATACATTCCAAAAAAATAAAGGCAAGGAGATAATCACTTTAGGAGGAATAGGCCAACCAGAACTTCCAAAAAATCCAAAACTTTACTACACAGGAAATAATAAAAACGTTGTAAAAAAATATTATTCTAGTATCTTAAATAATGACTTATATGGAGTAATAGGTCCAATAATGGGAGTTTCTGGTTTATTAATTGGTCTTGCAAAAACCAGGAAGATTCCAGCAATATCAATTTTAGCAGAAACTTATGCTCATCCAACTCATGCAGGAATTAAAGAAGCAAAACAAATCCTAGAATATCTAAACGAAAAACTTTCTCTTAAATTAGACCTTTCTCAAATAGAAGATGAAGATATTACAGAAGAAAATTTAAAAAAACCAATAAAAAATATTCTTAAAAAATCATTAATATTAAAAAACAAAAAAGCTAATGAAACAGATTATATAGGTTAATAATCTAGTGGAGGGTGTTGAACTAATTGGTTATAAACAACATTAATCTAATAATAAAATGGAATATGTGCTTGTTTATTTAATCAGAGGAAAAACTCAAAAATACCATCAAAAACTTGTAAAAGAAGTTGGACCGAAATTTGGTGAAAGATATATGATTGAAAATCCTCTTCCATCCCATATTACATTAAAATCTCCTTTTGAATTAGATAACTCTAAAGAATTAGAATATACCCTAAAACTCTTTGTCAAAAAACATAAGTCCTCTAAAATAAAAGTTGTGGGATTTGGAAACTTTAGAAGGTTCGTTGCTTTTTTAAAAATTAAATTATCAAAACAATCTATCAAAATTCAAAAAGACCTACTTAAAGAAATAAGAAAGATAAAGGGAATAGAATTGCATAAGTTTGATATTAAATGGAAACCTCATGCAGCTATATCTTACTGTAATACAAAAGAGAGCTTTGATAAAATCTGGGATTATCTTAAAACATTGGATAAACCGAAGTTTGAATTAAATTTTGATAACATTACAATTCTAAGTAAACCAAAAAAACTCTGGAAAATTTATAGATTTTACAAATTAAGATAACTCCGGCGTCCATCAAAAGTTTATCGACGCTGAGGTCCGAGGAGCACTTAACTGCCAATTTTTGCAGAGTTTAACCTAATCAAATTTTACCTGCCAACTTTTGTAGTCAATTTTTCTTATCGTCGATAAAAATCCTAAAAATAGTGAGAGAACATTAACCTAAGGTTCATTATCTCGTGGGGGCGTTTAGAGAGAATTTTGGTTCGCGCTCCAAGATATTATAAAATAAGATTCTAATTTAATATAAAAAGAAAACATTTATACCATGAACGAAAGATATATAAATATATAACCTTTGTGAATAATATGATAAAAATACCCTTACAAGCAAAATTGAAACGAGAAATTCATAGAAGGATAGCTTATGCTCAAGATTTAATTGTAAATGAAGTTTATTTTGTTTTTGATAAAGCAGTTTTGCATGGAGGAACAGCTATTTGGAGATGTTATAATGGGAAGAGATTTTCAGAAGATTTAGATTTTTATCTCCCTAATGATAAGAAAAAAATAGAATTTTTATTTGAAAATTTAAAAAAAGTCGGATTTGAGATTAAAAAGAAAAAAATTTCAGAAAATAGTATTTATTCTGAATTAGAATTAAATAGGCTTTTGGTAAGATTAGAAGCAACTTTTCAGAAAATCTCTGGAATAATTTGTGATTATGAGATGTCTGATGGAAATATAATCTCCATCTATAGTTTGACCCCTGAATCGTTTTTAGTTGAAAAGTCCAAAGCATATTTGAAGAGATTTAAAGTTAGGGATTTATGGGATGTTTTCTTTTTGTTGAAAATAGTTGAAGATCCAAGGGCAATAAAAGAAATTGGAAATTTAATTAAGAATTATAAAAGGCCGCTTGATGAAGGAGATTTAAGAGTTATTTTGCTTGAAGGTATAGTTCCTTCTGCAAATGAAATGATTGATTATATAAAACGAAAATGGGAAAACAAATATATTTAAAAAAAATAGAAACCTTATTTGAGAAAAGTCCTGTTGTAGATTTTAAGTCATTAGAGAGGATAATTGGTAAAGCCAAAACTAGTAATTACGCGAAATTATTGGTTTACAATTTACTAAAAAAAGGAAAAATAAAAAAAATAGGTAAGGGGATTTATACTATGTATAATGAAATATCTTTGGCGGTTTTCTCTTTTAAGCCAGCTTATCTTGGTTTGCAAAGTGCTTTGAGCTATCATGGAATTTGGGAACAAGAAACAATTCCAGTTATTATCACTACCAAAAAAGTTCGAAGGGGAGTACGAAGTTTAATGGGTGGAAATGTTTTGTTAAGGAATATCAATCAAAAGTACTTTTTTGGGTCAGAGTATATAGAAGAAGGTAATTTTTATTTTCCCTATTCAGATTTAGAAAAAACTTTTATTGATATGGTTGTTTTTAATCAAAAAATTGATGAAGAAGTTCTGAAAAAGATAAAAAAGAAAATCAACAAACCAAAATTGCTAAATTATTTAAAGAAATATCCTTTAAAAATTAGAGAAAGAGTGATGAAAATATATTAAAACTAAAATAAATAACTGGGTAATAATAATGTTGACCTTTATAAATATAAAAGGGATAATATATTTATTATGTTTTTGCTATAAATTCAAAAATCCCCAATGCTTTTCTGTTTAACTATTATGTCATCCTTTTCTAAAATAATTTTACCATAAACACCGTCGAAGCCAGCTTGGATCTCTAATTTACCTTCCCTATTCTTAATTATAACATTAGCTAACTTTTTATTTACAACTTTTATTAATTCTTCATAAGAAACATTCATCAAGATATTATATTCATTTGAAAAAGCATTAATTAATTTATTATAAATATCTAGAATATTTTTTGAACTTAGTAACTTAATTCCATATACACCAGCAATTAACTCACTTAAAGGTATCAATTCTTTAAAATATGGAACATTTTTAGGCTCATCTCTATCTGCCAATTCTTCAACCCTATATAAAACACCTAAAGTTAATGGTCTTTTACACTTGGGGCAAATTCCATTTAACTTCTTACTCTCAGTAGGTTCTAAAAATATCTCGCACTGCCTGTGACCGTCTATGTGATATTTTCCATATTCTGGATTTACTTCTATAGTCCCTTTTAATCCTTCTCCAGTTCTTATTGCATTCAAAAGATCTTTATAGCTAATTTGATTTAAATCCAAAATAGTAGCTTCTCTGCCTAATCTGTAAGTGTGATAAGAATGATTGTCTGAGAAAGAAACCAAATTATATTTATCTAAACTTGAAATTCTTCTATTCATTGCAGGGGTAGAACTTAGTCCGGTTTCTATTGCATGTATATACTTGCTATTATCATCAAAACATTCTTCTACAGAATTAAATCCAGATTTACTGCCAAAAATACTCATCCAACTCGTAAAAGCATGTGCCGGAATAATCTCAATATCATGGGAAATACTTCTCATCATATCAACAAACTCAATACTATTTATACCAAAAATTGGTCTACCATCGTAATCTAGTCTTCCTCTTTTCAATAGTAAATCTCTAACTTGTACCACAGCATCTTTATTTGGATAAAGAATGACATGATGTATTCTTCTTCCTTTCCCTTTTTCAGTATACATTAAAGAGATTTCTGATTGCCAAATAAATGGAAAATCACTTTCACTTAATAAAATTCCATCTTCATTCTCAGTTAAATAAGAATTAATCTGCTCAAACCATCTTGGATGCAAACAATCACCTGTACCTAATAAACCTAATCCTTTAATCTTAGCATTTTCTTCAAGCTTTGCTAAAGTAGTGTTTCTACTACAAGCTTGTGCATAAGGCCCATGTATATGTAAATCAGCTATTATATCCATTTCAAAAAATACAAAGGATTAACTTAAATAATTTATGTAGTTACAAATACTATTTAACAAAAATAAATTAAATGTTTATTGTACTTCAAATATTTCAAAATTGGTACTTGTTGAGTCTACATACTTATATTTTAAATTAACAATAATATTCTGTTCAAAACTACTATCGGTTTCAGAAACTTGCTTTGTACAAACAACATTAGCTAATCTTTCTCTTAATCTAACTTCTCCAGAACTTCCAGTTCCTGCAGAAAACCTACATTCAATATCACTAGGAGTAATTGTAAATAATAAAACATTTTCATTATCTAGTCTAAAATCAGGATCATCTAATTCACTGCATAAACTATCTAAAGTATAAACATTTCCCACACCTTTATTTTCAATAGCAATATTAAATACTATTTTATCAGCACCTCTAAATTCTTCTGTAAAACTTGTAATTTGAATTGGAGCAGAACTTACACTTCCTTGTGTAATTTTTTCTCCAGTAATACCACAAACTTTTTCGCCTTTACTTTCTTCAATATTAACAGAACTTATGCATGCTTTTATTTGAGAATCTGTTTCATAAGGATAACAAACTTTTGCTCTTAAAGTAAACTGCTCTGAGTTTTGAACTGCTTGTGAATATGCAATTTTTCCAATATCAACTTCTTGTTCTCCTCCAGTTTGAATAACTCCAATTCCAGGCAAATCATTAGTAGCTTTTAGATATTCGTCAGAAATCCCAAAACTTGGTCTATGAATTCCATAAAGCTGTACTTCAGCTTCATTTGGATTTAAATCAAATTCCCCTTTATTACTTAATAAGACTTTAACAGGAACACTTTCCCCAACATCAAACTTAGAAGGTGGATAATTAGCAACAAAACTAATACCTACCCCACTAGTTCCACCTTTAAAAGGACCTTTTTGTGTTATTTCTGGCTTACAAGCACTAATTAAAAGAATAGCCAATAAAAGAATTGATATTAAATATCTATTATTCACAAATATCCCTCCATTTTATACAGCCCTATTTTTTATTGTTAATGTTTTTGAAACCTTTACTTCATATTGATAATTTAATTTTACAATTAGATTATCTTCATAAAGGTCATTTATCCCTATATTAATAGGTTGTGATGTAATACAATTTATAACCTTTTTGGTTTTACTTTCATCCCATTTTAGTAAAGAACCATCTAAACTTCCATCTTCAGCACTACATTCTAATTCAGCATTACTTCTCTCAAGATATACCTCAAAATTAACTCCATCTTCTAAAACAATACCATCACTAATCTCATCAATATTTATAATTATATTTAAATCATTTAATTCTTCTAAGACTTCATTTTGTATATTAATAGAACTAATGTAAATAGGTCCTTTTGTTCTTTTTAAAGCTCCAATTTTGCATTCACTAGCTTTAATTTCTTCTCCCCTTATACATAAATCAGCACTAGCTTCTGTACTATAATCAAATTCAGCACTAGCAATAATAGTGCTTGTACTATCTACTTCAACATCATCATAAACAAATTGTCTACCAAATGAAAGCTTAGTTTTACTAGGGATATTATTATTTGCAGCTTCCAAATTATTATTTATACACATTGCTTCACCTTCAGGAATAGCTCCGGGGCTTCTTGTGTCTGAAATACAAACACTTATTGGAGTTGCAAAATCTCCTGAATTTTCAGCCTCAACTAATATTCCAAATTCTTTTCCTTCATTAATAATATTAATATCCGGCATAGTTTTTAAAGTTAGTTTTACATCTCCCAAATTAGCCCTAGGATTACTTCCACATGAACTAATTAAAACTAATAATGTTAAAAAACTAATAATTACAAAATTCCTATTAAATTGATTTACAAAGACCATTTTCAAACATACAAGTTCCTAAATTACATAGATTACTATTACATTCATTTTGATTATTATAATCCCCACAAACTTTATATTCTGCTGGACAAAATCCACAGCTCTTAAATTGATTATTTTCATAGTTTACAATACATCCTTGAGTTGTTGTACATTCTCCTTCTGCTAATAGATCACAACCAACTAATCCAACATCTTCTTTTTTAATTGCTATTGCTCTTAAATCCTTAGCTTCATATTCATATTGAACTTCAGCAGCAAACTCAGTATAAAATATTTGGTCAGTTCCTTCTAATTCTTTAACTTTAAATGGACAAGTAAATCTCAAATTTTGCTTATCATTAACACAATCTCTAGAAGCACTTACTCCTAAAGAATCACAATCTCTATTTGCTATAGCTAAACTACTTGTACTAACATCATATTGCTTAAATCTACCACCACCAATAGATATTTCTTCTCCTGTTGGAACAAAATCACAATCATTTCCTTGGACTAATTCAACTGCATCAGGCACATTTAATATAATTGATTTAATACTTCTTAAATTTCCTAATGATAATGCATAAGCATTCTTTAAACCAACAGCAATAAAATATTCATTATCTTCTCCTTCTATAAAAGGTTGAGTTTGAGCTTTCAAAGTGCCAATAGATACTTCAACAGGTCCTTTAGGAGAAACTGACTTCATAACCCTTCCATTTAATCTAGGATCACTTATCTTATAATATTCAAATGGATTATTAATGCCTAATTTTAATAAATTTTTAGAATCTTCTTGTGATATTAAATAAGCAGGAAATCTAGACTGAGAAGTAAAATCATATTTTGCTGTAAAAATAACTGTCTTAGATTCAACTTTCCTTTTAAATTTATCATATCCTTGAAATGAACATGAAACATCATGAAATTGATCTTGAGAACTTCCTCTTGGAATTGTCTTTGTATCAGGAATAGCCATTCCTTTATAATTACCATTATCCTCAAGAGTATAACAATCAAAAGTTAATTCTAAATCTTCTTGTGGCAAACTTATAGCTTTAATATTAGCAGCCATCTTAATATCAACAGGTTCATTATTCCTAGAAATATAAGTTGATTTTAAACTTTCAAAACTTAAAATTTCAACACCATAATTTACTCCTGTATCCACAACTTCAGTTTCTAAAGCATAAGGATCTGCTAATGTTTCAGGATTACTCCATGCGTCAAAGAATTTAAAAAATCCATATTTTGCAGCAACAGGAGCCCCAGTTCTTTTAATGGCAACTAATCCATCATTAGTCACAGATTGTAAAACTCCAACTTCTTGAGCCCTATAAATAAAAAAAATCGCTGCTACTAAAATAATAATTGCAAAAATTGGAACTCCAAAATTCTTAATTAAGTAAGCAAGACCTCTAAAAGGACTTAATACAATACCCCAAAAAGTACCTTTAGCTTCTTCTCCAGTTTTTGGATCTTTTATTCTTTGCCATAAACTTTTTTTCTTTTCTTCTTGTCCAGAAATCCCCCCAGCAACATTATAAACAACATTAGTTGTGTTATAAACGTTCTTAGTTTTCTGTCTAATTTTCACTTTATACCTATTTCTAGAATCTCTAGAACCAACATTTGTTTTTTCACCTTCTTCAATAGGTCCTCTTTCGCTACTAGGCAAAGAATCGCGCCATGCTCTATACCTTTCTAAATCATCAGCCAAATCCCTACCTCTTTTATTCTAAAGTTACTCTCAGACTTCTAATTACAAATTCGTTGTCTGGAAGTATTCTTATAAAATTTTCTCCTTCTTCAACTAATTCAGATATATTATCTGAAAAAGAATTACTATCTGTATCAATATAAATTATAAAATCATTAACCCATATTTCTGCTTTTTTACTTCCATCTTTATCAAAACTCATTTGTAAAAAAACATCTTTTACTCCATCTTGAACATCAAAGAAATCTCTAGAATTTATGTTAAAAAAATAGGTTCTTGTTTCACTTTTTTTTAAATTATTAATTAATTTTATATCATTTACTAAATAATCTCCTTGGTCAATAATAAATATTAACTTATTTTCTCCTTCAACAAATCTATTACTAGTGATGTCTACGCTTCTTTGTCCACTTCCACAATTTACTACCTCACTAGTTAATAATTCATCATTTAAATAAATTCTAAAACTACTATCTTCAGAATTAGCAGAATTACAATAAACACTATAATCTAGTCTAGCCGTATCTATATTATTTAATTCATCTTTGTCCAAAACAAAGGTTCTTATCTCTTGTGCATTAGCAATTTCATATTCTTCCTTAACTTTAACATCTTCTAAAACATACTTATTAGTTCTCCAAAAAGCACCTCCAGGACCGCTAACAGAAAAAACTAATTCATTTTTATTTGTTAAATAAGAAGTAGGCAAATTCACAATCTGTACTGAAGTGTCTTCTATTTCTTGATTAAAAATAACATTTCCATTTAAGCTTATCATTAATTTTCCAGTATTTTCTTTTACAGCGAATGTTAAAACAGCCCTCCTTATATTCTGAAAATTGCTTGCATCAAAAAAAATATTCTGGTCTTGATCGCTAAAAGACCCTTTTTCAACAGTTAAAGAATTTGATAGTGTTTTAATAGTAGGCTCATATTTAACAAAGATATTAACGGGATTTAAATTTCTTGAAGATTTATCTTCTTCTAATCCAGACACTAGGCCTGGACTTTCTAATAATAAAGTATTAACAGAATTTCCAGTATTTCCATTATTAATATTATCTTGATTTCCAGTATCAGCAGTCCTATTTAATAGAATTGATCTGTCTTCAGGAGGTATAAGTAATAAATATAAAATTATGAATAATGCAATTAATAGAATCAATACCATTATTGGACCTGCAGCTTGTTGTCCTTTTTGGTACTTTGTCATTATAAATCAGATTTAAAAAGCAATTTAAAAGGTTTTCTATTTTATAGCTTATTTTTACCAAATCTTTAAATTCTTTTCTGCCTTATTATATTAAAGCTTTTAGGAGGTCTAAACATGAAGCTAAACATAAAAACAATATTAGTCTTATTATTAGTAACTATTTCTTTGACTTCAATAGTAAATGCAGTAAACTATGATAACTATGACTTAAGTGACAGTAGATCATCAAATATAGAAAGATCTTTAAGAATAAGAGAACAAGAAAGCTATGAAACATCAATAAGTTATGAAAGAATAAGCCAATATAATAGACTTAGAAGAAGTAGATTCTTAGAAGATTCTCCTTATTACTATGATAGAGTCTATTACAATAGAGGAAATAACTACAATTCTAGATATTATAATGATGTTAGTAGTAACTATAGAACATCAACAGTTAGATATCAAAAATATGAGAGATATGATAGAAGTCTTGAAATTGATGAAGTTAATAGAGAATCAAGAACGCAAGTAAGAGATAGAATCTATATGCCTTATAATATGTATAATAACATGTATAACTATAATGGGTATTAAACTATTTTCTTTTTTTAGTTTTTTTCTTCTCTTTAAATACTACTTTTTTTCCTTCATCAAGTAATTTATAACTTTCTGGGTATTCTTCCTTAAGATTTTCTAAGCCTTCTTCTGTTGACATTAAAAATCCATAATCAAATAAATTTCTTTCATAAGTGTTGCTTAAAGCATGGCATAATTCATGTAAAACTATAGCTTGTAAAAACAACTTTTGTCTTTGTTTGCTAAATCTCTTAGATATTCTATTAAGAATAGTCTTACATATAAACATCTTATTAGGATCCCCATCAAATGTATAAACAACTAAATTCAAATTTTTAGGATCATCAACAAATTTTTTCTCAATTAGCTTGGCCATAATCCCACTTTTCTCAAGCATCTTAATGAATTTATCAATAATAATAACTTCAAACTTACACTCTATTAAATACTCTACACTAAATTCATAATGCGTTTCAAAAGCAATATTGTAAATTTCTTTATCCCCTAACATTTTAAACAACCTTTCCTATATACTTTAAAAGCTTAGGTTGAGCTAATACCAATTTCATTAATAACTTTATCGGAAATTCCCTATCATAGCTTTCTATTAAATTTCTAGCACTTTTGTCATTAAAAAGCTCTAAAAGTTTACTATAATCTTCATCATTAAACTTATCTAGATAATTTCTCAATAATAAATGTACCATTAAACTATATCCTATTCTACCTTTCCAATTTTTCTCATAACTTTCATTATTTTTAATAGCTTTACTTAATTCTTCAGAAGCCATTAAAGCATATAAAATTCCCCCCCCTGTAGTAGCCTTAACTTGCGATGCTGCATCTCCAACAAGATAGATATTATTTTTTTCAGTTTCTAATTTATTATTGTAAATTGGGATTAAACCAGCTTGCATTTCCATAATTTTTCCTTTATCTTTTACAAAAGCCTCAAAATAATCTCTTCCTTTAAATCCTTCTCTAACAGCTAATCCTATTCTTGCAATTTTATCATTTTCAGGCACTATCCAGGCAAAAAATCCAGGGCATATCTTATTTCCCAAATATACTTCAAAAGTAGAACTATCAAAATTCCCTTTAACAGTTGCTTGTAATCCTAAAAAATTCTCTCTTTTTCCTTTTAAATTAAATGACTTAGCAACCTGAGAGTTAGGACCATCTGCCCCAATAACAATCTCTTTTTTTACATTTACTTTTTTGTTGTTCTGCTTAAAAATTAATTCATTATTATTAGCTTCAATAAACCTATGTCCTGTAAATAACTTTACTCCTTTATCTAAAGCTTTATTTAAGAAGTAATTATCCATCCCACATCTATCCATGACTATGTTTTTTCTTTTTAATTTAAACTCAACATTATTATTATAAGAATGAACCATTACAGTGTCAATCTTATTCACGACAAAATCAGCATTATTATTAATATAATTTTCAATAAAACTTGTAGTAATTCCAGTACATTGAATTGGCTTTCCTATTAAATTATGCTCTTCATACAGATTTACATTAAATCCTTCTTTTGCCAGTAAATAAGCAGAATAACTACCAGCAGGACCTGCCCCAATAACACTTATAGTCATCAGCATATAAATACAAAAATATTTATAAAACTACTTATTAAAAATATTGATGATAGAACTAGTTTTTACTGTAGTTGCAATTATTATTTTAGTAATTGCTGCGATTATAGATATAAAAACCAAAGAAGTTCCAAATATAGCTAGCTATAGTTTAATAGCAATAGTTCTAAGTTTAAAACTAATTAAATCCATAATAGAAAAAAATTTTATGTATTTTATTTATGCTTTAATTGGCCTTGGAATTTTCCTTATAGTAGGCCTAGTTCTTTATTATACTAAACAATGGGGTGGTGGAGACGCAAAATTACTAATGGGCATTGGGGCAGCATTTCTCTTTTATCCATTAGAATTAAAAGAATTTTTTAATCCAGTGATTAATGACTTTCCTTTTATTTTAACAATATTAATTAATATTTTCATAGTGGGCTCTATTTATAGCATATTATGGTGTATAGGTATTTTAATAAAAAATAAATCTTTTTCAAAAGTAATAAAATCAAGTATAAAAGATATATCCAACTCAAAAATAACTTTAATTTGGTTTACAATAATTTTCTTAATAATAATATTAAGTTTCTTTAACACTTTTGGAATTTTACTTTTAATAGGAACTGTATTAGCAACAATAACTGGCTTTTTATTAAAAATAATAAAAACAATAGAAAGTGATTATTTAATAAAAGAAATTCCGATTGCAAAACTAACTGAAGGAGACTGGGTCTTAAATGAAATTAAAATAAAAAATAAATTAATTTACAAACCCCAAAATACAGGAATATCTAAAAATAATATCCTAAAATTAAAAAAATTAAAAATAAAGAAAGTAACAATAAAAGAAGGGATTCCATTTGTTCCCGCTATAGCACTAGGAACTATAATAAGTATAATTTTAGGAAATTTAATATTTATAATAGCTTAAGGAATTCTATTATTTTCATCAACATAATAATAATTTTGCTGTTCTTCTTTTACTTCTTCAATTTTAGGTTCTTCTTTTTTAATTGATTCTACCATAAAACCTTTAAAATTTTCAACAATGAAATTCATATCTTCTTCACTTATTTTCTGAGGTTCCCAAATAAGTTTAACTTTATCATCATCAAATCTAGGAATTATATGAATCAAAAAATGATCTAATTTTTGACCTGCACTTTCTCCATTTGCAATTAAAATATTTGCTCCGGTTGCATTAACAACTTTAACAATATGCTCTGCAATTTTATTTGCTATATTCATTAAACTAAGAAAAAGTATATTATCTAAAGTAAAAGAATCTTTAATATGCTCTTTAGGAAATAAAAGAATATGCCCTTTATTAGCAGGGTTTATATCAAGAATAGCCATAATTAAATCATCATTATATAAAACTCTTGCCCTAATTTTTCCTTCAGCTATTAAACAAAAAGGACATTGATTTCCTGAAGTTTGTTGTTGTTGATTTTTTAACCATTCAATTTGTCCAGGACTTAATTTACTAAAAAAATCTTTAATTCTTATTTGCTGTTGTTCTTGTGGTAATTTAGAAATTTCTTCTAACTCTAATAATTGTTCATCTTTTAAAGGTTCCATTTATTTATTAAAATTAAAACTTATTTAATAATTTATGTATTCTTGTAAAAAAATGTCCAGGCAATCCATAAAGATTAGTTCCAGAAACAAAGGTTTGTTTATTTTTAATGCTTTTATATAAATTATCTTCAAAAAATGTCTTAGTTCTTCCAACTTCAAAACTAAAATGGGAATCACTTCCTCCAACAGCAGCAAAATTTAATTCTTTCCTAGAATTCTCTGCTTTTTTATTAAAAATATGAAATATTTCTCTAGAATTAAAAACTTCAATTCCATCAAAATATTTTTTATTTTTAAAAATAAATTCTTTATTAAAATGCCTTCTTGTTAAATCATAAGGATGAGCTAAAATTAATAATCCTCCTTGACTTCTAACAGAATCAACTACACTAAAAAAATCTAATTTCTTAGGAACTTCATTAATATAAAGTGCTGTTAAATGCCCCCCATTTACACTTAATTCACTTGCAATTACAACCTCAAAATCCTTATCTTTATTTAACTTAGAAATTTGATAAGCGGCTTTAATTTCATTATGATCTGTTATAGCAATTCCATTTAATCCTCTTTTTTTAGCTAATTTTAATGCTAATTTAGGATTTAAATTACTACAAGGACTATACCAAGTATGACAATGTAAATCATAAGCTTTCATTTTAAATATTCTTTAATTGCATTTATCCATTCTTTAGGATTACTTCTATTCATAATCCCACTAACTTCAAAAACTACTAAATTTTTAACACATAATTCATTTAACATCTGTAAATCATAATCAAATTCTCCTACATTTCTATAAACTGGTTCGTTGCCATAAATTCCGTGTCCAATACATCCTAAAGCAAACATAGCCCTTTCTCCCTCTTCTTTTAATCTTTCTTTAATAAATTTTCTATAATAAGAATTAAGCCATTCTTTAATTGGTGATGAGAAAAATGATGTGTAAATAAAATAATTTTTTCTTATATTTTTATTAGATTTTACATCTCCCCCATATCTTCTGCTTAGTCTACGTGGAAAAGGATACCCACTTACAATTATATCTGTAGTTCTGCTTAAATCATAAATAGTCTCTTCTAAATAACTTGAATTATGATATGATCTAAACAAAAAATATTCTAACGCATAAGCAATTCCTGCTAATTTAGAATAAGTAACTAATCTCTTTGGGGGTTCTAAATCTATTTTTATTTTTAATCCATTAAATTCTTTTAATTTATCAATACTTTGCTTAGAACATAATCCAGAAAACCAGTATCCTTCTTCAAAAGATAAAGCAGGCCATGCACCTACTTCAATATTTCTTGATTTTATCTTTTTCTTCCACGCTTCATAGGTTTTTCTATCTTTAGAAATAACATAAACACTTGAATCAAAGTCAATTAGTTTTTGAAAAGCTTTCCAATTCACTTTTTCTGGGAATTCACACCAGAAAGTTACACTACTAAACATTTTAACCTACAGCTCTTCTTACTTCTTCCACATTAACAGAATTTACTCCAGTAATAGAAGAAAGCTGTTCTTCTTGTTCCTCAGCCCAACCTTTAGCCTCATCAATAAAGAATTTTAAAATAATAGCATTTAAACCAAAAGCAACTGGCTGAAATTCCTTACTTTTAATTTTTCCACCAAAACTTTCAATTTTTTTAATAACTTCATTAGCTAATTCTTCTAAATTAACTTCTAAATCTTCAGGCATAATCTTTAAAGTTATTATAACATCAGTCATCTTAATTAGGGCCTGAAAAATTGCAATTCTCACATTTATACCTAGCTGCTATAGTTCTACAATGGCTACACCTAATAATTTCCTTTTCCCCACAATTAGGGCATATAAAAGATACACTCCCAACTATATTAGAAACCTTAGTTTTACAAGAATTACAGTATTTTTCTTTAATAACCATGGCCAGAGAAGACCTATAAATATTTATAAAGCTTATGCTTGGCGTGTTCTTAAAGCTTTTTAAGAGCGAGTAGTATAGCTTGGACAGTACGTGGCTCTGCGGTTAATTTAGTAGAAAGGCCACAACCGGGGTTCAAATCCCCGCTCGCTCATAAGACTTTTTAGGATTAAATATTATAAACACAAAAATAGAAATCTTTATATAGTTGTAGGAATTTCCTACCAGTATGACAGAAATAATAACAGTTGGGGAAAAGGGGCAAATAGTTATACCAAAAAAAATTAGAGATGATCTTAAAATAATAAAAGGCACCAAACTAATGATTAGTGAGGATAAAGATAAAATAGCTATTAAACCTATAAAGATAGATGAAAAACATATCCTAATGCTTTTAAGTGAAAATTCTCTTAAAAAAACCTGGAATAATAAGTATGATGAAAGGTGGGATGATGTACTCTAAAGGAGATATCATTGTAATCAACTTTCCCTTTTCTGACCTTTTAAACGCAAAGAAAAGACCTATGTTAGTACTTGCTGAAAAAGGTGATGATATAATCGGATGCGCTATAACAAGCAACCCAGAAAGCCAAGGAGTTTCAATAGAAAATTTTGAAGAAGGATCTCTCCCATTCAAAAGCAAAGTAAAATACTGGCAAATTAGCACTTTCTTGAATTCTTTAGCTGTTAAAAGGATAGCTAAGATTTCCAAAAAGAATTATAAACAAGTTGTAAATAGCATTAATGATTTGATTAAGATATGAATAAGGATAATAGATAGGCGCCTTTGAAGAACTAAAAATACAGTTTCTTAAGAAAACGAGAGATAAAACTACTAGTTCACAAAAAAGAAGAACCATAGATAAAGCAGGCATAATATTACTATACTAAACAGCTTTTGACCCAAGTTCAAATCCTGGCTGTGGCGTATGACTTATGGTTTAATTCCCAAAACCCTATATTTATAAACCTTTATTTAAACAAATAATTATGGGAAATTTTCAGTCAAATAGTAAAAATAGATTCATTAAATCAAGTACTGGGAAGTTTAAAGGAAGAGGAAAATTCAAACACAAAAATCCAAGGAAACCTGAAAAACGAATTACAAAAATGCACGAAGTTACATGTGACAAATGTAAAAAACAATGTAAAGTTCCATTTAAACCAACAGGAGATAAGCCTGTTTATTGTAGTGATTGTTTTAGAAAAAATGATAATTCTAATAGCAGCTATGGTTCAAGAAGCCAAGACACAAGTTTTAGATCAAGTATATCTTCAGAAGAATTCGAACTAATAAACGAAAAACTTGATAAGATAATTCAAGCTTTAGAAATTGACTCAGATGAAGATGAAGAATAAAAAATAACTATTTTACCCCCCCATCTACTCATCACTATTTTTTATTACACCTTCAAGTTGCTCTATCTTCATTTCTTTTAGCATTTCAAGAAGGTCTTTTATAGCATGTTGCAACGCCTTAGCCTTAGTTTTAAAATTTGTATAATAGAAACATATAAAAACAATAATTTAATTTCTTGTATCAATCATGGCATTAACAAATCTTCTTTTGTTCTCATTAGCATGTATTGGACTTTTCATAAGTTCACTTTGGCTTCTAAAAAGCTTAAGAATTATAACTAAATTTCTAAAACTTAGTGAATTTATAACAGGTTTTGTTTTACTAGGTATAGGGACATCTCTTCCAGAATTATTTGTAGGAATAACATCCGCAATTAAAAAAACACCATCAATTTCTCTAGGTAATATTATTGGGGCGAATATCTTAGATTTAACTTTAGTAATAGGCATCCCTATTTTAGTTTCAAGGGGCTTAAAATCAGGCCATAAACAAATTACAAGAGATTCTTATTTAATGGTTTTAATGACCACACTTCCATTAATTCTTATGATAATAGGTAGAGAAATCTCAAGAATAGATGGAATTATCTTAATTGTAGCATTTTCACTTTACATATTTAAACTATATAAACAGCAAAAAGAATTCAAAAAGAAAGTAAAAAGCACATTAAATAGAAAAGAAGTAGCCTTAAACTTTATAATTTTCTTTATAAGCTTACTAATACTATTTAAAAGCTCAGATTTTGCAATACAACATGCTAAATTGTTGGCCATAGATTTTTTACTTCCTCCAATAATAATTGGCATTTTCTTATTATCATTTGGAACAACATTGCCAGAGTTAATTACAGGAACTAGAGCAGCACTAAGTAAAGATAAAGATCTAACAATAGGGAATATAATAGGAACAGTAGTTACAAATTCAACATTAATTCTAGGGATAGTAGCACTAATTCACCCCATACAAGCACATGCATTATACTTTTATTCTTCATCAATATTTATGATTATGTTTGCATTTATATTTGCAACTTTTATAAGCAGTGGAAAAGAACTTGATTGGAAAGAAGGCACGGCTTTAATTTTAATGTATATATTATTTTTATTTGTAGAACTAAACTTAGAAAGTTTTAATTTAGTATTAAGCCCATAAACTCATTTTTTGTATCCCCATTTATAATTAAAAATATTAATAGTTATTTAGTATAGTCTTTAAAAATCCATATTTATAAATTTAGAAAACTTTATATATACCCACACATATGTGTATGTATGGCAACAAAAAACATCTCCATCACAGAAGAAGCATACGATAGATTATCTAATCTAAAAAAGAAAAATGAGAGTTTTTCAGAAATAATAGTAAGAGTTACAGGAAAAGCAAATTTGAGAGATTTTTTTGGTATTATATCAAAGAAAAAAGCTGACGAAGTTTCAAATAACATAAAAAAAAGCAGAGAAGAAAATAGAAAATTAAGCGAAATAAGATATAAGAAGCTAATAAGGGGGCTCAAATAATGGCCTGTTTAGATACGACTTTTTTAGTTGATTTAATAAGAGGAGAAAAGAAGGTCTTAGATACTCTTGAAAAGCTTGAAAAAAGTGAAGAAAATATTAGCATTAGCTCAATTAGTGTAATGGAATTAGTTATGGGGGCATCAATAAGTAATAATGCTTCCATAGAGAATGATAAGATTATGAAGCTTTTAGAGTCATTAATAATTTTAAATTTTGACAAAGACTGCGCCATTTTAGCAGGAGAGATACAAGCATCTCTAAGAAAAAGTGGGAATTTAATTGATCTAGAAGACATTATGATTGGCGCAACAGCAGTAAACCAAAATGAAATATTGATTACTAAAAATAAAAGGCACTTTGAAAAGATACGTAATCTAGAAATTGAAACATACTAGAACATTACGAAGACTTAATTTAAATTCTATCTAAAACTTCCTTTGTACTTAAACTAGGTCCAATTACAGTTTCAAAATTATTAACATTAATCTTATGTTGCTTTTCACTCACGCTTCCAGAAGCATCTTTGATCAAATATGGTTGAATTCTCCTATAAGCAGCATCAACAGCAGTAAAATAAACACAACAACCAGAAGAAATACCACAGAAATATAGTTCATTAATTTTATTTTTCTTACAATATCTTTCCAAATCTGTTTTATAAAAGGCACTATAAGCCTCTTTGAAAATGATTTTATTAGGTTTAGTTTTTAATAGTTCATCAATAATTGAAATATTCCACAAAAATTCTTTTCTAGCTTTCTTTTTATTTTTATTTTTACCAGCATATTCATCACCCCATAGCTTGTCCATCACAGTATTTAGCTTTACTCCTAATTTTCCTTTAGTAAAAATAATTCTAAAGCACTTCTTCTTAAACGCATCAATTAATTTTAATTGATTAGAAATAAGCTTATTTTTATCTTTTCTTTTTGGCACATCAGCATTCACCATGTCTATAATAATTAGAGATTTCATATTACTTTTTGTATCCCCATTTATAACTAAAAATATTACTTCTTATTTCCCCCATAGTTATTCTATAAAATCCAGCAAATAAGTACTTAAAAGTTAATTTTAATCTTCCTTCTGCCTTAAATCTTCTCACACTTAAATAAACTTTAATATTTCTTAATATTGCAATTTTAGCTCCTAATTTCTTAGCTCTTCTTGCCAAATCATGTTCTTCTCCTAATTTTACACCCTCATCAAAACCCTTTAATTTATCAAATAACTCTTTTTTTACTAATAAATAGCCTCCGTTTAAATGAGGAACTAAAGGAAAGATAATAGAAATTAAAACAAAATATAACCAATGTAAAAAATCATCAAATGAATTTCCTTCATAAGCATAAAATCTAGCAGTAACTATATCCAAATTTTTTTCTTTAAATAATCTAATAGAATTATTTAAGCAATTTTCACTTAAAACAGAGTCAGCATCAATAAACAATAAATATTTCCCATTTGCAATTTTACTGCCATTATTTCTTGCTCTTCCTGGCCTTCCACCTTTAACAATTTTACATTTATAATTTCTAGCAACTCTTAAAGTGCTATCACTACTTTTATTGTCACTAACAATTATTTCATAATCTTTATAGTCTTGAGCTAAAATACTATTAAGAAGTGTTCCTAAATATTTTCCCTCATTGAAAGTAGGTATAATTATGCTGAGCTCAACCATGGATAAATAAAAGGAATCCTGATTTAAAAAGATTTTTATTATAGGAGTATCAAGTATTTTCTATGAAATTTAACTCAAGGCAGATTATTAAACTTCTAGCTACCTATTCTTCAATAGTAATAATCATTATTAGCATATTAGTTCTAAATGGTTATGACATAAACCCGAAACCAGTAATTAAGATGGCTTTAAGTTTAATATTAATATGGATCCTTTTACTAGGTACATTAATGTACTTTTTTAGAGATAAAATAAGCAACATCATTAAAAAAATACCAATTAATTGGCAAATCAAATTTATTGTATTTGCAACTGTGCTTGCATTACTTGAAGAAGCAATCGCTGTTTTAATGACTAACCTTGCAGGATTTTTTGGTTCAGAAGTTGGTATTGCATATATCACAGCATCTACGAATTATCTTCACACTGTAATTTTCCATAGTGTCATTGTTTTCTTAGGCATGTTTATTGCTTGGTCTTATTTACTATCAAAATATGATTTTAGTGCAAATGCTGTTTTTCTTCTTTTCGGATTAACAGGAAGTTTAGCTGAAGCAAGTATTAATTCCAGTAGTCTATTTGCTGGATTCTGGTTCTTTATTTATGGCCTAATGATTTATCTTCCAACCTACTCATTGCCAAAAAGAAAAACAAGGAAGCCACTAATTAGACATTATATATTTGCAATTGTCTTAACAATAGTAGTTAGCATAGCTTTCAAGGTAATCGCTGAATTAATAAGACTTAAGTTAGGGATTATTTTCTTCACAGATTGAGCATCCATATATAAAATAAGTAATTTATATTATAAAAATCTTACGAAAGCTTCAAGTTGATTTAAAGTCTAAAATAGTAAAAATTATAAGCTTTTAATAAAAATAATTACCATGCCTTTACTTAAAGAATTTAAAGAATTTTTAAAAGAGTATAAAGTTATTCCATTATCTATTGCTTTTATTATTGGTATTGCTGCTACATCATTAATCCAATCTATTGTTAATAATTTAATAATGCCAATGATTACACCTTTTATCCCAAACGGAGCTTGGCAAACAGCTACTTTTTCTCTAGGCCCAATTATTATAGGATATGGGGCTTTATTAGGGGCAATAATTAATTTCATAATAATTGCTTTTGTTGTTTTTATAATTGCAAAAATTATCTTAAAAGAAGAAAAAGTAACAAAGAAATAAATTTACTCTGCGTCTTTAATCCCTTCATCAGTCACTATAAATATTGCTTCTGCTTCTGGTAATGCAGGAGCATCAACAAGCTTAGCAACTCTAGTCCCTTTCTTGCCTCTACGCAAGTATAGCCGATATGTCGAAGCGTGGTGGAGTACGTGCCCCCCAATAGCTTCCGTAGGATCTCCAAAAAACACATCTGGCCTTGCCATTACTTGATTAGTAATGTAAATAGCAATATTGTATGTATTCCCCAATTTTAACAGTGCATGTATATGTTTGTTAATTTTCTGTTGTCTTTCTGCTAATGTTCCTCTCCCCACATATTCACTTCTAAAATGGCTAGTTAAAGAATCAACAATAACAAGTTTTACATTTAATCCTTGTTTAATTAACTCCTCAATTTTATCCACTAATAACATTTGATGATCACTGTTAAATGCCCTTACACCTCTAAAATTCTTTAATGCTAACTCTGGATCTAATCCTTTAGGAATAGCTAATTTTTTAATAAATTCTGGTCTTAGTGTTCCTTCACTATCAATCCAAACAACAGCCCCATCAGCCCCACCTTGTTCTTTAGGCAATTGAACATTAACAGCTAATTGGTGTGCTAAAGAAGTTTTACCACTACCATAGCTCCCATAAACTTCTGTTACAGCTCCAGTTTCTACCCCCCCACCAATAATAGCATCTAAATTCTTACTTCCAGTAGTAATCTTAATAACAGCTTCTCTTTTTTTAAGTAATTCCTCTCCGCTTTCAAAGCCCATATCTAACTTTTCTCTAGCTGTAATAATTATCTTTCGAGCAGCAGCTTCTGTAACACCAGTTAGAGTAACTAACTCACCAGGACTAGCAACAGCAATACTAAGCATAGTATCAAAACCACCACTAGTTAGTTTCTCAGCTGTAGCTGCTCCTACCCCAGGCAAATCATAAATTGTAAATTCTTTTTCATCCTTTTTTGTCATTTTTAGTTATCTCCATGCTCTTCCAGGTATAACTCTTCTTGAACTTTATTTAAAATTACTATTAATCTTCCAATATCATTTCTCCTTAAATTATTAATTACATCACTTCTCCAAGTTTCTTCTCCTTTTTTCTTCCAATTTCTACTTAAGCTAAATGTTTTAAATCCTAAAATACTACCATCTACTTCTCTTTCATTATACCAAATAGCTCCTTGTATATTACCACTTCTCCATTTTTTAATTGGTCTATTATCTACCATTTTAATTCCCCCAGATTTGGTTTCCCATTTTGTTTCATAGCCTCAAAGAAAAAGTGTACTTACAATTAGTAAGTCCTCAATTTGCTTTCGCATTTTTTTCAGTGAGGTTAATCTAAGATAGTCTAAAAGTATTTATAAATGTTCTGAGTGCACCTGTCCAGTGTGTCCAGTGAAATAAAGGATTACTAGACATAAGGATAAATGCCCCCACGAATCCTTCAACTTCAAATTACACTACATTAGAATTTTCAGAAAAAATCTAAAAGAAATTTAAAAGAAATTTAGAAGTCAAATGTCACTATATAATGTTTATTCTCTTCTTTTTCTTGCACCAGCTTTTCTTTTTGCTGCCATTTGAATCTCCCCTTTTAATTTTTAATAAAATAGATATGCATTCGTCGCTTAAATACTTTTCTAATATATATCATATAAGTCTTCAATTTTCAAAACCAAGGCCAACAACCAAGATCATTTTTATTAAAGGATTTTTCTAAAATTTAGTATCCATTTCTTTAAGAATATCATCTGCCATCTCTAGAGCATTAACTTCACTAACTTCTTGAGCCATAAATTCAACTCTGTCAAACATTGCATTTTTATTGACCCTTCCACTTATCTTAAATTGCTTACCCAGAGACTCACTTCTAATATTTTCAAATTCATTAGGATTATCTTTATATTTTAAAACATCATTTCCTATAAATCTTTTAACCAAATCTCTAAATAAAACTACTCTAACATTATCACTTCCATCATCTAAGAACAAATTAAGTATAGGCACATCAACAGGAATGACATTTCCATGAACCTCACATCTAAATAAATTTTCATTCATTTCTACTTTTTTCCCACAGTTAGAACATGAGCTATAAAATCTTAAATCAAATACTTGAACAACAGTTCCTATTATCTCAACAGAGTCATTATCCTTTAGATCTACAATCTTCTTTTTCATATAACTTCTTTTCATCATAACAGGATCTTTAACTTCCACACCTTCTGGATTTAAAGTTAAATTACCCCTACTTCCCAAATGTAATTCTGGAAAAGTGTCTGTACCCCTAGAATAAGAATTTTTTACACTTAAAACATCATTGATTTTTATTTCTCCTTTCTCAACTAGACTAATAAATTTTTCATCCCATAAAACTAATCTAACAATACCGGTTTCATCTCCAACAACTAAATTTACTACCCTACCTTCCCTTTTATCAGTTTTAAAACTTCTAACTTCTCCAGTACTAACAACTTTAACATCTAAATTAACAAAATTCATTCCTGGCAATATATTACTAACTTTAAACTTTCTAGCAGATAAGTTTTCATCAAATACCTTAACTCTTAGCTCATTAGCAACTATATGAATAGCCCCTTCTTTACTAATTAGGTCTCCATATTGGGTTAATTTTTTATCAACTAATAACTCAATCTCTTTTTCACTAACACCTTTTTCTTCCTTAATTTTCCTTAAAATATCTTCATAGCTTATTCCAAACATTATTAATCACCTAAATAAAGGATTAGTCTCGAAATCAAGACCAAATTTTAATATTAATTTTTCTTTATTTATCCCATATTTATATCCTGTGTCAATATCTAGCATAAAAAACTTTCCATTATTTTTTAAGCTAAAATTTTTATTTAAATTTTTATCCCAGCAACTTTTATCACTCTTGCATAACACATATACTTTCTTAATTTCATTATTTGCATCCATAAAAGCTTTTTTAACATCAAATGAATTTTTAAACATAAATGAAGGTTTTATTGTATATTTAATATTATTATCTTCTATAACAATTTCTTTATCGCTTTTTCCATTAACTTTTTCCCTATCTAAGTCTAAATTATATTTTATATCTTTTAAATTTAAATCTTTATATAAATTAAGATACTCAGAAATATATTTATTAAATGCAACCTCAAATTTCACCTTAATAATATTATCGTCCAAAAAACAAGTATCTTCTCCTAAAACTAGTAAAGTATACCCTTCTTCAGCCCCACAATTTGTGTCTAAATTATTCATATTTTGCGATATAGACTTATAAAAACTATACTCAGCAGACTTATCTATATATAATAAAGCATCTTCTGCTTTTTGATAAACAGAATAAACTTCAGTAGCTCTATTTCCAATATGTAAATCTAAGGCTTTTTTATTAGACAAATATAATGAAATTGAAGTAACACTTAATAATAATAACACAAGTACAACAAAAACAGGCATAAATATTCCTTTATTATTTATCATAGTTAACCTTTTTCAGTAATAACTCCAGCTGGCCAATTTTGACTTTCTAAATATAACCTTATTTTAATCAGTTTATTATTATAAGTAGGAATTTCAATATATGAATTAAATTGGTCATAAAGTCCAATTCTTTCTTCAGTTTTTACTTCTAAAATCATATCTTCATTTTCCTTTCTAATTTCCATATTCCATGTATATGGTTTCAAACTTTCTAAAATTTTCTTAGTCTCTTTATTTAATAATTCCTTATAGTTATTATTATCATAACTTAAAGAAATTAAATCTGCCATATTTATTTTATCTAAATTTCCATCATTGTCTAAATCAATTTCTACATCAGTTCTTAAGTAATTAAGTAAAATTATATTTCCAGGGTTAACAATTTCAGATTCACCTATATAGTATCTTTGATCCGCCATTTTTCCAATGAAATCTGTAGTAATCCAAAACAAAAATAAAACTAAGATTAATACAATTAATCCAATACTATCCCAAAATATTGATTCAACTCCTTTTTTATTCATTTTTTATAATAATCCATGTATCAACTAATCCTTGTTTTTTGACATTATTATCAAAATAAAGAACATATTGCTTATTAAAGTAGCAATTGAAATTTTTATTTTTGACATTACATAAATCAAACGGCACATCATTTAATTTAATCTCTTTAATTACCTTACTACCTATATCTTTTAAAGTAAATTTAAATCCAATGTTAGATTCAGCAGCATAACAGTTACCTAAACTATTTTCATTGAATTTACTAAAATCAATTATTCCAGGATAAGCTCTAGCATTATCACTATAAATAGCACAATTTTTTGAATAAAAAAACCTTTGTGCTAATAAATGACTTTCTATATCCCTAACATCCCTATCCCTATTTACATATATCTGGATTGAAGCAAAAATCACAACAATAGTTAAACTTATCATAATCAATTTAGGAATAGATTGTAAAAGTTCAATAGATAAAATAAAAGCCCCTTTTTTCATATTCTATTTAATTTTTAGAAAGTTTATAAACCTTTTTTATTATTTACTTTAAAATCTTGAATAGAATTACAATTTTTACTAACACTATCAGAATCCTCAAGTGCAAAATCAGCCTTAAAACCAGTTAGCGTATCCTTAAATCTGTAAACAACAAAAATATTATCATTAAAGGTTAAATCATTTCTAATATTTTGATTGCTAAAACCTTCATTTTTACCTAAGAAATACTGAGAATAAGTTTCTTTAGTACTTCCAGGAATAAAATAATTATTTAAATAATTAGCCATATCTATAGTCTTAGATCCTGGAAAACTCTTTAACATAGACTCCTTAAATTTTACATTTGCACATACAAAACAAGCATATCCTGGACCATTAATCTTCCACTTTCCTAGTTCAACTTTACCTTCGCCAAACTGCCACCAACAATAATAAAGCTCTTCTGCAATTAATTTTTGCACAGATGTAATATCACTACTTTCATAATTATAAACATTAGTTGAACAAGCTAAATCTATATTAGGTCCAACCACAGGAATATCTGTATTTGCTTTTAGTATAAAGCTTTCTTGACAAGAGCTTCTTGAACTAATATCGGTAGCTTTTGGAAAGAACTCATTAATAAATATGGGAAGAATAGCAAGAAATGCAATTATTATAAGTAAAATTTCTACAACAAATTTTATATCTCCTTTTCTATTTAAGCCTTTCAAGTACATTTTTTATAGCACCCCAAAATAATATCATAAATATTATTACCAATATAAGAACCACAATAGCTAAAACAGCTCCAGAATTTCCTCTTTTATGCATAATTATAAATAAATAACTTTGTTTAAAAATCTTACTACTTTACTATTAGCTTATTATCAGTTTTTTCAAAACTAATTTCATTTTTAAGTTCACCATTACTATTTATTTCAATATTTTTACTTCCTACACAACTATAATAAGCTTTTAATTTTTGATCTTTTTCACTGGTAACAGCTAAATTACAATCTTTACTAATTTCTAAATAATATCCGTCAACATTTTCTTTTACAATTAAATTCCCATTGCCACTTAAAATAGAATTAGTTTCCAATGCTAAATCAGCCACTTTACTTTTCTGTTTATAGAAATTATCATTAGAAGCCCTTATTACAAAAAGCATCAAAGTTAAGAATATTATACTTGCTACAACAGTATAATATATATAAAGTGTTTCTCTTTCATTCATTTTTAGGTACGGCCTCTGATTCTAAAATTTTAATATAAACCCCTTTATCAACTTTACTTATATTTAATATATATTGAGTAGTAGCCTGAGGTCCAGGACCAATAGGAATTCTATTAGATGCTTTTAACAAAAATTTTTCATCTAATCCAGAACTAGAATAATCTCCATTAATATTTTCCAAATCGCTAAAAACACTACACACTTTTCCTGCACAATTATAAGGATTATCTTTATCTTTAGTTAGACTACATAAACATAAACAACTTTTTTCATAACAAATACTTGGCTTGTCAGCTAAATTATTTCCATATTTATTTAATCCAATAAGCATACATCCAGGATTTATAGTAAAAATTGCTTCTTCTGCCTTATTAGTACTAAAAACATTATTTACTTTATTATAAAGCAAATTTAAATATTGTACAGAATCTTCACAATAATCTTTATCGGTTAACATAGATAATATTGTTTGTACAATAACAAAAAACAATATAATCCCTAATGCAGCTAATAAAACTCCTTGAATAGTTTCTAATACTGTTCCAGCCCCACCCTCACCTTTACTCAATTTTGACATCTTTTATAACTTCAGTCCCTTTAATAAATCCGTCTAAAGCTTTAACTACCATAGAAATTTTATCCCAGTAAACTATAACAACTAATATAAGAACCAAAGCAACAATTATTAAAATGACAACTGTATTTAGGGGGAGTTCCTGTCCTTTTTTCTTTAACATTTTAAAACTATGGTTGTGTATTACAATTAATTTCAGGACAAGAAGTTAACTCACTACACCTCTTTGATTCCCCAGGATCTATTTTACCATTACTGTCAAAATCAGCTTCTCTGTCTTTAGTACAAAATGAATTCCAATAATCTACTCTTGATGCTTCATTTGGAATTAATCCATAACTAGTACAAATACCATTACACTCTGAAATTATTGTTCCTAAAGTTATTGGTTGTTTTTTAAATATCTCCCCTATTTTAGAAACTACACCTTGAAATCCACCTGTAAAGAATAAAGCTACAAAGATTAAAACTAATATAACAAGAATTGCTATGACAACAACATTCATAGACAACTCAACACCTTTTTTAGCCCTGCTCATATTCAATATTTAAATTATTTAGTATTTAAGTCTTTTGGTTATAAATTCTTAAATGCAATAAGGTTTAGTCTCTATTAATTTAATATTTTTTAATTCATTAGTAATTAAACATAAACTGTTATCACTAAACTTATAAAAAATAATAAATTCTTTATTTTTTACTTTACTATTCTGAGAATAATCAGCCATAATTTTACTTGCCTTGCTAAAATCTAAAGAAAAACTAGCATCTATAGAAGATTTATCAATAACATTATTTTTGTTTATAACAACACAACTAACTTTATTTATTATATTGATCTCATTAATTACTGCTTTATCTTTATTTAAAAGAATAGCTTTATTTTCATTAAAGTTAATTTTATAGTTTGAAGGAAGTCTGCTTACATCTTTAAAGCATTTACAATCTCCTTTAAAATTACCGCATTTATTTAAATTTCCCATAAAATTAACAAAGGTTTGATTAACAGTAATCATATCTGGTGTATCTATATTGTCATTACCAATCCCTAAAATTGGTTTAACAACAGCAAATAACTTTGGCGCAAATATCATAGTGCCTACAAAAATAACTATCACAAATAAAATTGCATAAGCAATCTGATTTGACCAAATTCCTTTCATCTAAACACCAATCCCTATTTTAGAAATTAAACTAGAAAGTTTGGTTCTTAAAAGCCAAATTATTATTGCTGCAATAACCAATAAAATTAAAGCCATAATAGCTTTTCCAAGTTCATCCCAATGTAATTCCCCTTTTTTCATAATTTTAAATAAATCTTCTGATTTTTAAATTTTATTAAATTACAAATCCTTGCATTATAACAACAACTAAAGCATTAAAAATTATAATAAACAAAAATGCAACTAAAACATAAAGCAAAGTTCCTGTAAACATATTCTTTCCAATTAAATATTCTTTTCCAATTTTATCAGGACCATTTTCAATACCGCTTAAAAGCACACTTAAAATATAAATAACTTCAACAATATAAACTCCAATTACAATTTGAAAATAATATCCAGGAACTACTTCCTTAATATTAACTAATGCAGATATAGTATCTGCTCCTCCAAAATTAGCCAGACCTTCCTCAGGCCCAGTTTCTGGAATTAAACTTGTTAGTCTTCCTATAATACTCACAATTAAAGAAGCCATTCCAACAACAATACCAGCAATAATTGGGGCTAAGAAATTAGTCATGCTTTTCATCCCAGAAATAATTTCTTCAAGTATATCTTTTAATCTCTCATTAATAGAATGTATTTGATTGACATAATTACTTATACTTATTAAACTATTAGAAACAACATAAGGACCTTTTTTAGAACTTTCTACTAAGACTTCCATTGAGCTTTCTATTAATGGACTAGGATAATTTAAAATAGCCCCATTTTTTAAATTAAAAATTGCTTCTTCAATCCCCATACCTAAATTATTAATATTATGGCTAACAATATTAAAAAAGTCTCCAGTAGGAGTTCCTTTCATATTCTCTGCAACTTTATCAAAAGCTAATTCTGAAGGTATTCCATCCCCTATTCTATTCCCTAATTGAAACAAACTTCCAGAAAATTCTGCTTCTAATTTAATAGTATCATTTCTTATTTTAATTAATTCTTTTGTTTTTGTTCTATAATAAATTCCAAGTCCAAGAGCTAATCCAATAGGGATAAATAAACTAATTAAAACAGCACCAACACCATAAGGCCCATAGCATGTATTATTCTCACAAATATAATCTAAAAAATTTCCAAAAGGTCCAAATTTAAAGTCAAAATTTGTAGAAATAACATGCAAAGTTATAGGAAGTAATCCAATAAATAGTAAAATTATACACACAGAAAAAGCAGTAGAAAAAGGATTCTTAGTTTTAAATCCTAAGAAACTTTCACCATAACCAGTAGGTCTTTTATTAAGAAGGTTTACCCCAAAAATAAATATAGTTATAGGTAGTATCATATCATAAAGTATAAATATATGCCACCATTTTATTGAGCCCCCTAAAAAAGTTCCAATTAAAGGAAACATAATTAAACTTAAAATTGGAAGAACTACCCCTAACATATGCAACATTTGTATAGGATTTTTTAAGTCATGTGCATAATGTAACATTCTTTCATAAGTCCCATTTAAAATTACATCTAAAGCCTTATCCAATAAAGTTAATCTTCTATCTTCATTAGGTTCATATAAACTGCTTACAATTAAATGAAAAGAATTTGAAAATTCTAAATTATATGGCCTCCAATTTTCAAGATAATTATCTAAACTTTCTTTTATATTAGTAAATTTATCTGTTTCTACATCCCAGAATATTTTTCTTAAATCTAAACTTAATGGTTCTTGTATATGACTAGCTGCAAACTTAATAGCATGTTCTAAATTACTTGTATGCCTCATATACATTACTATATAAAGAATGCATAATACCATTTGATTGCTTGCCTTAAGTCTATAAGAAGCAGCAATTCTACGAGGTATGTTTGTAATTGGTTTTACTACAATCAATCCTGCAAGCGCAATAATCAAAGGCAAAAATAAAGCAGAATAAATCTCTTCTTGAGGTATGTTTCCAAAGAAAAAACTGAAAATTCCAACCAAAATTCCAAGTATAACAATTAAGGCTCCTGATAAAGCACCAAAACTAGCAGCCCCAATAGGAGTAATATTCAAATGTGTAAACTTAATACTTTCTTCTAATTTTTTATACTCTGCATCTTTAGGTCTTACTCGGATAACGCTCTCAAATTTATTACATAATTTTTCATAAATACTAAGCTTTTTAGAAATATAATGTTCTCTAAATATTGTATATTCTGTTGAAAAATCAGGATTTATATCTAATTCTTCAAATTTATCTGATTTTTTAATTTTATTTTTATACTTATCTAAAATATCTTTTACTTCATTATCCTTAAAAGACATAATTTACCTCTTTTTTAATTCTTTTTTAAACCATTCATTCCATTCAAAAAATATTTTTTGTGAATTTGAATTTCCAAATTTATCATATATATAATTACTTATTCTATGAAATTCATCATTACTTCTTATAACAAAATCTGCTTCTAATAATTCAAGCCTATTTAATAAATTACTTTTATCTAAAATTTCTTTTTTAATCTTAGCTCTTAACATAATATTTTCCCAAATAGATTCCCAATCTTCACTCCATTCTTTAACATTTGCTGCAATACTTTTAATTATATCAGAATCTCCATTAATTAAGTTATCAGTAATTTCCAATTTATCAGTAATAGGGTTATATTTCATTAAATCAACAAAAGCTCCTTCTTTTAACGGATCATCATCCCATTCTTTTCTTACTTCAGTTATACTAACAATTCTTCTTTTTTTATGTAATCCATCTGCACTTTTAATAGGATTAGCAATAACTATAATATCTGTAGCCTTAAAACTTGTCTTAGGAACACCTAAGTCATTAACGACTCTATCAAACAATCCATAAGGAGAATCTGCATGTATTGTTCCAGCAACAACATTTGCTAAAGCTCCAACTCTCATAGCTTCAAATAAAGCCAGTGCCTCCTTACTTCTCACTTCCCCCACTATTAAACAAGAATCACCCATTCTTAAACTAGTTCTTATGCCTTCATCAGCACTTAATTCATTTCCACCTGTAGTCATTAAAGCAGCCCTTACTTTTAAAGGTTGAATATTATACCCTAAATCTCTAAAAGACTTTACAGGCAATTCTAAAGTGTCTTCAACGCTAATTATTCTATATTTTCTCATAATTTCTACAATAATAGAGCTTAAAAAACTAGTTTTACCACTACCTCTTGTTCCAGCAACAAGTATTGTTCTAGATCCATCAATTAAAAAACTTAATAATCCTGCCCCTATGTCATCAATCATCCCATTTTTCATGAATAAAGGTATTGTCCATGGTTTTTCTCTATGTCTTCTAAATGTATATCCTAAACCTAGTGGATTTAATGGATTAGAGATAATAGCAACTCTTGCTCTTGCCCCAGGTACTGATAAATCTGTATCAAGCACAGGATTTGCTTCATCTAGAGGCCTTCCACTTATTATTCTAAACTTTGTTGCCCAACTGTCACCATCTTCTTTACTAGGTATAACATTAGTTACACACTCATCAAAATCTTGATGCAAGATAAATATTGGAGTTTCTCCAATAGGTCCATTAACATTAATATCTTGAATTTTTTCATCTTTTAATAAAATTTCAATAAGACCAAACCCAATAGTATATCTAACCAAAATCTTAGTTAATTCTTCAACATCTTCATAAGTTAAAGAAATACTTTTTGCATCAGCTAATTCTGTTAATAAATCTCTACTTATATTAGAAAAACTCTGCCTTACCTTCTCAGTTTCAACAAATTCTTCTGGCTTAGGTTTATATTCTATTAAAACAGTTCTTGCTTCTTCTAATAATAAATATTTATCTTCATCTAATCTAAATTCTGGAGGACTTAAATGATATAAGTGTTTTATATCTTCATTAATATCAAATATCATAACATTAGTATTTTCGTCAATACTATAAGTATCCAACTCAACAGATTCTAATGGTGGCTCTGCCACAAGCCTAGTCATCATAAAATCAGGAGTTATAGTAGCCTGAAAAATATTTTTATAAATTGTTCTATCTCCAATAGCATGACCATCTAAATATGGCTTAGCTCTATTGATTAACATAGTTTTATCTAACATATTTAATAAGTATTCAATTAACTCTAATCTTAATTTTTTAAGTTCATCATATTCTTCATGTTTTAAATTAATTTTTTCTTCCCTAAGAATTCTTTTTAATTCAACATAAGCGCTAATAGGATCTTCCTTAACTAGGTTAAGAAGTACATTAGCAATAACTACAGAATATTCCTGAAAAACTTGATTAGACACTATTTTTTGTTTACTAATATAGTTATAAACATTAGAAATTTCCCTTAATATTCTAGTTTGTTTATTATCGTAAGAATAAACTTTATTCTTGTAAAATAATATTCTACTAACTCCTGGGGCTTGTATTAATTTTTCTATAACATCCCTCATAACTTCACTATTATCTTCTACACTAGGAAAAAGAGGAACTCCTTCATAATTAATCCTCATAACTTCTTCTTGTCCCTCTTTTATCACCTCAAATTCTCCAGGTTTTAATTGTCTTTTGAAGACCATATTACTACTTTAAATTAACAACATAAGTTTTATTACTAAAATTATTATCAAATTCAATTAAATAACTTTCGTTTTAAAATGAATAAAGATATGCAGCCTTTAGAAGATTACAATACTGTAATTGATATAAATAGTAAAATAAAAGCTTTAGAAAGTAAATATAACCTTTCTAGAGATAGACTTTTCTTAATAAACCAAAATATGATTGATCAATTTAAATTAACCTCATCAGAATTAAGATTAGTTAAAGATGAAGTAAGAGACTTAAAAACAGAATTAAACTCAATTAAAGAAACAATGTTCTCAATATCAAAAGAATTAAATAGATTCGCTAGAAAAGAAGAAGTAAAAGTTATTGAAAAATATGTAAGTTTATGGGACCCATTGAAATTTGTAACTGAAGACCAATTAAAGGAGATATTAGAAAATGCCTCAAGAAAAAAACGCAAGTAGACTTCCTATAGATAGAGTAGAAATAATGAGATCTCAAGGTTTGTCAGATAAACAAATAATTGATAATTTACAAAAAGAAAATTACTCAAATCAAGAAATTAATGATGCTCTAGAACAAACTGCTATTTCATATTCAATAAATCAAAAACCTTTTGAAGAACCAATAGATTTTCCAGCACCACCTTCCCCATCAACCCCTACAATATCACAACCTCAATTTAATAGACCAAATTTCCCACAACAATTCCAAGCTCCACAACCTTCATTTTTTGATCAAAGTCCAAGATTTAACATAGATAGAATTGAAGAAATCGCAGAATCAATAGTAAATGAGAAATGGTCTGAATTAACAAGAGAATTTGGAGATTTAAACACATGGAAAGATAAAGTAACTACTGAAATTCTATCAATAAAACAAGAGATTGTTAGAACTCAAGAAAGATTTGATAATTTACAAAAAGCTATGTTTGGAAAAGTAAATGAATATAATGAAAGTGTTATTTCAGTTTCTACAGAAATGAAAGCATTAGAAAAAGTTCTTGAAAGAATAATAAATCCATTAACAACAAACATAAAAGAACTAAATAAAATAACAGAAGAAATAAAAAAACAAAGAAAATAATTATTATTTACTTGGAGCAATATTTTCGGTGATTTGCCTAACAGCAACAGCACATATAACTAGAATTACTATAGCTCCTAAAACTCTAGGATGAAATATTGTCTTAATAGTTTCTCCACCAGTAGTTCTATCTCCATTTGCATCAGTTTTATAAGGACTAAAAACTCCTTGAAATACATTTCCTATTCCTATAACTAATAATAAAATAGAAATAATAACAATGAAAGTAGGGCCTCCTAAATGTGGCAATATTTCATCTTGTTTTTTTCCAGTAAACATCAATACTAAAAATATCATAAATATCATTAAAAATATAATAACAAACCAAGGGGTTAAGAAATTAACAAGTTTTACAACATCTTCAGTTAATAAAACAATAATTGCAACCGTAATAGCAGCAACAGCATTGACATTTGTACTTTCACTTAAAAACTTAGTTTTTGTTAGCATCCCAAAAGTTAATGCAAATATAAAAACTGCTGTAAATATAGGTAAGAAGAACTCAAGAAATCCTAGATCTAAGAAAGTAGCCATTTTAATTTATTATCTTTTCTGCCCCCCCTTTCCAAATTGTTTATCCACACCTTCACTAAATTTATCTGTATCAAAGCTTTTGCCTTGTCTTAAAAGCACGAATAATACAATAATAATTACCACAATTGTAACTATAAGAGGTCCATCTAAATACCCAGAGGAACCTAAATTACCGAAGTTAATCCCCAAATAAGTTTGATCTTTTAAACTCCAAATTAAACCAATAATAGCTAAAATAACAGCTATTAATAAAGGAATTCCTCTAAAACCTTGTTCAACATTAACTCCAAGTAATCCAAACAAAACTAATCCTAATAATGCAATTACAATTAACAATCCAACATTAGATATATAACTATTAATCACTTGGCTAACATCTGTATTTGCTATGAAAATAAATGAAATAACTAAGGATAAAATAGCATTAATATTTGTCTTTGCATTTTGTCCTTCTAACCCCAAAAGTTTAGTTTTTTCTAGAATTGCAAAAATTAGTGTAAAAACTAATAAAAATGGCAAGACAATATCAAAGAATCCATAATCCTTAAGAGATTCAATTAAAGTTCTAAAGTCAGTAGCCATGTTTAACCTCCTTTCTTCCCCTCACTTTTAGGCCCTCTTACCACAACTAATATAGCAGCAATAGTAACCCCCAAAAATATAATACTTCCGAAAACAGAACCACTGCTACCTTTACCTATAAAACTTAAGATATACTGAAGCCAAGTTTGCCCATTGTCTAATGTTAAAGCATCCATAAATATTATAATTAATCCAATAAACAATATTATACTAAAAGCAGTATACCAAGATTCATGGTCTTTTCTAAAATCAAATTCTCCAGATTTCCAGAAAAGTCCTAACATTAATAGAAAAGATAAAAACACAACAATGAGTAAAACAACATTTGGCAAAGACCTATTTATAGCAGTAACAACTTTATTTGTAGCAACAACTAATAAAGCTGCCACAAAAGCAACCATAGCATCTAAATTCCTTTTAGGAGTTTCATTCTTATCTTCAGTACCTAAAATTCTAGTTTTTTCTAGAATTGCAAAAACTATTGTAAAAACAAGAAGAAAAGGAAGCACTACATCAAATAAACCGAATGCCCTGAAAAATTCTATAGCATTTTGTAAACTACTAGCCATGTAACTATGTAAAGAAATTTAGGGATATATAAAAGTTATGTTTTTACTCACTCTTTTCTAATTCCTCTTCATGCTCTGGCAAAGCATTTCTACTTATTATCATAACATCACTAATAGCCCTAACCATATGATGTGGCACAATAACACCCTTAGCTCCACCTAAGACTCTACTTAATTTAGAGTTTTTTGTAGCCCTTACTCTCCAACCATCAATTTTGTTATTAGCTAATATTGATTCTTCCACAGTCCCAAAGAAGTCTCCACTATCTGTATAAACATCCATATCATATAATTCACTAATTTTCCTCGTTTTTATCATGATTATTCCTCCTGCTTATATATTCGAAATATTTTTAACTTTAAAAACTTTTTCGTTTAAAAATGATTATGTCTTATCCAGAAATAATGTCCTCTCGGTAAAAAAGATAAGACCTGCTGTAGAGCAGGTTCTTATGAAGAAACTTAACAAGAGAAAGATAAAATGGATTGTTAGGGAAAGTGAAAGGAGAGAGCAAGGTTTTTACTCAATAGGAAAACAACAGAAGATAACAGCGAGGCATGCAAGAAGAGTTGCAAAGAAATACAAGAATGAGAAAGACCCTATACTGAAAAAGTGCGGAAGAAAGCCAAGACAGATAACAGAAGAGGAAAGAGAATTAGTTACAAAAACATACAAAGAATACCTTGCAAGCGCTACAATGATTGAACAAATCCTCGACGAGAAAGGAACGCATATCAACCATAATCGGATTCACAGAATCCTGCTGGAAGCAGGATTGGCAAAGCCAAACATAAGGAAACAAAAGAAGAGAAAATACAAGTGTTATCAAAGAAAACATAGCTTGAGTCTTGCACATACAGATTGGGCAGAGTACAAAAGAAGGAAATTCATCTTGTTTGAGGATGATGCTTCACGCTTTATCCTATCTTATGGGGAGTTTAGTCAGGCAAACAAGGAGAACTCAATTAAGGTGTTCAAAGAAAGTCTTAGGTATGGAATCTACAAACAACTTCATTCAGATAATGGTTCTGTGTTCAGAGCCAACGAACAAGAAGGAAAGAAATCTGGCGAAGCAGACTTCGAGAAGGAAGTGAAGAAGTTTAAGATAAAACAGATATTTACAAGAGTCAGATATCCTCAAGGAAATGGTAAGCTAGAAAGGCTTAACGGGACGATAAAACGATTGTGGGGGCAGCTTGGAAGCTTGGATAAGGCAGTAGAACATTACAACTACAAGCGACCGCATTCTGGTTTAACTAATGGAAAGCTTAAAACTCCCTGTCAAGCTTTCCTAGAGAAGCAAAGAAAATAAACAAAAGACATAAAAACAATGGGCAACTTAAAACATAGAGAGGACATTAATAGCGGACACTACAGTTT
>Ga0209541_10001268_pt1 | contig 50671 bp, 39 predicted proteins | sample RifCSPlowO2_01_FD_184027 | JGI IMG/M metagenome (GOLD analysis project Ga0209541, IMG submission 184027) | Groundwater microbial communities from Rifle, Colorado - Rifle CSP2_plank lowO2_0.1 (SPAdes) (version 2) | ecosystem: Environmental > Aquatic > Deep subsurface > Groundwater | place... | reverse complement strand
CAAATACAGGGCTTTCTACAAACACAACATATTCATATACTGTCTCTGCTTACGATGCCGCTGGGAATACATCTTCTCAATCTACGAGTAAAAGTGCGACGACGAATTTGGCATCTGCTACAACATATACCACATCCCAAGTTGCCACACATAATACTCAAAGCGACTGTTGGTTAATTATTCTTAATAAAGTTTATAATGTCACATCTTTTATGAACTCACACCCAGGAGGAGTGTCCACAATACGAACAAGATGCGGAACTGATGCTACAACAGTGTTTACGACTAGCGCCGGCGCCGGCCACACGCACTCATCTTATGCGTATTCACTGCTTCCAACATATTATGTCGGTGATGTAGTACAATAATAATATGTCAAACGGATATACTCACACTCAAAAAATAATAATTAAAAATATTGTTTTTTTATGTGTCTGCACTTTTCTTATTCTGGCGATAGTTTTTTTAGTTGAATAGAATTATGAAAATTCCAAAAACATATTCTCTTGCTTTACCTCGTATGGGAATGTCAATGGTTTTTTTATGGTTTGGCTTTCAACAACTCAAACACGCTAACGAGTGGATAGGTTTTATTCCGCAAATAATATTAAAATATTCTCCTATAAATGCTACTAGCATAATTCATTTCAACGGCGCATTTGAAGTTGTTTTTGCTCTAGCCCTATTTTTTGGTATATGCACAAGGTTGTCTGCATTACTTCTTGGTCTTCATTTGGCTCATATAACCTCTACTTTAGGTTTTAACAGCATTAGTGTCAGAGATTTTGGTGTTGTAATGGGAAGTTTGTTTGTAGTTTTGTATGGACCAGATGAATTGTGTATAGATAGAATCATCTCATCACCTGAAGAACTTCAAGAAAAAAACTTGTTTAAAGATCATCCTTTACAGGAACAGTATCCGAATCACAATGTTAACATTGGACCAAAACCTTGGAACGGAACGTAAAAAGACACTCCGTATAGATTTAACAACAAGAGACTGGCAGCTCCGCTAAGAGAAGCGCGGAACTGCCAGTGTCACGCAGCCTTGGGGGGCTTGCCAATGATTGGGACCATCAACCCAGTCGCCACAAGATGTGTCAAACCAATCCTTGGGAACTGAGGCCTGACAACAAGTGTTGCTAACTAATTTTCCTAACATGTCTCCAGTTGGCACAATAGTTATGCGTTGCCTATCGTTTGTGAGTTCTGCCTTGAGCAGAGGATCACACATCGCGAGTTTGCCGTTTTCCTTCCAATACACTTCTACCACATTAGGTTTCTCGTCGGCCATAAGACCTCCAAAAAACAAGAACTCAGGCCTTTACCTGACGACAACTGTAACAAAAGAAGTGTACTGTCTCAAGGGCTTTATGTGTATAAGAAAAATCTAAATTTGACTATATTTCCAGTCATTATTGTTGTCCTTTGGTTGTTGTGGATTGTTTAGTTTTTTCGGCTGTAGCTGCAGCTTTGGCGTTTTCTACATCTATAACTTTGAGAGCCGGGAGAATATTTTTAATATCATCAACCGATTTGAACCCATAATAAGCTTTCTCATTTATAAGGATTACAGGCAGTCTTTTATCGATATTGTAGATACTTATAAGAGTCTCTAGAGCTGAAAGATCTAAGTTATAGTCAAAAGAATAAACTCGTAAATCCGGGTAGTCTTGTCTTAATTTGGTAAGGACAAAACCTTCTTTCTGGCAATCACCACAGTCGCCTTTGTTTGAGTAAAAGTACATAATAAAAAGTCCGCTGTTTGTTGAATTGGAACCGCATTGATCTTTTATCTTCTGCAGTAAAAGGAAATCTTTGATTTGGAGAAGGGAATAATATTTTTTAAGGCTCAAAACTTCCGAATCATCAGAACCTCTATTTTCTTCCATATAAGAAAGTTTATCACCCAAAGTAGCCAACTCTTTTGAGAGGAGACTACTGCTTATTTCGCGACAAGGCAGCTCCGATAGAAGGGAGAACTGGGTTTCAGAAGCTGATATGTCTATTGATATTTGGCTTTCAATATCTTTAATTTCAGTTATTTTTTTCTGACTAAAATAGTTGCTAGCAAGAATGGCTGTTATAAATATAGCTGCCGTAATCAAAAAAGTGTATGCGTATTTTTTCCATTCCATAAAGGTCGTCAGTTAACGCCACTTGGTGTCTTTGGAGAGCACCACATTATAAATTGCTTTACTCATCCAAATGGGGGTGAGCAAAGTATAGAATATAAGGAAAAGAATACTGTCAAAACCAAATCGATTTTTTTCCTCCGCCAACTCTCGGGAAGTCATAATGATAAAAAACGTTCCAAAAATTGCGATCAAAGATATAAAAACGATTATATCCGTGTTTATATAGAAAAAATCCAGATTGAATCCATGAAAAGAGAGGCCAATGGTAGAAATTTCTTCTATTTTAAGAAGTAAAAGGTTAATCCAGCTTAAAATTATTTTCGCTCCAAAAAACATGGTGGAAAGAATAGAGAAACCAGCCGCGGGCAGCACTATCATACCCAAATTGCCATATTGTGGTCTAAAAAACATATCTTTATAATCAATGGCATTTTTAAGAAAACCATAAACCCAGCGCAGACGTTGTCTGTAAAGAGATAAAAAATTGGCAGGAGGAATAGTATATATAAAAGCATTATGGACATTGCCTATCTTCATATTGTTCTTTCTCATACGCAAAGCAATTTCTATATCTTCGGTATTATAAGCGTGTTTGTAGTTACCCAACTTGTCAAAAACAGACTTGCGAAAGATTGAAAATGGTCCAGGTGTTACGTAAATAGCATTCAGATAATAAAAAATTTTCCTAAAGAAAATACCCATCATATACTCGGCTTTTTGAATAAACCCCAGGAGCCCTTTTGGTTCAAAAACTTTTATAGAAGGAGTCACTGCCATAATTTCACTGTCTTCAAATTGAACGACGATTCTTTTCAAGGCTTCCGGATGAACAAAAGAATCAGCGTCAAGACAACCAACTAATTCAGTGTCCACAAATTCCAAAGCGTGATTTAGAGCCGTGTATTTGCCGCCATTTTCTTTTTTTAAAAGCTTTATTTGTTTATTGCGGGAAAATCTTTGTATAACATTCCAAGTCTTATCTGTGCTACCGTCGTCCACTATAAAAATTGAAAGTTTTTCTTTGGGATAATTGAGCTCTAGAAGCGAGAAAATTGTCTTAAGTACCGTGGTTCCTTCATTCCAAACGGGAACTATGACTGAAACGCTTGGCCATTTATCTAATGCCCCCACCGCCGGGATCTTTCTCTCTTTCTCTCTGAATTCAAAATAAGTAATCAAAAAGAATACTTCGATATATAAAGCAGTGAAGAGAAAAATATAAGTAACGGTCTCTGAAACTAAATGCATTGTTGTAATTTTAACATATTTAACGAACATTTGCCAGAAAAACCTTGGTGGTCTCTTTTTCAAGTTTTTTGTGCATAATATCAACTTCAGCATTTGTCAAAGTCCTATCAAGCGACCTATAAATAATCCTAAAGGCGTAACTCACTTTGTTTTTGCCGAATTTTTGCTTATCTTCATATTTATCTATCAATTTTACCTCTTCAGCTAAATCTTCCCCTATGACCTCACGGATTAAATCAAAATAATTGTTTGGTACAAAGTTTGTATCCACTATAAAGGAAATATCTCGAACTATAGGCGGGTATTTGCTTACTTCTTTGTATTTATTGCCAAGTTTAAGCTGTTTTTTGACCCTTTGATCTTCCGACCAAAGCAGGCGGATGTCAGGCAATTCCATGCTAATCATAGCCAATCTTTCAAGTCCGAAACCAAAAGCCCAGCCGGTATAATTTTTTGAATCCACCCCTAGCTTTTCGAGTACGCTTCCTTTTATCATGCCACAACCAAGCACTTCCACCCAATAGCCACCTTTGTTTATTTCCATTTCAAGACTCGGGTTCGTATAAGGGAATGTATCCGGATTTAAACGATATTTGATCTTTTCACCGAAAATAGCTTGAGTAATTTTTATCAAAATATTTTCTAAATCTTTTACAACTATCACTCCTTTTTCTTTTGGGACGATATACCAGCCATCAATCTGATGGAAAACATTCATGTGGTTACGGTCGATTTCGTCTTTTCGATAAACCTTGCCATAAGAAAGTACCCCAATCGGTTTGTTATTTTTGATTTTTTCTTTGCCAGATTCGGAAGTCAAATAATAGTACCAAGAAACAGTAGTCTGGGTGCGTAAAATATTTTTATCATCAACGTAGTAAGTATCGGACTTGCTTCGGGTAGGGTGATCTGCCGGAAAATCAAAAAGGTCAAAACTTATATCAACTGGCACAATTTCTGGTATTTTTATATCTTCAAAGTCTTTAAAATTTTCTATTGCTTTGACCTTATCTATCAAAGCTTTGATGGGACTACCTAAAGTGCGAGAGAGGTCCGGCATACTCAAATATCGCTTCATACGCAGCGCATCGGCATCTTCTCTCTTGTTTAGATCGTTGATTATAGATTTCTCACCGCCATCTGGAGCTTTGTATTGATTATCTTGCATATATCTATAGTTTAAATAAAATTGTGTTAAAATTCAACAATGCAAGGTTTCCAATATAAAATCGGTTTTTATGCGGGAGAGTTTAATAAAATATCCGGTAAAGAATTTGGGGAGAGTGAAATAGAGAATTTGCTCTCAAAAAATGGTTTTGAATACAAAAAGGTGATAGTAGAAGAGGCTTTGAGAGAATCCATCCCAATCTGCATGAATGCAGTTTATAAAAATCCTTCGGCAATGCGTATTGACGCCCCAAAAGCATTTAGTTGTTCCTCTCTCATAAGCTACCTTTATACAGAGGCTGGTGTCTGGATGCCCTCATTCTCTGTAGATAAATACATATTTGGCGCTTATGTGCCAAAAGAAGATTTGAAATTTGGCGATCTTGTATTTTCCAACACTGGCAATGGCAAGATTTGGTACCAAACAGTGGAATGGATGAATGGAACGAAAGTGCCGGAAGGGGTGGATCATGTTGGGATGTACTTAGGAGAAAACAAGATAATGCATGCCACAAAAAAATACGGGGGAGTTTTAGTAGAATCTTTAGATGATTTTGAAAAGACTTCAAAAATTGTTGGGTGGAGAAGAGTAGCCGATATAAAGGAAGAAAGATATGTTGTAAATATTCCAGATAATAAAACCAGTTTGAGAAAAAAAGAAGACTTAATAGGGTATATCTTAAACACTTTGGGGGTGGATAAGTAGTTGTTGGTTTGCTATAATGAAGGAGTAGAAATTATACGAATTATCTTAATTTATTGTCTAAATAATGGCTGAAGATAAGCTCAAAAAGAAGGGTAGCCCCGCTCATAGAAGTGATTTGGGCAAGTATAGTGCCGAATCTATTACTGTTTTAGAAGGCCTAGAGCCGGTGCGTCGAAGGCCGGGGATGTATATAGGCACCACCGGGCCGGATGGCTTGCACCACCTCATAGTAGAAATTTTTGATAACTCTCGCGATGAAGCGATGGGTAGTTTTGCCAATGATATTGAAGTGGCTTTCTTGCCTAGTAATCGTATTAGAGTAGCCGACAATGGCCGAGGCATCCCCGTTGACATTCACAAACAAACAAAAGTTTCTGCCCTTGAAACTATCATGACAACCTTGCATGCCGGAGGCAAATTTGGCGGAGAAGGCTATAAAATTTCCGGGGGACTGCATGGTGTTGGAGCTTCTGTAGTAAACGCCCTTTCTATTTATATGCTGGCAGAGGTGCATCGAGACGGCGGGGTTTATATCCAGGAATATTCAAAAGGTAAAAAGAAAGCTTCTGTAAAAAAAGTTGGTTCGTCCAAGCTTCACGGCACCATTATTACTTTTGAACCAGACGCCGAGATATTTAAAGAAGGAGTAAATTTTGATTTTGACAGAGTGGTTCATCATATGCGCCAGCAAGCATATCTGGTCAAAGGTCTCAAAATATCCGTTTTGGATTTAAGAGAAACAAAAACAAAGATTAAAGACGATGAAGTGTTTTATTTAAGAGACCTACCTACGCAGGCAGGTCTGGGCATAGAAGCTCCATCTATGACTTTCTGTTTTGATGGAGGGCTTGTCTCGCTCATCAGATTTTACAATCACAATCAAAAACCTATCCACAAAAATATTTTTTATGTTGAAAAAATAAATGAAAATTTTGAGGGGGTTGAAGTTGCTTTACAGTATATAGACGATATATCTGCCAGAATCATGCCCTTCGCTAACAATATTTATAATAACGAAGGGGGCACTCACATCACCGGTTTCAAGACGGCTTTGACAAGGACTTTAAACAATTATGCCAAGAAAAATAATCTTTCTAAAAACGGGGATGATACTTTTACAGGAGAGGATGTTTTAGAGGGACTGACTTCGGTCATTTCGGTTAAGCTCCGGGAAGTCCAATTTGAAGGTCAGACCAAAGCCAAGCTTGGCAGCGTAGAAGCTAGGGGTATGGTAGAAGGCATTTTTGGAGAAGCTTTTGAAGCATTCCTGGAAGAAAATCCGGATGATGCCAGAGCCATAATAAATAAGGTCGTTTTGGCCCTGCGAGCCCGAAAGGCGGCTAAAGCGGCTAAGGATTCAATCCTAAGAAAAGGGGCACTTGAAGGCATGACTTTGCCAGGCAAACTTGCCGATTGCCAAAGTAAATCAGCCGAGGAATCGGAACTTTTTATTGTGGAAGGAGATTCGGCCGGCGGTACCGCCAAAACAGGCAGGGACAGGAGAACACAAGCTATACTACCTTTGCGCGGCAAAATTTTAAACATAGAAAGAGCCCGCCTTGATAGGATGCTCGGTTCGGAACAAATCAAAAATTTAGTGGTAGCCTTTGGCACGGCTATTGGCGATACTTTTGATATTTCCAAGCTTCGTTATCATAAGATAATTATAGCCACCGATGCCGATGTTGACGGTGCTCACATCCGCACCCTCATTTTAACTTTACTTTACAGATATTTTAAACCGATAATTGATGGCGGGTTTATTTATATCGCTCAGCCACCGCTTTATAAAATCAAGAAAGGAAAAGAAATATTTTATGCTTACAACGATGATGAGAAAGCAAAAATTTTAGGGAAAGAAGCAGAAGTAATAGAGGTTGAAAGCGAAGCCACCACCGCTTCTGATGAAGAGTCAGAAGGGGTATCAGAAGCTTCGGCGAACCGAGGAAAGAAAATCTCGGTTCAAAGATACAAAGGTTTGGGAGAAATGAATGCTGAAGAGCTCTGGGAGACGACCATGGACCCAAAGCGACGCATCTTAAAACAGATCACTGTTGCTGATATCGGCGAAGCTGATAGGGTATTTGATACCCTCATGGGCTCCGACGTTCCCGCTAGAAAAAGTTTTATTCAAAGTAATGCGAAACTAGCAACAATCGATATCTAGTAATCATTAATCCAACATGCCCCGTAGTCAGCTTTGCTGTACTGTGGGGTCCAACGCCAAACTAGCTACCATTGATATTTAAACCCTAACTTTACTCTATCAAACGGAGCAGATAAGAAAACGGGCGTCACGTACACTTGGTACGGACGCCCTATCTTCAATCATAGTCAGAAAAATTTTTCCTTTGACGCCTAAATGTCCCCTGTTCATGAACGATGCTCAACCAGAGAAAAAGAATCGCGGTAATTGCAATGCTTGCCAGAAAGGTCCAAAGACTCTCTCCAGAAACAACGAGATCAAAGAAAGAACGATTGGTGGCGTAAGCTCTTAATTCTAAAGCACCACCCCAACCAATAGCGAGACAAATGAAGAAGCTCAAACGTCCAAGTGGATTCATTGTAACAACCCTCCTATTACTTCTGAACACTATCTTAATGCCTACTTTGATATAGGTCAAGATTAACTAAACAAGTTCTAGCTTTCTCTATTAAACATAGTCCATATCTCTTATTTCTTTTCTTTGATTTCTTTTTGGAGACGTTCTAGGAATTTTTCGATCAATAGGGAACCGAGTTTTTTGCCTTCGCCGTCACCGCGAGCTTCGACAGTCACTTCTTTTGATGCTACTTCTTTATCACCAAGCACTATCCAATAGGGGATTTTTTCATTTTTGGCTTGACGAACTTTTTTACCCAAATTTTCATCTGCCAAATCAACTTCGGCACGTATATTATTTTCCTTTAAAAAATCAAAAACTTCCTGCGCGTAAGCATTGTGATTTTCCCTTACGGGTATGACTTTAACCTGCACTGGCGAGAGCCAAAGAGGGAAGTTGCCGGCATAATGTTCAATAAGTATTCCCATAAATCTTTCTGGAGAGCCGACAATGGCTCGATGGATCATAACCGGAGTTTTTTCCGAGCCATCTTTATCGGTATATTTCAAACCAAATCTTTCCGGCATTATAAAGTCCAATTGAATAGTCGAGATTTGCAATTCACGGCCGAGAGAATCTTTGGCAATCAAATCCATTTTCGGACCGTAAATGGCCGCTTCACCTTCAATTTTTACATAATCAATTTTATTTTCAACCAGTATTTCTTCCAAAAGCTTTTGAGATTTTTCCCAAACATCTGGTTCACCGAGATATTTTTCTGGATTTTTAGGATCCCACAAAGAAAGCTCAATATTATATTTCATCCCATAAGTTTCCATAGCTACTTTGATGATGCCAAGCACCGATAAAAACTCCTCTTTTATCTGGTCTTCACGGCAGAAAGAGTGGCCATCGTCCTGAGAAAAAGCCCTGAGGCGAGTCAAACCGTTAAGTTCTCCCGGTTTTTCATCGCGATAAAGGTTGGCAAAATCGGCAATCCTTATAGGCAAATCCCTGTAGCTTCTACCCTTTGAGGCATAAATTTGGGTATGATGCGGGCAGTTCATCGGTTTCAAATAATATTCTTCTTTGGAATAATTTGAGACAACACGAAACATTCCTTCTTTGTATTTTTCGTAATGCCCGGAAACTTTAAATAATTCGGCTTTGTTTATATTGGGGGTGTATACTTCTCGGTAACCAATCGCTTTTTGCAATTCGTTTGAATAATTGACTATTTCCCGTCTGACCGTAGCTCCTTTTGGTGTATATATAGGCAAACCTGGTCCTACAAGTTCAGAGAAAACGAACAAGTCCAATTCTTTGCCAAGCTTTTTATGGTCTCTCTTTTTTGCTTCCTCTTGAAGAGCAATGTATTCGAGAAGCTTTTCTTTTGACTCAAAAGCCAAGCCGTAAATGCGAGTAAGCATTTTGTTTTTTTCATCTCCACGCCAATAGGCGCCAGCGATCTTTTCCAGTTTCCACGAATCCTTAGGTATATCTTTGATTTCGGAGACATGTCCGCCTCGGCACAAGTCTGTAAATTCTCCCGAAGTATAAAGAGTTATCTTTTGTCCTTCTTTTTCTAAATCTTCTATAAGTTCAAGTTTATATTCGTTGTTTTTGAAAAATTCTTTTGCTTTTTTAGCGCTTACTTCCTTGCCTTCAAATGTTTTCCATGTTTTCAAAATCTCCCGCATTCTTACCTCAACCAATTCTAGAAAACCCTCCTTCGCTCCCGCTCCGGCGGGCAAGTCAAAATCATAATAGAAACCATTTGAAATGGTCGGTCCGATGGTAGGTTTGGTGTCAGGATAAATTTCCAATACCGCCGTAGCAAGCAAATGAGCAAGAGAATGCCTTATCAAATCAATATCATCATTTTTTACCATAGGTAAATATTATAACTTTTTAGCTTTTTCGGCAATTAAGGTTTTTTCTCCATTACGGAGTGATACTCTGGCTTTGACCACAATGCATTGGTCTGGAACAAAAATGCTTGAAAATTCTTGAAGAGTGCGTGGGAAAACAACAAGCTCTATTTCGTCTGTCAAATCAACAAATTTTACAAAAAACATTTTCTCCCCGTTTTTGGTCAAGATATCTCGCATACTTGAAATCAATCCGCCGGCAACAATCAAATCATTTTCTTTGGAGCTTTCTTTTATTTTTTTAATAGTTATTTTTTGATTTGCTAATTTTTCCTTGAATTGTTCAAGCGGATGTCCGGAGACATAAAGTCCGAGAAGCTCTTTCTCCCAAGAAAGTTTTTCCTTAATTGTGATCGGCTCTGACGGAGACAAGTGAATAGGAGAATAGCTACCCGATGTAGCAAGAGGGGTGAAAAGAGAATCTTGATCAAGGTTTCCAACTGACTCTTTATTATATTCTAAAAGATTATTTATATTTGCAAGCAAAGAGCCACGCTCGCCAAATGCATCCATAGCCCCGCTTTTTATGAGTGCTTCCAAAGATTTTTTGTTCAGATTTCTATCCTGAATGCGTATCAAAAAATCCTCCAGTGATTTAAACTTGCCTTTCTCTTTTCTTTCCGCCGTTATAGTGTGGGAAATGCCTTCTCCAAAATTTTTGATGGTAGTAAGCCCAAATCTTATAGTCTCGCCTTCTTTTTTTAATTCGTCTTTTTCTTTTCTTACAAGAGTAAAGTCGGAATAACTTTCATTTATATCCGGAGGCAAAATTTTAATTCCCATTCTTTTGCATTCATCTATAGACTGCGCCACTTTTTCAGTATCTCCCGATTCGGCAGAAAGTACCGCTCTCATATATTCTCCCGGAAAGTTGGCTTTGAGATATGCGGTTTGGTAAGCCACACGCCCGTAAGACACGGAGTGAGCTTTATTGAAACCGTAAGCGGCAAAAGGCTCTATCCATGTCCAAATTTGTTTGGCTTTTTTTTCACTCCAACCAGAATGTTCCATACAACCTTTAATAAATTTTTCTCTTTGCTTTTCCATTTCCTCAGGAATTTTTTTACCGACAGCCTTGCGAAATTTATCCACTTCACCCCAGGTATAGCCAGCTAGTTTGTTTGCCATCATAAGCAAGTCATCTTGATAAACTAAAATGCCGTAAGTTTTTTCAAGTATTGGTTTGAGTGCCGGATCAAGATAAGTGATTTTTTTCGGATCGTGTTTGCGTGCAATATAGTCTGGGATAAATTGCATCGGTCCGGGACGATACAGAGCCACCATGGCATTTATATCGTGAATAGCAGTGGGTTTGAGTTCTACCAAAAATCTGGTCATACCATCGCCATTGAGCTGGAAGAGGTCTTCGGTTTCGCCACGGGCCAACATTTCAAAAGTTTTTTTATCGTCAATCGGCATTTTGTCCAAATCTATTTCTACTCCTTTAGTTTTTTTAAGAAGTTCCAAAGTTGCTGCAATAATAGAAAGATTTTTAAGTCCCAGAAAATCAAATTTCAAGAGACCGGCTCCGTTTTCGTCCACACTGTACATATCATATTGAGTGATTATTTTACCCTGCCCGACTTTGTCGTTCAGGCGGGCTTCTCCTTTCGGATCATATTGAAGGGGAGTAAAGTCGGTGAGAGATGTAGGACTGATGACCACTCCGGCAGCATGAACACCGATATGACGAGCGCAACCTTCTATCTTTTTCGCCATATCAATAACTCTTTTGGTATCGGCATCTTTTTTATAGAGTTCTAAAAGCTCCGGCACCTCACTCAGAGCCCGAGTTATGGTCATAGGAAAACCTTGAGCTCCCATTGGTATAAGTTTTGCTATCCTGTCTCCGACTGTATAAGCAAATCCCAAAGCCCGCGCTGTATCGCGTACAGATCCGCGAGCCATCATGGTGCCAAATGTCCCTATTTGTGCGACTTTGTTTTCTCCGTATTTTTGCTTTACATACTCCACCATTTCATCGCGCCTATCGTCGGCAAAGTCCATATCAATATCTGGGGCAGAAGGCCGGTCAGGATTTAAAAATCTTTCAAAAGGTATTTCATATTCAAGCGGATTTATATTTGTAATATGTGCAGCATAAGTCACAAGGGAACCCGAGACCGAACCTCTGATGTTGGTCAAAATGCCATGCTCGTGAGCATAATTCATAAGATCAGCTACTACCAAAAAGTAGGGCGAATACCCTTTTGTTTTTATAACTCCAAGTTCGTATTCAAGTCGGTTTATTACTTCCTCACTTTTTGGAAGACCACGTTTTTCTAGACCATCATAAGCAAGATTGCGTAGTTCTTGGTCATAGCTTTTGCCGGAAGCGATTTTCAAATCCGGAAAAGCCCACTTGCCAAGCTCCAATTCTAAATTACAAAGAGCAGTAATTTTATGGTTATTAAAAATCGCTTCCGGCATATCTTCAAATCTTTTTTTAATTTCGTCTTCAGAAAGAAAGGAAAAATTTTCATCTTCGTTATCCCATGCACCTCTTTCACTATCACTTTGCGGAGCCCCCTGCCCGACCGCCATTAGAGTATTTTTGGCTTCTTTATCTTCCGGCATAATGTAATAAACATCATGACACGCTACAATTGGAATATTATTTTCTTTAGCAAAATTCGCTAAAGCCTTCATATGCTCATTATGGCTGTTAAGTTCAGGATGTTTGGTGATTTCAATATAAAAATCAACGCCAAGGTTTTCATTAAAAATTTTCTTGTATTTTTGGACAAGTTCATCGGCAAGCTCAATATTTTTATTTCTCAAAGCGGTTGAAATATCTCCGCTCCAGCAAGAGGAGATGCAAACAAGCCCTTCCGCATATTTTTCCAAAATTTCAAAATCAATGCGCGGTTTGTAATAAAATCCTTCAAGATAAGAAGTGGTCACTAATTTTAAAAGATTTTTATAACCGATTTCGTTTTTACAAAGCAGCACTAATCTAAATCTATCTTTATCAACGCCCGCCTGTTTGTCAAGACGACTGCGAGAAGCTAGGTAAACATCTACTCCGATAATGGGTTTTATGTCTGCTTTTTTACATTCTTTGTAAAATTCGATTGCGCCATACATATTGCCGTTGTCAGTCAGTGCCAAAGCTTCCATCCCTTCTTTTTTGGCCGCCGCTATAAGCTCAGGAATTTTAGGCAGAGCCTGCAAGAGAGAGTAGTGAGAGTGAGTATGCAGGTGAGTGAATTTCATATATAGCAGTATAATATAAAATATGAAATATGTTTACGGTATAGATGAAGCAGGGAGGGGGCCGCTGGCGGGACCGGTCAGTGTAGGAGTCTTTGGAGCAGAAAAAAAGATGGAAAAGTGGCTGCTAAAAAATATTTTTGAAAATAAACTAAGGGATTCTAAAAAATTATCGCCAAACAAAAGGAAAGAGATTTACAAAAAGTTTTGCCTATTAAAAGAGGAGAATAAGGTATTCTTCTCGGTATCTCATATTTCAAACAAAATAATTGATGAGAATGGTATTTCAAAAGCGGTAAGATTAGGAATAAGTAAATCTCTTTCACCGAAAGTTCTGAAATGCAAAATAAGATTAGACGGTTTGCTCAAAGCACCACCAAAATTCAAAAATCAAAAGACTATTATAAAAGGTGACGAAAAAAACGTTTTTATTGCTTGTGCTTCCATTGTCGCCAAAGTCAGCCGCGACAGATTGATGTGTCAGCTCGCCAAAAAATACCCAAAATATGGCTTCGAAATCCACAAAGGCTACGGCACCGTTCTTCACCGTACCCTTATCAAAAAATACGGCCTCTCTGTCATCCACCGCAAAACTTTCTGCAAGAATTTGACCATATTATCAAAATAAGATAATATATTAGCCATGGTAGTACGAATGAGACACACAAGGAGCCAAAGAGGCAATACGAGGAGCCATCATGCATTGGTAGCCCCTTCTTTAACTTTGTGTAAAGAATGCGGCAGTCCAAAATCGCAACATTCTGTTTGCTCTATCTGTGGCAAGTATAAGGGTAGACAAGTAATCGATGTACACACAAAAATCGCCAAGAAAGAAAAGAAGGCAAAAGAGAAAATAAAAGAATCCCGATAGATTCAAGTTTGTAGACTTCTATAATTTTGAATAGTTTGGTATTCTTTATAAGAATATGGCAAATAGGCACCTTGCAAGATCAACAGTACTTCAAACTCTCTATGAGTGGGATTTTAGCGGTCAAAAAATAAGCCCGAATGAGGTACTAGAGAGAGATGCTTCCGAATTTGCCGCTGGGAATCAATCTGAAGGTTTTATGAAAAACCTCTTGAACGGAGTAATTTCTAAACATAAAGATCTTGATAATGTAATTACAAAAGCCGCTCCAGAATGGCCAATAGAAAAAATAAGTGTGATGGATAGAAATATCTTAAGGCTCGGTCTTTACGAGTTGCTTTTTGCCGACAGAGAACAGGTACCGCCAAAAGTGGCTATCAACGAAGCTATCGAATTAGCTAAAAAATTCGGCGGGGAAACCAGCGGAAAATTTATAAACGGAGTTTTGGGTGCAGTCTATAAAGAGATGGGAGAGCCCGGCAAAAACGATACGAGCACCAACAAAAAGACTGTGACGATAGAAACTTTAGTCGGAGCCGTAGTGTATGCCCATCATAAAGGCAACACATTCGTTGCTTTGGTTCATGATGTTTTTGGACATTGGACATTAACAAAAGGTAAATTGGAAAAAGGTGAGAAGGAAGAAGAAGGTATAATACGCGGAGCCAAAGAAGAGCTTGGGGTAGAAATAAAAGTGAAAGACAGTCTTGGTGAAAATACTTACGAAACTTTTCATCCGGAAAAAGGAAAGCTCCGGAAACATGTTATTTATTTTTTAGCTGAAGCGCCATTTGAAGAACTTACTCTTGAAAATAAAGAAAAAAAGGGCGGGCTAGATGATGTTAAATGGTTTAAACTAGCAGAAATACTTGACTTAAATTTTTATGATGATATTTTGCCGATTGTAACCAAAGCAATCAACCTATTAGTAAAAAGTTAAAGTTGCACTCTAGAGGACGTATCGTGCGACATGATTTCGCAAAATCAAATGAAAGAAAAAGAATTCAAAGGATTTGAAAAACTGATCGGAATAGAATTTAAAGATAAAGATTTACTTAAACAAGCGTTTACTCACCGCTCCTTTATTAATGAACATAAAACTTTAAAAATTAAACACAACGAGCGTCTTGAATTTCTTGGGGATGCGGTGCTTGAGCTTGTTATCACCGACTATTTGTATAATGAGTATCCAGACAAAGACGAAGGGAATATGACTTCTATTCGGAGTGCTTTGGTCAATGCTCAAACCTGTGCCGAAGTGGCTAAAAAAATAAATGTGAATGATTATATGCTCCTCTCTCGTGGTGAGACTAAAGATGTGGGCAGAGCTCGCCAATATATTTTGGCAAATGCCCTGGAAGCCATTATCGGCGCGATTTATATTGATTTAGGTTACCAAAAAGCAAAGGATTTTATAATAAAATATATTACTCCAATGACAGAGCAGATTGTAAAGGAACAGCTTTGGGTAGATGCCAAAAGCAAATTTCAAGAAAAAGCCCAAGATATAGAAGGGGTCACTCCATCATACAAAACCACAAAGGAAGTCGGGCCAGACCACGACAAGAAGTTTACAGTTGCGGTTTTTATAGGTAATAAAATGGTGGCTGAAGGTGATGGTGAATCCAAGCAAGATGCCGAGCAATCCGCCGCCCACAATGCTCTCAAAGAAAAAGGGTGGGATTGAAATAGAAAATTCTTGTTTGGTTTTGGAATATGGTAAAATGTTTGCATGCTTAAATCGTTGGAACTTTCCGGTTTTAAATCTTTCGTAAAAAAGACCGAGCTTAATTTCAAATCGCAAATAACGGCAATAGTTGGGCCAAACGGCAGCGGCAAATCAAACGTGGCTGAAGCTTTTCGTTTTGTTTTAGGAGAACAATCAATCAAATCAATGCGCGGTAAGCGAGGTGAAGATTTGATTTGGAATGGTTCAACCGAAATCGGACGTTCAAACAGAGCGGCAGTAAAGCTTGTTTTTGCCCCGACGTCGGCTAATGCCGAGTCTGGGTCCCGACCTAAAAGCGTCGGGAATAATTTCAAAGACACCTATTTTGAAGAAATTATTATAGAGAGAATAGTAAATAGGGATGGCACTAATGAGTATTACTTAAACGGTTCACTGGTGCGGCTCAAAGATATCATAGAACTGCTATATGGAGCCCATATCGGAGCTTCTGGACATCATATTATCTCCCAAGGAGAAGCTGACAGGATACTTACAGCCAATATAAGAGAAAGGAAGGAGATGGTAGAAGATGCTTTGGGTTTGAAAATTTATCAATATAAAAGAGAGGAGAGTGAAAGAAAACTTTTAAAAACCGAAGATAATATAAAACAAGTTGAATCTTTAAGAAGAGAGATTGCTCCCCATCTCCGTTTCCTAAAAAAACAGGCGGAACGTGTGGAAAAAGCCGAAGAGCTTAGAGTAAAACTCACCAAATTTTACAGAGAATATTTGAAGAGAGAAAAAATATATTTAGAGGGGCAGAAAAAACAGGTAGGGGCAGAAAAAAGACCTCTGATAGAAAAACTAGAGCGACTTGAAGAGGAAATGGAGAAAGCCAAAGAGGTTTTAAACGATTCGCTTAAAAAAGACGAGAAAAGCGAAAAACTTATAGAGATTGAAAATAAAATAAAAAACGAGAGAGATGATAAAGACCGACTTTATCGTGAAGTCGGCAAGACTGAAGGAGAGATAAACGCCAATAATAGAAATATAGAAAAAATAAAAGCGGAACAAAAATCGGAAGAGAACAAAACTGTCTCTTTAAAAGAATTGGAAGAGTTGGAAAAGGAATTATCCGCTTATTCCGAGATTATTAAAATCATTGAAAAAATAAGAGGTTTTATTGCCAAGCATAGAAATAATTTTAATGACAAAAATCTAAATGAGCTCGTCGCGTTGAACCAGACATTGGAAAATAATAAGGTTGTGCTGGAAGACAAAATTAAAAATGTAGATGCTATTTTGAGCAAATTTGCTTCTAAATATCAAGAAATAAAAAATTCAATAGAAAAAGATAAGGACTCAGAGAGGACAGCGGAGAAAAATATTTTCAGAATATCCGGAGAAAGAAATGAGGTTAGTAGCAAAATAGAATTCTTAAAAGAAAGGGAGCGCAGGCTTTCTTTGGAAGAAAACGATTGGAAAAGAGAAATACAGGAAGGTGGGGTGCTTTTGGGTACAGCTATTGTGGGGTTTGAAAATGATGAGATTGAGAGCAGCCGACGGGAAAGACCCCTTCAAGAAGGTCACCGGGTCGCTCTTGCAGGCTCAACCAGACCTTCTCTCGAGGACTTTCCCGTCGGCCTTAGCGAATCACGGGATAAACAAGAAGATAGAAGAAGAGAACTTGAGAAGATGAAAATAAGGTTAGAAGAGCTGGGCGGTGCCGGCGGAGCAGAAGTGATGAAAGAATACAAAGAAAGCGTGGGAAGAGATGAATTTCTGGCAAAAGAATTAGGTGATTTGAAAAAATCAGCCGAATCTTTGGAAATCCTTATAAAAGAGCTTTTGGAAAGATTGGATATTGAATTTAAGCAGGGGATAGAAAAAATAAATAAATCTTTTCAAAATTTCTTTTCACTTATGTTTGGTGGTGGTGAAGCAGAGTTGCAAGTAGTAAAGGAAAAAACCAAAAAGAAAAAATTAAATACTGATGAGAATGAAGACATTGGAACAAGCACAGATAGTATTATAAATGGTATAGAAGATAAAGAAGAAGAAACAAAAGAAGGTATAGATATATCTGTCTCTCTTCCTAGAAAGAAAATAAAAGGTTTAGATATGCTCTCCGGTGGAGAAAGAGCCCTTACTTCTATTGCCCTTCTTTTTGCCATTTCTCAAGTCAACCCTCCACCTTTCATTATATTAGACGAAACCGATGCCGCTCTCGATGAAGCCAATTCCAAAAAATATGGCGATATGATTGAAAACCTTTCTAAAGTCTCCCAACTTATACTCATCACCCACAACCGCGAGACAATGTCCCGCGCAGGGGTCATTTATGGTGTAACCATGGGCCACGACTCGGTCTCTCGCCTCCTTTCTATCGAATTTGAAGAAGCAGTGGCTGTTGCAAAGTAAAAATAAAGCCGCCACGCGTAAACGCAGCGGCACATGTCAGATTTCTAACCCTGGAAAGCCTTTCCCGTCGCGAACAGGAAAGTGTATTTCCATAGGAACCTGACTTTGAGACAAGATTACTCTCTGAGAAAAATTTGTCAAACCAACTTAAAATCTAAAGTTTTGCGGTCGAGGTCGGCGGCGGCGAGACGGACGCGAATGGAGTCACCGAGAGAGAATTTTTTCTTAGTACGTTCTCCGACTATACAATAATTTTTCTGGTCAAGCCTATAATAATCATCACCGAGATCTTTAATACGCACCAGCCCCTCCACTTTGGTGTCTGGATCTTCGACATACATACCCCATTCGGTCACACCAGAAATAACAACCTTAAATTCTTGTCCTACTTTATCCTGCATAAACTCTATTTGCTTGTACTTGATACTGTCTCGCTCCGCTTCTTGGATTGTGATTTCTTTTTCACTGGCTTCTTGTGCAATTTTTTCAAATCTAGAAAATTCATTTTTAGGAATAGGCTCGTTTTTTAAATATCTTTCCAAAATTCTGTGAACCATCAAATCCGGATAGCGACGGATAGGGGAAGTAAAGTGGGTATAATATTGAAAAGCCAAACCAAAATGACCGATATTTTTAGTAGAGTAAGCGGCTTTAGACATTGAGCGAACAGCAGCTGTTTTAATAAGAGATTCAGAAGCGTGACCTTCTATTTGTTTAAGAAGAATATTTATATCTTTAGCCGAAACTTCTCCATTTTTTATAGGTAATTCATGCCCCAGAGCTCTGACAAAAATAGCCAATTCTTCTATCCTCTCCATTTTTGGTAAGTTGTGAATACGAAATATTGAAGCGCCACCCTTTTTGCCTACTTTATCGCTTATAAACTTGGCCACTTCTCTGTTTGCGAGTAGCATCCATTCCTCAATCATTTTCATCGTATCCAAACGAGGTTTTTTATAGATTTTTATAGGTTTGCCTTGACTATCAAGTTCAAATCTTATTTCATCGGTTTCAAATTCTATAGCTCCATTCTTTTTATTTTCCGCTCTGTAAATATTAGCGATGCGGTTGAGTTCGGACAGCGGCACTTTAAAAACCTCATCCCCAGCCCTTCCCCTAGATGCAGGGGAAGGGAGAGAGACACTCAAATTATCACTGTGCGAGAAATGTTTCCCCTCTCCTGCATTTAGGAGAGGGGTAAGGGGTGAGGTTAATATTTCTTGCGCCTCCTCATAACTAAATCTTTTATTAGAATTAATAATAGTCTTACCAAACCAACGGTCTAAAATCTTGCCGGTACTTTTTTCAATATCAAAAACCGCTGAAAACGCAAAGCGATCGACATTTGGCATAAGTGAGCAAAGACCGTTACTCAAAACTTCAGGAAGCATTGGTATGGTCCTGTCTACGAGGTATGTAGAGAAACTTCTCTTTAAAGCCTCTTTGTCAAGAGATGTGCCCGGACGGACGAAATGAGAGACATCTGCGATATGCACCCCGACTCTTATCTTGTTATCTCCGATGTCTTCATAAGAAAGAGCGTCATCAAAATCTTTGGCATCCGCTGGGTCGATAGTGAAAGTGATTATGTTTCTAAAATCCCTACGATCTGAACCAACAAGAAAAAAGCTTCTCCTCTGAAAGTCCTCGGGCTCCCTCGCTTCGCTCGGCCAGACTTTCTTCGTAGAACTTTTTTCTTGTTGGCTTTCGAATTCATCCGCAACTTTCTCTGCCTCTTTTTCGACTTCGGCAGGAAAATTATAAACAATTCCTTTATCTAAAAGGATTGATTGCATTTCGGTCTCATGTTCGCCTTTTTTGCCAATAACAGAAATAATCTTGCCTTTTGGATTTAAATTTGGGTTAGTCCAATTTTCTATTTCAACAAAAACTTTGGTTCCTGCTTGCACAGGCAGGCTGGATTTAATATCTTTTGGAAAAACTAAGATATCAACATTTCTGTAAAACTTAAAATCATTCGGCTTGAAAACTAAACCAGAACCGGACTTTTCAAGTGTTCCTACAAATTTAGTCTTATTTCTTTTTATGATTCTGGTTATCCTGCCCTTTTTTTTATCACGATCTTTGCCTATAATCTCTACTTCTACTTCATCCTTATCAAGTGCACAATTTAAATTTTCTTTGAAGACAATCACGTCTTCTTTTGATTTATCTGTTACTACGAAGCCCAACGGTTTGGGTGTGACTTTGATGATACCAATAAGTTTTTTTTTCGTTTCCCCGCCTGTGTGGGCAGGTTTATTTTTATGCATATTCGCCTATACTAACACATTTTATGGAGTATGTTATAATGTTCATACTTACTGAACTGTCAATAAATTTATGTTTTCAATAAAAGAATCAATAAAATACGGTTGGCTCAAATTAAAAGAGCATACGGAATTGGTTCTATATGCCACTCTTTTGGTCCTAGCAATAAGCAGTTTAAACGGCGGGATTGGGAGTGGTAATCGTTCGTTTGTTATACCGTTATTTAATCTCGTAGTTATCGTTTCTTCGATCATCATTAAAATTGGTTATAATAAAATATTTCTGAAGATACACGACGGAGAAAAACCAAAATTTGTAGAAATATTTAAGGAATACAGAATTTTTTGGAGATATGTTGGTGTCTCAATCTTAAGATTCTCACCACTTGCCATTTTTACCGTCATAATATTTTTGATTTTCTATTATGCAGTATTACCTCCGCTTGCGATCCTTTGTACCATAACACTTCTGACTATACTTAGTATAATCTGGGCTGTTAGGTTTTCTTTCTCGCTCATTATTATTATAGACACCAAAACCGGTCCTATAGCCGCGATGAGAGAGAGCTACGCCATTACAAAAGACAGTTTTTGGAAAATTTTATTGTTCTGGATAGTTACTGCACTATTCAACTTGTTAGGTCTGCTTCTATTCTGGGTTGGGCTTCTTGTCACTGTTCCTATCACCACTTTCGCTTCCATTTATATCTATCGAGAGTTATCTAAAGCAAAAGCCGGCCTTATACAAAATGTTTCTCCCCAGCAAGCTTGACGGATGTTTTAAAAAGAATATACTTTATCTCGCCCCCTAAATGGGGCGTTTTGTAAGACCTTTGACATAATACTTGAAATAAAAGTACAAGAATAAAGAAATTGCTTATCTTGAGCCTGGGTAAGGTTTGATAAGCAGTTGCAAGTCCCAATTTTGTTCACTTAGAGTGATTACAAAATTGAGGAGGCCGATTAAACATCGGCATAAAAATAATAAAAGTGATTTCAAAAAATGAGTAGGGATTAAAAAATTAGAATTCAAAATATAAAATAAGGTATTTTTTGTTTTGTTCCGTTCTAGAAAACTAATTTAAATAGAGAGCTTTATGCTCCATATTTAATTTTAGAGTTTGATCCTAGCTCAGGATGAACGCTGGCGGCGTGGATAAGGCATGCAAGTCTAAAGGATTTTCGGCGCAAGCCGAAGGTCCTTGGCAAACGAGGTAGTAACACGTAGGTACGTACCCTTTAGTTGAGTATAACTAGCCGAAAGGTTAGATAATTCTCAATGGTCTCTGAGGCGCAAGCCAAGGAGTAAAGATTTATCGCTAAAGGAACGGCCTGCGGCCTATCAGCTAGTTGGTGAGGTAATGGCTCACCAAGGCTATGACGGGTAGGGGAGCTGAGAGGCTGACCCCCACCGATGGAACTGAGAAACGGTCCATACACCTACGGGTGGCCGCAGTCGAGAATCTTCCGCAATGGGCGAAAGCCTGACGGAGCGACGCCGCGTGGTTGATGAAGTCCTTCGGGACGTAAAAACCTTTTATGATTGAGAAATCCGTCCGTTTTAACTGACGGTTGATCTGATCATGAATAAGGGGCTCCAAACTCTGTGCCAGCAGGAGCGGTAATACAGAGGCCCCAAGCGTTATCCGGAATCACTGGGCGTAAAGGGTGTGTAGGTGGTTTTGTTAGTCTCTTGTTAAAGCTCCCGACTCAATCGGGAAAATGCAAGGGATACGGCAAAACTTAGAGAGTGTGAGAGGTATATGGAACTCATGGAGTAGGGGTGAAATCCGTTGATATCATGGGGAACACCAAAAGCGAAGGCAATATACTGGCGCATTTCTGACACTGAAACACGAAAGCGTGGGTAGCGAATGGGATTAGATACCCCAGTAGTCCACGCCCTAAACGATGATCGCTGGGTTTTCGGAGTATCGACCCTCTGAGAGCCGAAGCTAACGCGTTAAGCGATCCGCCTGGGTAGTACGAGCGCAAGCTTAAAACTCAAAGGAATAGACGGGGACTTGCACAAGCGGTGGATTATGCGGTTCAATTCGTCGACAAACGAAAAACCTTACCAAGGCTAGAAATCTAGCTGAATGCAAGCAGAAACGTTTGCAGTCTCACAAGGACAGCTAGACAGGTGATGCATGGCCGTCGTCAGTTCGTGATTTGAATTGTTCCCTTAAGTGGGGTAACGAACGCAACCCTTGTTGGTTGTTACAAGTGTCAACCGAGACCACCCAGCACTAAGATTGGAAAATGATTTCGTTTTCTTATTTTGGTGCTGGGAGGAAGCGAGGATGACGCCAGGTCAGCATGTCCCTCTGATGCCTTGGGCCACACGCATAATACAATCGCCGGTACAACGCGTTGCGACGGGGTAACCCTAAGCTAATCGTAATAAGCCGGCGCCAGTTCGGATTGGGGGCTGCAACTCGACCCCATGAAGTTGGAATCGCTAGTAATCGCGGGTCAGCTATACCGCGGTGAATACGTTCTCAAGTCTTGTACTCACCGCCCGTCAAGTCAGGGAAGTTGGGAGGACCCAAAGGCTCGCGCAAGCGGGACTAAGGTAAACTCAATGACAAAGACTAAGTCGTAACAAGGCACGGGTAGCGGAAGCTGCTCGTGGAATATTTCAAGGTGAAAAATCTCCCATAATGTTCACAAGACATTACGGGGGTGAATGAGTCGTTATTGTGTGTTCCAATTGGACACATAATGGTTTAACGGGTACCTAAAACCGTATGGCAATTTGGAAAGACAAATAAGTCGCCTCATCGGCGACCCACCGAAGAGGCGGGAACGGAACAAAACAAAGAATAGCTTACCCCGCGAAACTTTAGTGAAGTGGGGCTCAAAACAAAAAACTGCTTAAAAGCAGTTTTTTGTTAGTTGACATTTTGTGTTATCCTAGTATAATGCAAATGGGGGTAAATTATGGACAAATTAAAAAAGTTCTTTTTGGTATCAGGGCTTCTTTTTCTTTTCGTCTGTGCGGGAGACTGGGGAATTTCCTTGGGTGATAATGTGCCCTCCAAAATAGGCATGTCCAGTTTTCTCGCAACTCTTGTAGCTTTTTCACTCTATTTGATCACCTCTCTTATACAGAGATTAACAAGATGGGTGGATGATCTTTATGAATATTTTTTTGAAGTTCCATCTACACCACCGGACTTAAGAAGCCGCCGCTGAATATTCTTTGTCCTGCCCGGCACATCGCAAGCGAGTGCCGGGCAACTCTTTTATATATAAACAAGTGACCCACGAAGGAAATTTTTACCTTGTGCGCGCGCCAGGGATCGAACCTGGGACAACACGAGTATCAGTCGAGTGCTCTACCAACTGAGCTACGCGCGCATATTTAAAATATAGCAAAAATTAAGAGTTTTTCAAACCTTCCTCTATTTCTCAAAAAGTTATAACAGACATCTTTTTATGGCACTTTATTTTTAATCTGACCGTTTACAAAAGAGCTGATGTTTTCAATTGTGGTGTCTAAAATCCTTTTTACAGCTTCGTCAGTATTGAAAGCTATGTGGGGAGTAATGATAACTCTTGGATGATCTATGAGATAATGATTTGCCAAAACATTTTTTAACTCTTCCATATTTGGATGCGGATTAATTAAAAGCTTTTCCTCATCTATCATATCGCCCTCTTCTTCCAAGACATCAATGCCAGCGGCAGAAATGATTTCTTCTTTCAAAGCATTTACCAAAGCCGAAGTCTCAATCAGCCCGCCTCTTGCCGTATTTATAAGAACAGCTCCTTTTTTGATATGCTTTATACTTTTTTCATTTATCATATGGCGGGTGCTATCAGAAAGGGAAGAGTGGATAGAAATAATGTCCGACTTGTTAAGCAATTCTTCAAATCCTACATATTCAAAACCAAGTTCACTATCCGAACCTTTTTTGGGAAAAGGGTCATAAGCAAGTACATTCATATCAAAGCCTTTGGCCATTTTTATGACACGGACACCAATCCTACCGGTACCAATCACACCTATTGTCTTTCCTTTCAAATCAAATCCACGCAAATTGCTCTGATTGAAAGAGCCGGTTTTGGTCACTTGCTCATGAGCTTCTGGAATCTTTCTTGAAAGTGCCAGTAGTAATGCAAAAGCAAATTCAGCCACAGTGTTTTCGCCATAAGAGGGGACGTAAACCACTTCAATATTTTTTTCTCTGGCCGCAACAATATCTATATGGTCAAAACCGGTGGAACGCGTGGTTATAAGTTTTAAATTTGGCATTTTATCCATATCTTCTTTTTGGATGGAGTGATTGACGAAAACAGAAATTACTTCGGCCGAACTTAAAATATCAGCCGTGACATTTTCCAAAAATTCCGCAAAAGAAATATTATGCCCAGTCAATCGATTGCCAACATATTTCTTTTCCCACTCTTCTTTGTATAAGTAGAGGATATTCATACGTTATATTCTACTGAATTTTTATATATCATGCCAATAGAAGTCGTTGAAAACTCATAATTGCGAAAAACTTTGTACTTGACTTTAAGTATTTAATTATCCATAATAGCCGTAGAGGTTCAAGATGAATCAATCTGATGAACTACCAAAGGCGAAATACCTTTTTGGCAGTAAAATTGAAGTACCACAAGAAATACTGTCAACTGTTGTGAGGATACTCAATGAGTCTGGCATAGAGAATCTTCGTATCACATGGAACCCAGGATCAGGATGTTTCTGTTTGCACAACGTCGATAAAGCTTTAGTACCTCCAAGCATTTTTGAGGTACTAAAGAAGCACAAAATCATTGACCCATAAGCGACAGACCATAATAAAAGTATTTATGGTCTGTCTTTGTTTTTAAACAAAAATTTTTATCAGTCGGGGTACCCGGAATCGAACCGGAGCTTCACGCACCCGAAGCGTGTATACTACCACTATACGATACCCCGTCGCTCCCGCTACGGCGGGCAAAGCCCGTCTTAGCAAAGATTGTGGGCACGGGGAGATTTGAACTCCCAAGCCTTGCGGCATACGCTCCTGAAGCGTACGCGTATACCAATTCCGCCACGTGCCCAAATAACATAGGTAATATATCACAGATTTGACCTATTTTTAATAATCTGCTAATCTGATCTGGCAATGTTAATGATAAGACTGCAAAGAGTGGGCAGAAAACATGAGCCGGTATTTCGGCTTGTTTTGACTGACTCCAAAAACGGCCCAAAGAGTGGTAAGTTTTTGGAAATATTGGGAAGCTATGATGCCAGAAGAGGGGAGAAGGCTGAATTTAATATAGAGAGAGTAAAACATTTGATGAAAGACGGAGCCCAACTGTCAGACACCGTCAATAATCTTTTAGTTAAGAGAAAAATAATAATAGGTAAAAAAATGAACGTCTTGTCTAAAAAGTCAACAAGAGTTCCCGTAGAAACCAAAGTCGCCACCGAAACACCAGAGACAGAAATCCCGATGCCCGAAGAGGTCGGGGTCCCGACTGAAAGCGTTGGGATTGCCGAGGAAAAGGCTTTATAATATACTTGCAGAGTAGTCAGAAGTTCATTATTATTAGATTATATTAAACTGAAATGGAAAAAGATGCTCAATTTTTGGAATATATTGTTAAAGGATTGTTAGATTATCCAGAAGCCGTAAAGATTACTCGCACTGTTGATGAAATGGGGGTACTTTTGAGTCTTGATGTTCACAAAGATGACATGGGTAAGATTATCGGCCGATCAGGCAATACCGCCAAAGCAATCAGGATTTTGCTCCGAGTGGTTGGTATGAAAAACAATGCTCGAGTAAATTTAAAAATCAACGAACCGGAAGGAAGCGAGAGAAGAGAACCATCTGTTAAATCAGCAAAAATGAGATCGGTAGATGATGTTATGGAAGATTTGAAGATGTAAAGTTTTAAAAACAAAATAGCAAATTTTTTGATAAGCGAGACTCGTTCTGCAGCTTTCAAAAAATTTGCTATTTTGTTTTTATGTGTTACTATTTAAATTATGAATTTCCATATAATCACATTGTTTCCAGAAAGCTTTAGCTCATATTTAAATGAGTCCATTTTGAAGCGTGCGCAAAAAGAAAAAAAAATAAAGTTTCATTTTTATAATCCTCGCGATTTCGCAAAACCAACAAAATCTCAAAAGAAAAACGAAAAACCATATTTACGAGTTGATGATAAACCCTATGGTGGCGGAGCGGGTATGGTGCTTCAAGCGGAACCGATACTCAAAGCTTTTTCGAAAGTGGAAAAGAAAATAAGAACCTCACCCCCAACCCCTCTCCTAAAAACAGGAGAGGGGAAGAAGAGAGAGAAGATCAAAGTAGTAATCTTTTCGGCCAAAGGAAAATTTTTTAATCAAAAAATGGCCTACGATTGGGCAAAGAAATACAAAGAAATAGTCTTCATAACTGGCCGCTATGAAGGTATAGACGAGAGAGTAAAGCAAGCGTTAAAAGCAGAAGAAATTTCCATTGGCCCTTATGTCTTGACCGATGGTGATGTGGCGGCAATGGTTGTATCTTCCGCGGTAGCAAGGCTTGTCCCAGGAGTTATTCGCTTGGAGTCTTTAAAAGAGGAGTCCTACTGGCGTCTTTTATTAAAAAAAGAAAAACGTGGAGAAATTGGGGAAAATGGTTTGGAATACCCCCACTATACAAGACCGAAAGTTTTCGAATATAAAGGCAAAAAATACAGAGTGCCAAAAATTTTATTATTGGGAAATCATGCGAAAATTACCGAATGGCGAAGCAAAAATAAAAAAGCGTAACTTCATATAGGACTTTGCAATACTTACAATTATTTTGTATTCTTACACTGGAAAGTGATCTGCGGAGGTGAGATTCATGCCTGATAACCCTGTTTTGTTTCGCCACAATTTCCTCCCAATCGTTGTACGTATTACTTCAATACCACGCGAAGAAGACCCATTTAAAGGTATCCCACTTTCGGTCTGCAAAGAGTTGATTGGGTTAGAACTAAAAGCAACTTTTTGGAGCGGACCGATTAACGATTTCTTCCGAAAAACAGACCACCGAATAGTTAAGTGGTTTGTGATGTGTGATGAAATAAAGAAAAAACTTGTGGAAAAAAATTCACCCGCACTAAAGTGGTGGAAAGAGAAGATTCATTCTACGATCCTAGTTTTATCCGAAGAATATTGTGAGGTCATCTCAAGATGATAAGACCTCCTTTCTAAGTAAGGTCTCTGTCACTTATGTAGTAGACAGAGACCTTTTTGTTTATATAAAATCAAAATTTTGGACCTGTGGATGCGGTTTTTAAAATTAGGGAGTAGAATTGAGTGGTAAATTTCATTACTGCAAATTTTATTATTAATAATTTTCAATATATGGAAGGATTCAATAGACCAATTGAAAAAATGAGGCCGACTAGCGAGCCTTTAGAAGTTTTGGGCAGAGAAGGAAAAATAAAAGAAGCAGAAATAAATGTAGCGGAAATGTTTAAAAAAATGATGGGGACAGATAAAAATATAGTAGAGCGCCTTATAGCAGAAGGCAGACCAAGCTTCAGCGGTCCGGAAGAAAGAAGATTTTAATTTTACATATGGCAAAGTACCCTATAAAAGATGAAGTAGATTTTTTAGTTGCCCAGGCGCAGGCAGAAACAGATATTGCTAAAGAAATCGTAGAAAACATAAGAGGCAAAGGCATCGATGATGACAAAAAATACTACGAGGAAAAACTTGCCTTAAAAATGCTTGAATTTTTTAAAGAAGAAGAAAAGATTATTTCTTTATACGTTGAAGCCAAGAAAAATTATCCTCTTCTTGCTGAACTTATGGAAAATAAAAGACCATATCTAAAGGAAATGCTAAAAGAAGCTAAAAAGCTTTATGAAAGAAATATATTAGGGAAATAGATATGATGGAAACGGAAGACACAAATAAAGGTATTGAGAACGATATTTTAGATAAACATTTGAATAATATCCGCGCTTTGCAAGTGCCAAGTGGTTTATTTTTGGCTTCAAGAAAGGATGTTTCTACCGGATACAATAAGGCCTGGTTGAGGGATAACTTCTATACTTGTCTGGCTTTTGAGGAAATAGAAGACTGGGAAACGGTCAAAAAAGTTTGGAAAGCCCTCCTGTCAATTTTTATAAAACACAAAGAAAAAATAAATTGGGCAATCAAAAATAAGCCTTACGAAACTTATCAATACATTCATGCCAGATACAATCCGGAAAATTTTGAAGAATTTTGGGAAGAATGGGGTAACAAGCAAAATGACGCCGTTGGAGCTATTCTTTTCAAAATAGGAGATTTGGAAAATAAAGGAGTAAAAATTATTGAGAGCCAAGAAGAAAAAGAAATCTTGCAAACTTTGATAGATTATTTAAATTCAATAGAATATTGGAACGATCCGGATAACGGAATCTGGGAAGAATATGAAGAGGTGCATGCTTCTTCGGTTGGTGCCTGTGTTGCCGGATTAAAATCAATCTCCAAAACAAATCTGGTCAAGGTACCACTCCATATAATAGAAAAAGGGGAAGAAACTTTAAAAAAACTCCTACCCAGAGAATCAAAAAACAAATTCGTAGACTTAGCAGAGCTTTCCCTCATATACCCTTTTGATGTCATTTCGGAAAAAGAAGGGCGTGAAATCGTTAGGAACATAGAATATCATCTGGAAAAAGACAGAGGTATTATTAGGTACAAAAATGACAGATATTATAATAAAAACGAAGATGGAGTGAGCGAAGAAGCCGAATGGTGTTTTGGCTTCCCTTGGCTTTCCATCATTTACAACAAATGGGCAAACACAATGCCTAGAACTTCCCCTCTGCCAACGGGACAGGAAGATAACACTAAGAAAGAATGGGATGAAATTAATGAAGACACAAAGAAGGCACAAGAATATTTACAAAAAAGTTTTAAAATAATCCACAAAGATCAAGTCCCCGAGCTTTATTACTCCGATTCCGATAAACCTAATGACAATACTCCGCTCGGCTGGGCAGAATCTCTCTTCATTGTCGCCCTTCTCAAAACGGGGAAGTAATGAATTATCCACAGTCAGCATTGACAAACTTGACAGGATTTTGAGAGGGTATATACTGATGTTTACTATTGAATGATTGTGTTATGGCTTGTCAATGGTCTGCTGTTTGTATTTTAGAAACAGCCATGTATTACAAGCAAATTTTCTGATTTGATTTATATAACAGATTAGTTAAAAAGAGGAAATCAAAAGTCCCCCAAGTATTTTGGGGCGTATTTTTGTGTTTGGAAAATTTTTATAATCGAGAAAGTGAAGAAATAATAACAGTATTATTTCTGAACAAATAAAATAACAATTTTAAATTATGATAACAAGTGCAATAAAAGAAGTGGGTGAAAGTAAAATATTGCCAAAGAAATACTTTAGCAAATTTAAAAAAGCTTTAGTTCCAATCCCAAACTTGGTTAAAGACCAGGTGGATTCTTTCAATTGGCTTGTTGAAAAAGGCATAAAGGAAATATTTGATGAATTTACCGTCATAAACGACAGCACCGGCAAAAAATTTAAGTTTGAATTTCTGGGCTTTGAATTGGAAAAACCTAAATATGACGAATACTATGCAAAAGAAAAGAAACTTTCCTACGAAGCCCCACTCAAAGCAAAAGTCCGCTTAACCAACAAAACATTGGGTACAGAGAAGGAACAAGAGTTGTTTCTAACTGATTTTCCCATAATGACCCCTCATGGGACTTTCATAGTAAGTGGAATAGAGAGGGTTATCGTGCCACAGCTGGCAAGATCTTTCGGAGTATTTTTCACAAAACTTGAACTTAAGGGTAAGTCTCTTTTTGGAGTAAAAATAATACCGGCCCGCGGAGCATGGATTGAGATTGAAACAGACGCAGAAAAGACTATATACGTGCGTATCGACAGAAAAAGAAAATTTTCCGTCACTTCGCTACTGCGAGCCTTCGGAGCAGAAACCGACTCGGATATATTCGAGCTTTTCAAAGATAACAAGGATGCAAAAGAGTACTTGCAAAAATCTTTGGCCAAAGATCACGCTAAAACTGCCGACGAATCTTACATGGAAATATACAAAAGGCTCCGAGATGGTGATTTAGCAACGGCTGAAAATGCAAAAGAATTTTTCACAAATTTGTTTAGTTCCGAAAGGTACGACTTGCAGAAAGTAGGGAGATTTAGATTTAATTCCAGATTCAATCTATCAACGACCGGCAAAGGTTCTGACAGGAGAACTCTAAATCTTGGAGATTTGAGATTGGTTATAAACCATATCATATCCTTAAACAGTACTCCGGATGCGCTGGAAGACGATATAGACCACCTTGGTTCGAGGAGGGTCAGATATGTCGGAGAGCTTCTACAGCAAAAATTCAGGATAGGCATGGCTCAAATAAAAAGAAACATGCAAAACAGAATGTCTACGGTAGATACCGATATGACACTACCTGTCCAATTTATAATACCAAAACCTCTGCAAGCAAGGCTCAAAGAATTTTTTACGACCAACCAACTCTCTCAATTTATGGCCCAGGAAAACTCTTTAGCTGAAATTGAGCACTTGCGCACACTTTCTGCTTTGGGACCGGGAGGATTAAACAGAAGCCGCGCTGGTTTTGAAGTGCGCGACGTCCACCCATCACACTATGGCAGACTTTGTCCCATTCATACTCCCGAAGGACCAAACATAGGCCTCATTCTTCACTTGGCTCTTTATGCCCGCATCAACGAATTCGGTATGATAGAAACTCCATATGTAAAAGTTGATAAGAGTCACATAACAAATAAAATAGAGTACTTAAACGCCCTTGAAGAGGAGAAGTTTGTCATAGCTGATGCTGCCATTTTAACGGATGAAGATGGAAATATAATAGAAAAAATGGTTGAGGCTAGAATAAATAATAAACCAGGAATGATTTCTAAAGATAAAGTGGATTACGTTGATATTGCCACAAATCAAGCTTTTTCTATAGCCACTTCTCTTATACCATTTTTAAATCACAACGATGCCGGCAGAGCTCTTATGGGCTCTAACATGCAAAAACAAGCGATCCCTTGCGTTGAACCAGAGGCACCTTTTATAGCTACAGGCATAGAAGGTCCTGCTATGAAAGACACAGGAAGACTGGTCATTGCAACAAACGACGGAGTTGTTTCAAAAGTTGACGGGAATTCTATTGAAACAATAGACAGCAAAAGAAACAAAACTACATATAGACTTATAAATTTTGCAAAAACCAACGGGGCTACTTGTTTTCACCAAAGGCCAATCGTTAATATAGGAGACCGTGTCAAAAAAGGTGATTGCATAGGAGACACCCTCGGTTCTGTACAAGGAGAGATGGCCTTGGGCCAAAATGTTTTGATTGCCTTCCTTTCTTGGTCTGGAGCAAATTATGAGGACGCCATCATCCTTTCAGAAAGGCTGATAAAAGAAAATAAATTTACCACCATACATATAGATGAAGTAGTCGTGAATGTACGCGACACCAAACTCGGCCCGGAAATTACTACTTTTGATATACCAAACGTAGGAGAAGCTAAATTAAAAAATCTGGCCGAAGACGGGATTGTAAGAATCGGCGCCGAAGTAAATCCCGGAGATATTTTGGTTGGCAAAATTACACCAAAAGGAGAGAGTCAACTCACTCCCGAAGAAAGGCTGCTTCGTTCTCTTTTCGGAGAAAAAGCCAGAGACGTCAAAGATACTTCAAAAAGAGTGGAGGGAGGCAAGAAAGGAAGAATAATAAGTGTCCAAGTATTCTCAAGAGAAAAAGGCGACAAACTTGATTCGAGAGTTATAAAAAGAATTCACATAGAAATCGCCCAAATAAGAAACATCTCAGTCGGAGACAAATTGGCAGGTAGACACGGTAACAAAGGAGTAATTTCAAAAATATTGCCGGTTGAAGATATGCCTTATGCCGCTGACGGGACGCCTGTTGATATGATTCTTACACCACTTGGAGTACCTTCAAGAATGAACTTGGGACAGATACTCGAAATGCATTTGGGTCTTGCTGCTAAAACTTTAAATTATCAAGCTGTCGTACCTCCGTTTGCTGGAGCGACAGATAAGGAAATAAAAGAAGAATTGAAAAAAGCAGGTTGGAATGAAAATGGCAAGGTTCAGCTTTATGATGGAAGGACAGGAGAAGCATTTAAACAAGAGAGTGCTATCGGATACATGTACATCCTAAAACTCGATCATATGGTTGAAGATAAAATACATATGCGTTCTATCGGCCCTTACTCTCTCATAACCCAGCAACCTTTAGGTGGTAAAGCTCAGGGTGGAGGACAAAGATTTGGAGAAATGGAAGTTTGGGCGCTACTCGGCCATGGAGCAGCTTATACCCTAAGGGAAATGTTAACCATAAAATCGGATGACATAATAGGAAGAAGCGCTGCTTTCGATTCCATTGTGAAAGGAGAAAGGATAAAAGGAGAAAATCTGCCGGCAGCATTTAATGTTCTTATTAGCAATTTGAGAGGACTTTCTTTAAATATAGAACTCTTAAAAAGCGGAAATAAAAAATGAATAACAAAAATCCAAATTTAACGACAGATTTTGACATAATAAAGCTCTCGCTTGCTTCTCCTGAAGCGATTAAAAATTGGTCACATGGAGAAGTTACCAAGTCAGAAACAATAAATTACCGCACTCAAAGGAGCGAGCGCCATGGTCTTTTTGACGAAAAGATATTCGGTCCTGACAAGGATTATGAATGTTATTGTGGTAAATACAAAGGTATAAGATATAAAGGAATAGTCTGCGAAAAGTGTGGCGTCGAAATAACACGCTCAATAGTCAGAAGAGAAAGAATGGGGCACATAGATCTTTCCGCACCGGTATCCCATATCTGGTTTCTTAAAAGCATGCCTTCCCGCATCGCTCTTCTCTTGGGTACCACTTCCACAGATGTAGAAAAGGTTATTTATTTTGCCGGCTATATCGTTACAAAAGTTTCTAATGAGGAAAAGCAGTCAATACTAAGGGATTTGGATGCCGAGTTCAAAACAAGAATAAAGAGCTTAACCGATGAAAAAGAAAAGACCGAGTTAAAAGAAAAGCTTCTTTCAAGAAAAAAAGAGATTGAAGAAATAGTGGAAGGTAAAGTGATAGATGAAATCGCCCATCACAATTATTCCATGAAATACGGAACTTTCTTTGAGGCTGAAATAGGAGCCGATGCTATTTACAATATATTTAAAACGATAGATTTGAATAAATTAGAAGAAAAGATTTTAAAGGAGCTTGAAAGCTCAAAATCCATTGAATCAATTAAAATCGTAAAAAGATTGTCGCTGGTCCAATCAATGATAAGGTCAGGTACCAGACCGGAATGGATGTTTCTGACTAGGATCCCTGTTATACCTCCTGCTATGAGACCTATGGTGCCACTCGATGGGGGTAGATATGCTACCTCCGATGTCAACGACCTTTACAGAAGAGTGATAAACAGAAATAATAGGTTAAAAAAATTAAAAGAGATAAGCGCACCGGATGTAATTTTAAGAAACGAAAAAAGAATTCTTCAGGAGGCAGTAGACGCTCTTATTGACAACTCAATCAGACATAACAATAGTCAACAAGTCACTTCCCAAGCAAATAAATCCAGAGAACTTAAATCTTTGGCTGACAACCTAAAAGGGAAAAGAGGACTTTTCCGCCAAAATCTTTTGGGAAAAAGAGTTGATTATTCGGGGAGATCGGTTATCGTCGTCGGCCCGGAACTGAAGCTTGATCAATGCGGATTGCCCAAGCATATGGCGCTTGAACTTTTTAAACCTTTTGTAATATCCAAACTTCTAAAGCAAGAGCTTGCTTATAATGTCCGAGGAGCAAGCCGATTAATTGACGACAAAATACCGGAAGTATGGGCGATTTTGGAAGAAGTAATAAAGAACAGATACGTTCTTCTAAATAGAGCCCCTACTCTGCACAGACTCGGCATTCAGGCATTTAAACCGATTCTTATCGAAGGAAATGCTATCCAAGTACATCCACTAGTCTGCAACGCTTTTAATGCAGATTTTGACGGTGACCAGATGGCTGTCCATGTGCCGCTTTCTCCCGAAGCTCAACTTGAGGCCAAGGAAATTATGGCATCTGATAAAAATATATTGAAGCCAGGATCGGGAGACCCTACCATATCAAACAAACCTCTTGATATAATACTTGGTTGTTATTGGATGACTAAAGAAGTGAGCGGAGAGAAGGGTGAAGGAATGGTATTTTCAACTCCAAATAAAGCAGTTACTGCTCGCGACTTCGACATAATTGATTATAGAGCAAAAATAAAAGTGCTGGGAACTGACTCTCTTAGGTATGCCAAATATAATAATCAATTATTTGAAACTACTGTCGGCCGACTTTTGTTTAATTCCGTATTGCCGAGCGATTATCCATTCGTTAATACAGAAATAGATAGGAAAAAACTTGCTCTTATGGTTGATGATTTGATTACTCGTTATGGTATGGGGTCTATTCCTCCCATAATGGATAAAATAAAAGAGTTCGGTTTTCGTTATGCAACAATATCCGGAATCACTTGGAGCATTGAGGACGTGGTAGTGCCAAAAAATAAATATGAAATTATAAACAAGGCTAAAACTAAAGTATCCTTAATTCAAGATCAGTACGATTCTGGACTTCTCTCTTATAACGAAAAAAGAACCAAAAACATTGAGATATGGACAGCGACCAAGGACGAGATAGAAAAATCAATGCAGGAGTCTATGGATAAAACCGGTTCTGTTTATGACCTTGTTAAATCTGGAGCCAGAGGTTCAATGGGCCAGCTGACTCAAATGGCCGGTATGAAAGGGCTTATTGTAAATACTGCCGGAGAGACTATTGATTTTCCTATAATTTCTTCAAATAAAGAGGGTTTATCACCGATTGAGTATTTTATAACTACTCATGGCGCCAGAAAGGGTATGGCCGACACCGCCTTAAATACTGCTAAAGCCGGATATCTAACCAGAAAACTTTTTGATGTTGCTCAGGATTGCCTCATAACAGAAGAAGATTGCGGAAGTCGTGATGGAATAATGTTAAACAAAATAACTTCTTCCGGCATTGAAGTATCTATTGCTAAAATAGCCAAGGGTAGATTTTTGGCAGAAGATGTAAAGGATAAAGATGGAAATGTATTATTCAAAAGAAATCATTTTCTTTCCAGAGATGATGCGGCAAAAATAGAAGCAGCTGGTATTTCAAACTTTTTGGTTAGATCACCGCTCACATGTAAAGTTTTAAATGGTATTTGTATTCATTGTTATGGGGTAGATCTTGGAAAAAATAAAATCATAGGGCTTGGAGAAGCTGTTGGTACAGTAGCCGCTCAGGCTATCGGAGAACCGGGAACCCAACTTACCATGCGCACCTTCCACGCAGGAGGAGCCGCTCAAGTCGGCGGAGACATCACTTCCGGACTTCCTCGAGTGGAAGAAGTCTTTGAAAACAGATTGCCTAAAAATCCTGCCATAGTTTCAAGAGTAAATGGTATGGTAAGCGAAATAAAAACTGACGGTAAAGACAAGATAATATTTATCTTGCCGGACGAGACCGAGAAGACAAAAACAAAGGCCAATACGGAACACCTTGTAAACTATCGAAGAGTTGTCTTAATCAAAATCGGAGATAAAGTAAACAAAGGAGATTTACTGACCGACGGTTCTGCCAATTTGGATGAATTATTCAAGTATGCAGGCAAAGAAAAAACTCAAAATTATATCATCCATGAAATTACAAAAATATACGAGCTCCAAGGAGAACCGGTATCTCACAAGCATATTGAAGTCATAATAAAACAGATGTTTTCTAGAAGAAAAATAAAAGATCCTGGAGAAACAAAGTTTTCTCAAGGAGATATCATTCCTCAAGGTGATCTTGCTTTGGAAAATGAGGCTCAAAAAGTTGCGGACAAAGAAGAGGCCAAGGCCGAACCTTTGCTTCTGGGAATTACTGAAGTTTCTCTTTCAAGAAAGAGTTTCCTTTCATCTGCTTCGTTCCAGCACACTACTAGGATGCTCATCCAAAATTCTTTGCGTGGCATCAAAGATGAACTAAAAGGCCTCAAGGAAAATGTCATTATCGGCAGACTTATACCAGCTGGCACAGGATTTCCCGGTAGCGAAAAATATGACATGATCAAAGAACTCCAAAAAGAACTGGATAAAGAGAATTAAAAACATGTCTACGGATGTAGAACAGATAAAGGAACGTTTGGACATTGTAGATGTCATATCTTCATATTTGAAAGTAGAAAAAGCTGGCATAAATTTCAAGGCTAAATGTCCTTTCCATAATGAAAAAACCCCGTCATTTTTCATATCACCGACTAGACAGAGTTTTTATTGTTTCGGCTGCGGAGAGAAAGGAGATATTTTTTCTTTCGTCGAAAAGTTTGAAAATCTTGATTTTAAAGGAGCCTTAGAGACACTGGCTAAGAGAGCAGGAGTGGAATTAAAAAATTTCAAGAAAGAAGAGCGATCGGAAGAGAAAGATGAATTATTTAAAATTATGGAAGAAGCAACAAAAATTTACGAAAAACAATTGACAGAAAACAAGGCGGTCTTGAAATATTTAGAAAAGAGGGGACTGTCTTCGCCGTCAATTTCCAAATGGAGATTAGGGTTTGCCAAAGATGAATGGAGAAATCTTCATGATTACTTAATTGGAAAAGGATTTTCCAAGGAAAATTTGCTTTTGGCTGGACTCATAAAGAAAGCCCCAGAAGAAAATAGGCCTGCCTTGCAGGCAAGCAGATATTACGACACCTTTAGAAATAGGGTTATGTTTCCAATAAGTGACAGCGCTGGCAGAGTAATAGCATTTTCCGGCAGAGCTTTAAAGGAAGACGAAAAAACGCCAAAATATTTAAATTCTCCGGAAACAAAATTATTCTACAAATCTGAAGTGCTGTATGGGTTTAATATCGCTAAAAATTATATCCGCAAGCTTGATTATGCAGTTTTGGTAGAAGGGCAGATGGATCTTCTCTTGTCTCATCAAGCCAGTGTTTTTAATACCGTGGCTTCATCCGGGACAGCCTTAACTCAGCTTCATTTAAAGAAAATACAAAAACTTTCAAATAGAGTGATCATTGCCTATGATTCTGACTCTTCTGGAGAAAAAGCGGCAAGAAGGGCAGCTCTTATGACGATGTCTTTGGGGATGGAGGCAAAAATAACAATACTTCCAAAAGGAGAAGATCCGGCATCCGTCATACAGAATGAACCAGAGAACTGGAAGAAGGCTCTTCGGGAATCCGAGCATTTTGTAGATTTTGCTCTAAATAAGGCTGTGAAAGAAAATGAGGGAAGAAATCTAACAAAAGAAATTATAAAAAATGTCCTGCCATTGGTTTCTCTTATTAAAAGTGAGATGGAAAAGTCTCAATTTGTAAAAAAAATAGCTTTAAAAATAAGGGTTAAAGAAGAAGATGTTTGGAGTGACCTCAAAAAAATAGAACCTCTCCGAGAACCGGCAAATGACGGGAAAAAAGTGCAAGAATATTTCTCTAAGAAAGATTTAAAAACAGTGAGTTTGGAGCGTATAGTGGTTAGCATCATATTTTTAAATGAATCACAAAAAACTAAAAAAACAAACAACTTGAGTAAAAAATGGCGAGAAATTGTAGGTAATGATAAAGTAACAGAAATTTTAAATAGCTATGAAAAGGAGAGGGAGGCACTTATTTTTGAAGCCGAAAGATATAATGAGGAAGGAGATATAAATAAAATTTCAGAAGATATCTTAAGGCGAATTGAACTGGAAAATTTGAAGACCGAGCTTCAACAAACCACAATTATTTTTGACGAAAAAAATCTTTCAAAAGAAAAAGAAAAGAAAGTAAAATCAGATATTGATAAAATACAAAATCGTATTAAAGAACTTAATAATTAATTATCAAAAAATGGCCAAAAAAACTAAAAAAACAAAACGAGGCAAATCAAGGAAGACCAAGAAATCAAAATTCTTACCAAAAAAGAAAAATTCCAAGAAATCAAAAAAAATCAAGCCAAAAATAAAGAGTACAAAAAAACTTTCATCAGAAATAGATGCAAAAAAAGTAGAATTAATCGCTAAAGGCAAAAATCGCGGTTTTATTACCTATGATGAAATCCTCAAGGAATTTCCAACTATTGAAAATAATCTAACCTTACTAGAAGAAGTATATGAAGAATGTGCCACCGCTAGTATAGACATCCTTGAAGGCGGTAAACTCTTGGATGAGACTTCTTTAAAAAATAAAGAGAGTCTTAAAGGTGAGGCTTCATATGATTCTATTCAAATGTATCTTAAAGAAATAGGTCAACATTCTCTTATTTCCGGCGCTCAAGAAAAGGAGTTGGCCAAAAGAATAATAGCCGGAGATGCAGAAGCAAAAAATATTTTAGCCAAAGCCAACCTTCGTTTGGTTGTTTCTATTGCTAAAAAATATGTCGGCCGAAGTTCGGACCTTACTCTACTTGATCTTATTCAGGAGGGAAATCTCGGCTTATTTAAAGCTGTTGATAAATTTGACCATACCAAAGGCTATAAGTTCTCCACCTACGCCACCTGGTGGATCAGGCAAGCCATTACTAGGGCTTTGGCAGACCAAAGCCGCACCATAAGAGTGCCCGTGCATATGGTTGAGACTATCGCCAAATACAAGCAAGTGGTCAGGAGACTTTCTCAAGATTTGGGCAGAGATCCGCTTCCGGAAGAAATCGCGGTAGAAATGGGCTTAGAGCCGGAAAAAATTTATATGATTGAAAAAATTGACCAAGGCACCATCTCCCTTGAATCTCCGGTGGGGGATGATGACGATAGCAAGTCAACCTTGAACGACTTCCTGGCTGATGAAAAAATAGCTGCCCCGGACCAAGATTCAAACCGACGTATTATTCGCGACCAACTCCAAGAAATACTTGCTGACTTACCGCCTAAAGAAAAGAAAATAATTGAGATGAGAAACGGCCTGATTGACGGCGTCTACCACACTTTGGAAGATGTGGGCAAGGAGTTTGGTGTCACTCGCGAGCGTATTCGCCAAATTGAAGCTAAGGCACTGGAAAAAATGCGCCAACACGACAAAATCAAACGCCTCCAGCATTTCTTTTAGAATTCCTCCCAAAAATTGTGATAATATGGGCAGATGGTTACCAAGGAATTCAAAAAGGAATATTCCAAACTAAATCCTAAGCAAAAAGAAGCGGTAGATACCATCGAAGGACCAGTCATGGTAATAGCCGGACCCGGCACCGGCAAAACGACCGTTTTAACTTTGCGCATTGCAAATATTTTGCGCTTGACAGACACACCGGCATCGGGAATTTTAGCTCTCACTTTTACGGAAGCCGGAGCGAAAACAATGCGAAAGAAGCTTCAGGAGATAATTGGAGATTTGGCACTGGAGGTTCCCATACATACTTTTCATGGTTTTGCCGCATCGATAATCGCCGAATTTCAAGATCATTTTCCTCATCTTTCTCGGTCCAAACAAATCACCGATGTTGAATCGGAGACTATTTTGCGTGACATCTTAAATCAGAAAAAATTTCGTAAGCTTCGTCCTATGGGCGATCCAGATTTTTATATTGCAAAAATCATTGGGACAATAAGTGACTCTAAACAAGAAGCTTGGACACCAAAGAAGCTTTCAGATTTTGCTAGTGATGAGATTGAAAAAATAAAAAAAGATGAAAGTTCAATATCGACCCGTGGCAAAAGCAAAGGAGAACTTAAAGCGGAAGCCTTGAAACGTATTGAAAAGTGCGAGCGAACCATTATTTTTGCAGAGATCTATGAAGAATACGAAAAGAAAAAGAAAAATGAAAGAAAAATAGATTTTGACGACCTGATTTTTGAATTACTCAAAACCTTGCGTGAAGACAAGCTACTTTTGCAGAGCCTTCAGGAAAAATTCCTTTATATACTTCTTGACGAGCATCAAGATACCAACGATGCTCAAAATCTGATTGTTCGTTCTATTGCAGATTTTTTTGATACTCCAAATTTATTCGTGGTGGGAGATGAGAAACAAGCCATTTATCGCTTTCAAGGCGCTTCTGTAGAGAATTTCTTGAGCTTTCAAAAAATATGGGGAAGTATGAAAGTAATTCCACTTGCATATAACTACAGATCCCATCAGCATATTTTAGACGCTTCTTTCAACATGATTGATAAAAATTATGGAGAGAAAGAACATAAAAATCTACGCATAAAACTTAAATCTAGTGCAAAAGAAAAAGCCAGATTATTGGATTTGATTATCGCGGGAAGCCCGGAAACCGAAGAGACATACCTCCTTGAAACTATTCGTAAGCTGTTAAAAAATGATAACAAAAGCACAATCGCCATAATAGTCCGCAAAAACAGTGAAGTGGTAAAAATATTTTCTCTACTTGAAGGATCTGGTATTTCGGCCTCGGCTGAGAGAGGGGCAAATATATTTTCGCATCCGATTGGGACACTTTACTTCTCACTTTTGGAATTTTTGAGAAACCCCGGAAACGTTGAGGCTCTGGCTGAAACTTTCGGCGGAGGATTGTGGAATTTGAATTTTGCCAAACAAGTGAAATTTGTAAAATTTGTAAGAAGCGGAAATTTAGAAAAAATAGAAAAAGGAATTCCGGCACTTTCCAAATTGCAAAAAGAAATGAGTCGTAAGGGGAGCATAGAATTTCTTCATCTGGCGGCAGATTTGTCTGGATTCACAGATATAGTAATCAGAAATCCTCTTTCGGTAGAGATATGGCGTGGAATCATTGCTTTAGCAGAGGATTTGACTCAAACAGACAATATTGAAAATCCAAAGATCCTCATTGAAAAACTGTTCGCCTATAAAAAGACTGCGGAGCGTAGAACTATCAAAATAAATACTGGTGGAACATCTTCCAAAATCACCATTATGACCGCTCACGGTTCCAAAGGGCTCGAATTTGACTACGTATTTTTGCCCTATGCCACCGAAGAATCATGGATTAGAAAAAATCACGGCTCAAATTTTGTCCTACCCAAAGAAAAAGAAGGTGATGATGATATTCGCGATGAAAGGCGTCTTTTTTATGTGGCTCTTACCCGCGCACGCAAACATGTTTCTATAAGTTTTCATAATAAAAACGGTCTCGGCCGCGAAGAGACTGCTCTTCGTTTTATAGACGAACTGGATAAAAAATTTATTTCCCAAATAAGACTTTCTGAAATATCAAAACCGAAAGTAATAAGAAATCAAACAAAAAGAAAGGAAGATTTCGAACAGATAGAATATACAAAACGTGTCTTGCTTGAAAACGGACTCTCGGTCACGGCCTTAAATCATTTCTTAGACTGCCCAAACAAATTTTTTTATAAAAGTATTTTGAAGCTACCTGAAGCTCCGAGCTCCAGTTCAGAAAAAGGCAGCGCTATGCATGAAGCATTGGCTCAAGTCTGGCGCAGTCAAGATAAAAAAGAAAAAACCATAACCAAAATAATAGAAAAGGCTGTTAAAAATTATTTAAAACATTCATTTTTGTCCATCTTTGAAAAAGAAACAGTACTTGAAGAACTTATTTCAAACGCCCCCAAAGTAGCTGCCTCATTAAAAGAGCATTTCTCTCAAGATGGCAAAGTGTATACGGAAAATTGGATAGAGATCCCTTTTTTAAAAGAAGTAAATCTCCATGGTAAATTGGATGCTTTACTTGAGCAAGAAAATAAAATTTTCGTTTATGATTACAAAACCAGAGAAGCAATGAGTCCAAATGCCATAAAAGGCGAGACTGCGGGAAGTGACGGCAATTATTTCCGCCAACTTGTATTTTACAAAATTCTTTTGGAAGGGAACAACCGCTTCAAAAACAAAATTATTGAACCGGCTCTGGTTTTTGTAAAGCCGGATAGCAAAGGCCGTTGCCCTATAATTTCTCTGCCGATAGGAAAATCGGATACGGAAAAAGTAAAATCAGAGGTATCATCGCTTCTGGAAAGCGTTTGGTCAGGAAAATTTCTTAGCCAAACTTGTGATGACAAAACTTGCCAGTATTGTGGATATAGAAAACTAGCTTTGCAAAAGTAAGTCGATAACTTGTTTTACTTGAGCGTAAGGTTGTGCGCCTATAATTTCATAATAACTGTTAGATTTGGTATCAATAATGATGCTGTAAGGAGTACCAGAAACACCGATTTCCTGACCATTTTTCATATCAAGATTTACTCTTTGGGCAAACTCCTCGCTATCCAGACAAACATTGAAGTCTTTTGATGAAAGCCCAATTTCAGTTGCAATGTTGGTCAACTCTTTTGGGTCAAGGCCGTTATTTGATGGAGTTACCTCGTAAATTTTATTGACATATTCCCAAAATTTACTATTACCTCCGAGACTTGCTGCACATTCAGTAGCCTCTGCTTCTTTGAAAGCTTTAGGATGAAGTTCTGCAATCGGGTAATGCCGATAAACCCAAGCTACTTTTTCATCCTTGCCGTATTGTTGCATAATAGAAAGCATTGTTGAATGGAACATCTTGCAAAATGGACATTCGGTATCGGAATATTCAACCACCAAAACCCTGGCCTTGGAACTACCCAAAATGTGGTCGTTCGCATCAATAGGACGTACAGTATCGGAAAGATTTTGCGAAGCCAATTGCTGTTTTTGGACAGGAGTCGGACTGTCTTTGGCAATCCTTCCATTTAAATAAATGCCACCAGCGATAAAGAGCCCGGCTAAAACGATTGATACAGGTAATGTTATTTTTTCAGACATGATATTTTATTAATTATAAGTACCTGGATTGTATCACAAACTCCCGTCAAAAAGGCAAGGTGTAGTTTAAAACAGAAGAAGTAGGGGGGGTTTCCCAATCTGAAGTATCAAGTTTCACTTCGTTTAAATTTGGACCTTCCTTAAAAATAAGTTTGCCCTCTTTAAGAGCATATTCATAAACATCTTTGGTAATACGGACATCTTCTAAACAATATTTTTTAACTTTGTCTACTTCTCCATTTTTCCACCATTTTATAGCATCAAGGCCGTTACCTCCTTTGGGCTTACCAAATGTACCTTCAGCTATTTGGTCGAGCTTCATTCTTCTACCAGCCGATTTGTGCATTTCCTTCAAAAGGTCTAGGCTTTTTATTTTGAGTAAATCGCCAGGATAATATTTATTGAGGAGGGGGATATCAAAATGATCACCATTGAAAGTGATAAACATGTCGGCATTTTCAAGTATTGGCCAAAGTTTGCCGAATTCTTCTTGGGTAAATGTGCTATATTTATCATTTTCATATTCATAAACGCCAACAATTGAAATGGATAGGTCAGCTGGATTGTTTGATCCGACATCTTGAAATATATTTGAGGTTTCAATATCAAAAACTATTTTTCGCATTAAACATTTTTAATAAAATTTATAATTTCATCAATATTTCCTTTTTTCTCTTCTCTGGTTTCAGTATTCCTCATAACAAAATTTTTACTCTTCAATTCTTCAGAGCCTATTGTCATCACAAAAGGAATATCTCTTTTGTCCAGCGATTTAAGCTGATCACCGAGTTTTTTACCAGAAATATCTACTGCCACATTTATACCGTTTTCTCTAAAAACTTCCGCCAATTTATACACTCCGCTTACTTCTGTATTTGGAGCAATACAAATGTAGATGTCAGTGGTAGAATTTATTTTGGGTAATAATTTGTGAGTTTCCAAAAAATCATGGATGGTCACATCTCCCATCCCAAATCCGATAGCTGGGACTGATTGGTTGGTAAAGGCGCCAACTAAATCATCATATCTGCCGCCACCAAAAATAGCTCGAGGATTTTCTTTATCAATATCAAATACTTCAAAAACCGTACCGGTATAATAATCAAATCCACGAGTTAAGGATGGAGTAAAAACCAAGTTTGAAATACCGCTTTCTCTAAGGGTTTCGATAATCTTATTTAAATCCTTGGCAGCCTGACTTTGGGTCATCATTGAAAGAAGTCCTTCTCCATAATAAAGATTTTCCAAAAGTTCTTCAGCCCTTTTTTCTCCAATCAAAGCTATCAGTGAATGCCTGAAGTCTCCACTAGACATCTTTTCTTTCTTATCTATCAGCCTATAAACAAACTGCCTTTTGTCCTCGGCTATATTTATTTTTTTGAAAACATCATCCAAAAGGGGACGGCTGCTTATTTTGATTTGGAAATCCTTTTCTTTGGCTCCAAATTTTTTCATCAAATCAGCCGCCATAGAAATAATTTCAATTTCTGCCAGAGAACTTGAAACTCCAAACAAATCCACATTGAGCTGCCAGTGTTCACGTAGACGGCCGCGCTGTGGCTTTTCATACCGAAAAAGATTTGGAATGGAATACCAACGTATAGGAGAAGGTAATTCTTGGATTTTACCTGCTATCATCCTAGCTAAAGTCGGAGTCATCTCTGGGCGCAAAGCCACTTCTCTACCACCTCGGTCAGTAAAAGAGTAAATCTGCTCTTTTACAATTTCTTCGCTGGTTTTTGATTTGTAAAGAGAAAGTGGTTCCAAAACCGAAGCGCCATATTCATCATAACCCCAAGATCGCGCTACTTTGCTCATCATCCCAAAGATATAATCCTGCACCGCTTGGTCCTGCGGATAAAAGTCTCGTACCCCCTTATAGCTTTCGGTGGATATTTTTTTGTCGCCAATCCCAAACATATTGTCCTGTATTATAAGAGATTTTCATAAAAATCACAACCCAGTGGACCGTACAGGATTCGAACCTGCGACCCCCTCATTGCAAATGAGGTGCTCTACCAACTGAGCTAACGGCCCGACAAGTCCTATTTATATCACAGATTCAATTCAAAACAAAATTATTTCCCCAAAGTTTTAGAAATAAGATTGGAGAGAAATTCCTTAATGTTACTACCAGTCGCTTCCAAAGATTTTATAAAAGAGGAGCGATGAGTGAGTTCTGGCAAGCTGTTGACCTCAAGCACAAACAGGCCGCGCTTTGGATGAAGGATAAAATCTGACCTTGAATAATGCCTGAGACCTAAAATTTTGTGTATAGCAGAAGCGGCTTCTTGAATTTGGGTTTTTTCATTTTCGTTGAAGTTGCCTGGGATTTTGTATTTTGATTCCAAGTTGTTATATTTTGAATCATAGTCGTAAAAAATTTCTTTTTTGTTTTGCTTAATCTGGACCGGTAAAAGAGTGTAAAAATTTTGTCCGCGAAAACTTTCGATAACCCCGCAAGTGACCTCGGTGCCGTCGATAAACTCTTCTACCATAAGTTTTGGTGAATGTTCAAAAGATTTTTTTAGGGCATTTTTGATTTGCCCAGCATTGTCCGCAAAAGAAACACCCAACGAGGAGCCGGAGTTTATAGGTTTTATTACGATAGGGAACGGCAAACTTTCGTTTATTTGACTAACCGCATCGCGACTGGAAGTGTCTACCATTATATGGTGCGGAGTTTTTAGGCCGGCGTGATTGAAAATATTTTTGGACATTACTTTATTCATGCCTAAAGCGGAAGATATGGAATCGGAACCGGTATAGGGAATGCCAAAATTTTCAAGAAATTTTTGAACAGTACCATCTTCTCCATAAAAGCCATGCATAGCATTTACTACAACATCAACTGTTTTTAAAATTGTATATGGATCTTTTTCAAGACCACTACTATGCCAAATACCGTCTTTAGAAACAAAAATATCTAAAGGTTCGTATTCTTCCGGAAGGTTTGCCAGAATAGTGCTTCCGGTTTTCAATGATACTTCATATTCGGGCGAAGGCCCCCCGCGCAAAACTCCCACTCTTGTTTTGTGAGAAAAAGACATGAATCAATTATAACACTAAAAATAAATTACAAAATAGTTCTTGAGCGAGATTCCGGAAGCTGTGAAAAGCTGAGGACAAGGAAATTTTTAGCAAAAAATTTCTGTATCGAGTGAAAGAAGCTATTTTGTGATTTTGAATTTCGGGTATAGAATAGGCGTATGGAAATCGCGCTATATAGAAAATACCGCCCCCAGAGCTTCAAAGAAGTAAAAGGGCAGGACCATATAGTTTCCGTCTTAGAAAACGAGGTTAAAACAGGTAAAATTAACCATGCTTATCTTTTTTCCGGCAGCCGCGGTACAGGCAAGACCACACTAGCTCGTATTTTTGCTAACTCACTCGGTATAAACACTGAAGATATTTACGAAATAGACGGTGCTTCAAATCGCGGCATTGACGAAATAAGAGAGATTAGAGACGCGGTACATACTTACCCTTACTCTTCAAAATATAAAGTCTATATCGTAGACGAAGTGCACATGCTAACCAAAGAAGCTTGGAATGCCTTTCTTAAAACTTTGGAAGAGCCTCCGGAACACGTCATTTTTATTATGGCGACCACAGAACAGCATAAGTTGCCGGATACCGTCATCTCCCGCTGTGAATGTTTTACTTTCAAAAAACCTACGCATGGAACTCTGGTGGAAGCTATCCTCAAAATCGTTAAGGCGGAAAAATATGAAATAGAAAAAAAGTCTGCGTCGCTTATTGCTACTTTAGCTGACGGCTCCTTTCGCGATGCATTTGGAATATTGCAAAAAGCCATGCATTCTTCGAATGACAAAAAACTCTCTCTTGTAGAAATAGAAAATGTGTTGGGAGCTCCCAAAGAATCTTTTGTTTTGGAAGTTTTAGAAAGCATCGCCGAACAAAACACAGAAAAAGGGATTATGGCAGTAAGGAAAGCAAGCGAGGAAAACGCCGATATGCAGGTGTTTCTGAAAATGATTTTACGTTCTTTGCGATTTGTCCTTTTACTTAGGTTTGCCAAAGATTTGAAAAATCTTGTTGTAGACGAAACAGGGGAGGAAGAGTTTGGAAAACTCTTGGAACTTTCAAAGACTGCTAAAAATATAAACTCTAAAACTCTGCTGGCATTTTTGGAAGGCTATTCTCGTCAAACTTACGCTTCCATACCAGAACTCCCAATCGAGCTAGCCATAATTGATAGTATCACTGAAAATAAAATATAGATGATATTAGAACACATTTAGGATATAATCGTTAGGTGATAATCCAATATATATTGGCATATAAGTATCTCATTCTGTTGCCTTTTTCAATCATTGAAGGGCCATTTTTGGCTGTTATTTGTGGATTTTTGGTCACGACTAAAATACTAAATCCTTGGATAGTCCTACCTATAGTCATAGTCGGTGATATTATCGGTGATAGCATACTATATTTTGTCGGGCGGACAGGCAAGAAAGCTTTGCGATTTTTCAGAGTAAAAGAAGAAAGTTTGGAGGAAGCTAAAAAATATTTTGCTGATAATCACAAAAAAGCCTTGATTACGTCCAAACTCATTCACGGCTTAGGATTCACTGGACTCTTGGCCGCCGGAGCAGTGCGTGTACCATATAAAAAATATTTCATAACATGCTCAACTGTTAGCTTGATCCAATCACCTATACTTTTGTTACTTGGTGTTTTATTTGCCGGCGCTTATATGCAAATTGCCAAATATTTGGATTACTATGCCGCCACTAGTAGTGCTATCTTTATCATAATAATAATTTGGCTTTTAATTAGACGAAATAAAAACAAGATAAAATTAAAGGCATGACCGAGGAAAGAAGAAAGCTCAATATTGCTATGATTTGCGACCCGATTGGTATTAACAAAGCTGGCGTAGCTGTTTCAGCTTTGCGATTCGGAAAACTACTGACGGAGCGTGGGCACCATGTTATTTTTGTTGGCGCTCGATCCAAAGAATACAAAGACCATAACTATCACGACGGTATAAAAATTTATCGATATCGCTCTCTCCCCGTACCAAAATCTGGCGGATGGTACTCAGCTTTTCCGACAATTAAAGAATTAAAAAAAGTTTTTAAGAAAGAAAATATTGACATAGCGCATATGTTTTTACCAATGTCGGGCGCTATTGTCGCAATCAAGGCGGCGCAATCACTTAACATAAAAACAGTGGCGCATTCCCATTCACAACCGGAAAATTTATTCATGAGTATGCCGGGATTGATCCGCCCGGCTCTTGGTCATATATGGAATAAATACCTAGCATGGTTTTATAGTAAAGCGGACTCTCTAATATATCCATCAGAGATGGCTCGTAGTTTGCTCAATAAATTAGGCCGCGTCAATCAACCTTCGTCTATTATTAGCAATGGCGTAAACATTGAGAAATTCAGGATCCTTCCCGTGGGTGATTTTCATGAAAGATTTAACATACCGAACGATAAAATAAAACTGTTATTCGTTGGACGATTATTTCCTGAAAAATCAATCGATACTTTAATTAAAGCGATACCGCACATCATAAAAGAATACAAAAATATACACCTTATGATAGTTGGTGCGGGATATTTAAGACCACAATTGGAAAAGTTGGTGTGCAATCTCAAAGTCGATCAATATGTCACATTTTTGGGGCTAATTAGCGAAGAGGATATAATATTGGCTTATAATGCAAGTGATATATTTGTCTTGCCATCCATAGCAGAGCTTGAAGGTATGGCGGTACTAGAAGCCATGGCGTGCGGTAAACCAATAATTATAGCCAACTCAAAAGAAAGCGCTTCAAGATATTTTGTAGATAATAATGGATTCCTATTTGAACCTCAAAATGCTGTTGATTTGGCGGAAAAGATATTAACCATTATTAGCAACAAAGAGCTCAGAGAAAAAATGGGGCAAAGAAGCCTTGAGATAAGTAAAGATTATGACATAGGCAAGAGTGTACTGAAGCTTGAGCAATTGTATTATTCCTTATTGAAAACAGAATGAATGAGTACTTCTTAGGGGATGGGGAATTATACTACAGAAAAAACGACTTTATTAAAGATCGTCTGACATTAGTATTTGTCCATGGTGCAGCCGGTAGCTCGTCGGTATGGCTTCCTTATGAGAAAATATTTGAAGATAAATACAATGTATTAGTTTATGATATCCGCGGGCATGGCAAATCAAAAAAGTATTCACATTATGAGGATTATGAAATCAAAAAGTTCGCTTACGAACTTCATGATTTGATAACATATCTCAATATCTCAAAATTTGTTCTCATAAGCAATTCGTTCGGCGGGCTTGTAGCGCTTGAATATATAAAATTATGGAGAGACACCCTAGTAGCTAATGTATTTTCGTCGCCGGAAATATACCTGAGTGAAGGATTCCTGGCAAAAATTCTCCGGCCTGTTTTTAAAGTAATAACAAATATTCTTGGTTTCCTGCCATTCAATCCAAAACCCCGAGGCCATGTCGATTATAGTAAACACATAGATTCAACCGACTGGGATATAAAAAGAAATCTTGCAGATATGAGAAACACTGGACTCCATGCTCATTTTTATACTCTAAGACAGTCTTTTAATCTTGGGCAAGAGTATTCCTTAGAAAAAATAAACATTCCGACACTTATCATGCATGGAGAAGAAGATTCGATGGTTCCGCTAAAAAATTCTCTTATAATGTCTGAAAAGATAAAAAATTCTAAATTTATAAGCATCCCCGACATTGACCATAACACCGCCCATAACGCGGTCAAAGAAATGTCGGAAGCAATCGAGGAATTTGTCAAAAAATTGATAATAACAAACTAAAAAAGGATTGGTCAAAAACCTATATATCTATTATTATATACCTTATGGAAAAGAAAATATCAGAATATAAATTACTTCTTTCAAACAAACAATTTTTAGGATCGGTGCTAGTAGCAGCCATATTTTTAACTATAAGCCTATTCATTAATTACTATGCAGCAACATACGCAACAGAAAACGTCAGCAGTTCAGTTACAGATATCGTACTTTCCAATACACGGGTATATGATTTAAATGGCGCGTTTGTTTACGGATCGTTATTATTCTTTTTTATTTCAGTTTTTGCATGTTTAAACAAGCCCAAAAGTATCCCTTTCGTAGTCAAAAGTGTCTCTATTTTTTATGTAATAAGATCTGTTTTTATTACCTTAACTCATCTTGGACCTTTCCCTTCACAATTGATTATTAATTCTGATATTATAAGTAAAATAACATTTGGCGGCGATTTGTTTTTCTCTGGACACACCGGTTTGCCGTTTCTTTTGGCGCTTATTTTTTGGAAAGACAAAATTATCAGAAATATTTTTCTATTCTTTTCCTTATCTTTTGCTATAGTCGTCCTTTTGGCTCATTTGCATTACAGTATAGACGTCCTCTCAGCTTGGTTTATCACTTACTCTATTTATCATATTTCTTTGTTCATTTTCCACAAAGATAAACTGCAATAGAACCCGTAGTGAAAGTAGCTGTGGTTGATTTTTTATAGAACTATGATACTATTAAGTCGAACTCTAATCGACGTTGGGCCGTGTTCTAATCGACAGCAACACGGCACGATTCTGGAGAATCGCATAATTTCGCTAAATCAAATGAAAAATCCAAAAAAACCGGGGTTAAACGAGATACCACTTTCTCTATCTGATTTCCTAAAATCTTTCAACCAAAATATGCCTACCAATTTCCCCCAAGTAAGAGAAGAGGATTTGTTAAAGTTT
>Ga0209541_10001265_pt1 | contig 50744 bp, 44 predicted proteins | sample RifCSPlowO2_01_FD_184027 | JGI IMG/M metagenome (GOLD analysis project Ga0209541, IMG submission 184027) | Groundwater microbial communities from Rifle, Colorado - Rifle CSP2_plank lowO2_0.1 (SPAdes) (version 2) | ecosystem: Environmental > Aquatic > Deep subsurface > Groundwater | place... | reverse complement strand
TGCAACATCTAATTTTCTTGCTGTACGTGGCATAGTATCACCTCTTTGTTGACGATGAACGTCAATGAAGAGGTAAACAAAGCAAGAATATAAAGTTTACTATTTTAGGTCAATTCGAGGTTTTACCCTTCTTCAAAGAAAGCTGCACAAAAATTTCCGCAAAGGCTTTTTCTTGAAGCATCTCTACTTTGTGCTCATTCTCTAAATGTAGCAAAGGCATAAAAGTATAAACTTTTTCTTCCCTTCCTGCTTGGGGTGGAAGAAGGCGGGTAAAGGGTAATTTTTCACTTTTTTCTTTCTTTGAATAGTAAATAATCTTCTGGTACATTTCTTCAATAACTTCAATGATGTCGGCTTTTTTCTTGGGAATGTCGAACTTCACGGGCCGCATCTTTTCCAGGAGACGTTTCTTGGACGCCAAAGCCTGCTGCAAAGCATTCACAAGGTCATGAATAGACACTTTCCTATTCCTCGGTTGAGGATTACGAGGGATAAGGGCAAATGGTCCTTGTTTTTGTTTCTTGCCTGAGAGGGCTTGATAAAACTCGTCTTCTTCTGCTTCTTCACCTTGGTTTATAAGGACATCAAGCTTGGAAATATCATTATCGACTAAATGAGTTGATTTAAGCTTAAGAAGGATGGCCGCAGCTAACAAGACTTTCCCAGAGATGCGAAAATCGTGTTCCTGCATGGTTTTAATGACCTCAATATATTTTTTAGTGAGAAGGCTGACATTGATATCCCAAGGGTCCATTTGTTCGTTGCGAACTAAGTCGTAGAGGATCGTTTTCCAGGAAATTTCCTCTTCTTTTAAGAGCATCTGTAAGATTTCTTCTTGCATGAGAAGAAGAATATTCTCATCTTTTTAAAGATGGTGGTTTTGCGAGGTTAAAAGAGGATGTCAACGAAAAGAATGGAAGCGTTCCAGTGATGCACGATGCTCTCCCCATTTTCTCATGGCTTTTTCATATTCTGCTTGATGCTCTTTTTTATTTGTAAGTTTAAAGAAACCGAAAGGATTGAGTCTACGAGAAGAAACAAAAGGGTTAATTTTTCTTCTTAAATCATCAGAAGCGTAATCAACGGGAATAACTTTAGATGCTTTCGGCCAAGATGTCCAGTCGTAATTGACGTAGAGAAATTTGGTACCATACGAAGCCATCAGTTCGGTAGAAACCAATTCAAGTGTAGCAGTGGCGAGACCTCTCCGGCGAAACTGGGCGTGATCAGCATAACGACGCAATTCGACAAATTTGCACTGATCCGAAGTCGTACGTCCTGACTCAGGGAAGGGAAGTGTCCTTAAAACTAAAAGAGGGGAATAGCCATTTAATCCTTCCTGTTCTTCGGTCATCCTTGTATAAATGTTTCCTTCACCAACGATGAAAGTGTTTGTGGAATCACGAAAATCTAATTTTGTCTTCTTTTCTTTACGAAGAAAATGATCCTCAACAAGAGCCGCCAAATATAAAGACCGGAGAGTAATTTCGAACGTTTTGTTTTCGGCAATACCAAAATACTTTAGCACTTCGGAAGGGAATTGAACAATATCAGCAAGATTCGCTGGGAAGAATCGCCGAACTTCGTCACCTTCCATTAAACGTTTTGTAAAATCACTCATTTAATACTACTTATGAAGATCATTTAAAAAATTTTAGGAGGCAGAGGTTGTTACGAAACTTTCTTCACAAGAAAATAGATTCACCACAACACCGATTTTGAGAATGTGATAAATTCACACCGCCTTCCTTTCATTAAAATCCATTACATACTTAACATAGAATGGAAAAATAAGAGTGGCATCAAACAGTACTTCCGCAAATTGACCTTTTTCGAGGTCCATTTTCCCCCAAGAACCTCCTTCGCGATACGTACAACCACTGAGATGGCCATATTTAGGAGCATCGGGGCATATTCTTGTTCCATAGCTGAACTTTCGTTCTGGAATATCTTCACCTAATCTTTTGTTACGTAAAGTAATGTAAGGGGCAATGTTTTGGGGCCAATTTCTCGGGACGCCTCCACCTAAGGTAAAAATGCCGATTTTTTCTGAGTTAACAACAAGGTCCATAAGATGAAGGGTATCTAATTCAGTATTTACGATTATAGGACGTCCAGCACTTTTTTCAATTTCTCTATTATGCACATTAACATCATTTCCTAATTCAGAATCAACAAAGGCAGGAACATAGACAGCAACACCTCGATCATATGCCGCACGTAAGATAGCACGTTCGGAGCCGGGATGATGATCATGCAAAAATTGACCAATAGCTCTATTTACTTCCCAACTTGCGATAGGCCTTTCCCCATTAAACGTTTTGAGCGCATGTCTCATCGCATCATCAATCTGGTCAAAATTAGTTTCAGGTTCAAGAGTGTCGGTAACCCTGTTCAATCCGTGAGCAAGCAAAACCTCGTCGGTTAATCGTGGATCGTATTTATAGTGTCGTAAATCTAAACCTTGCGCCAAGCCGTGAGCCATCAATGCTCCGGTGCTGGCAATGGCTTTAACTCCGTTTGGAATTCTTACCATGTCAGAGATACATAAACTCAATTGGGCAATAGTCATTGCTCCACTGATGGTCATAATGACACTACAGGCAGGATCATGTAGCATTTTGTTTAAAATGTAGGCACCATGAGCAGCTTGATGTGTATGTTCACCCGCTGTTTCGAGTCTTCTTAGGAGTTCGTATACTTTTGTTTCCTGTCCTTCTACTCTTTCTTGTAATGCGGCTTCAATAACAGGAATGACAAAGTCTGGATGACTGAAGACGGCGTCAGGATAATATCCATCTTTAATTTGTCCTGGTTTTGCTTTGTCTTGATTATTAATAAAAAGGGCACGATCTGGTTTTGTGAAAATGGCATCTTCATGTCTCTCTGAGAATGGACCAACAACGATAACATTTCCTCCTAGAGGTTCATGTGCTGCATATTCTTCTGGTAAGATCACTTTTGAGAACCAGCCTTTTTCTACCATTCTTTGTAAGGCCTGGCCCAAAGGTATTTCTCTTTTTCCATCATAAACAAGAAGCGGTTTTTTCTTTTCGCAGATCATCGTTTCAAGCGTCGAGGTAACTTCTCCTAAACAACGCGCTCCAAAGGAACTTTGCTCCATACCTTGTACAACCTGAGAAACGGTCCTATATTTCCCTAAGTCTAATGGTTCTAAAGGCTGAAGTTGAATGCCGTTAACAATTAATGGTTCCGAAGTTATGATGTCCATTTTTTGGAAAAAAGTGGGCCTGCTCGGAAAGTCAGACGAAGAGTTTTCCTCTACGTCATTTGAACCGAGGACTAACGCCTTACTTCTCACGAAGAGTGTAAGGGCGCTGTCATATGCAGTCTTATGAAGATAACCGCTAGACCACAGGCCCAATAAAGAACGTAGGGAAGCTATTTATTTAAAAAAGTTTCTTGTTGTTTCATCTCTACCGGCTCTGGTGTAAACTTCAAGTTTAAAGCAAAGTATATAAACTTATGAAAAGATATCTAGAATCAAAAGAGGAAGATGATGAAATTTAAAGTCAAAGATATGGACATTCATACTGGGGGCACATTAATCGCGATTCTGAATGAGAAAGATGCCAGAGAGCTTGACATTTATTCCAGTGACCGTATTGTTGTTAAGTATGGAAATAGAAAAATAACTTGTATTTTGGATATTTCTGAAAGTCAAAGAGCCGTGCCTGAAGGCCATATCGGCTTGATGGAAGAAGTTCTGGATAAGCTCTGCCTTCTCAAAGGAAAGTGCCTCATTCGTGGCGCACTGGTAGACGTTTCACCAAATGGAAAGCCTGAATCAGTGAAACATATTCGAGATAAGCTGCATGGAAAAGAATTGAGTTATGAAGAGTTGTATCATATTGTTGATGACATTACCAATGACCGGCTTACCGATATCGAAAAAACTTACTTTGTCGCAGCAGGATTTACCCATGGTTTTAGCAATGAGGAAATTGTCCATTTAACGAGAGCAATGGTGTACACAGGATCGCGTCTTAAATTTGGGAAGATTACTTTAGATAAACATTGTGTCGGAGGTGTTCCAGGAAATAGAACGACAATGCTAGTCATCCCCATCATTGCCGCGGTAGGTTTTACGATACCAAAGACGAGTTCCAGGGCCATAACCTCTCCGGCAGGAACAGCAGATACAATGGAATGTCTGGCAAAAGTGGAACTTACAGAGAAGATGATAAAAGAAGTGGTGAGAAAGACAGGAGCTTGTATCGTGCATGGAGGATCGATGAATTTAGCGCCTGCGGATGATAAAATTATTGACATTGAACATCCTCTTTCGATTGATGCTGAAGGACAACTTCTCGCTTCGGTTATGGCCAAGAAATATTCTGTGACGGCAAATCACGTGTTAATTGATATTCCCATGGGAAAAAGCACCAAAGCGACAACAAAAAGAGAAGCACGTCATTTAAAGAGAATGTTTGAAATGCTTGGAAAAAGCTTGGAGATGGATGTGAAAGTGGTTATTACTGATGGTTCCCATCCTATTGGCAATGGAGTGGGGCCTTTACTGGAAGCACGCGATGTTATGGCCGTGCTGCATAATGATCCCCTTGCGCCACAGGATTTGCGGGAGAAAGCGTTAGATATGGCCGGAATTCTTCTGGAGATGGCAGGATCGTATCGTGACGGGCGTAAGGTTGCAGAAGAGATCTTAGCTACGGGAAAAGCTCTGAAGAAAATGGAGGAAATTATCAATGCCCAAGGGCGGCAACAGAAAAGTGAATTAGGATCTTATCGCTCAGAAATTCATGCCCTAAGAACAGGAAAAATAAATGAAATAGATAATGAAATTATTGCTAAGTTAGCTCGTCTCGCAGGTGCTCCGAAAGATAAGGGAGCCGGTCTTTATCTTCATAAAAGAATACATGACTACGCTGAGAAAGGTGAAATTCTGTATACTTTATATGCTGAAAGTAAGTTTAAGTTAGATTCAGCGAAAGAGTTGGCGAGAGAAAATAATGGGTATGTTATAAAATAGTTATCTCCCTGTGCTGCCAAAAGCACTCTCACCACGGGTTGTGGCATCTAAGTCTTTTACTTCGATAATTTTTCTCTGTTCAACAGGTTGAATAAGCATTTGGGCAATTTTCTTTCCTTTCTCTACCGTAAATGGTTCAGTAGAAAGATTATGAAGAAGGATCTTAACTTCCCCCCTGTATCCTGAATCGATGACTCCGGCCATAGTCTTAAGACCATGCTTAGAAGCAATTCCCGATTTATCCCAGATTAAACCCACATATCCTGAAGGAATAGCCATGGCAATTCCGGTGGGAATTAATTTCCGCTCCTGCGGCTGCAAATTAATAGTCTCATTAGAACACAAATCCATCCCCGCGTCTCCAGGCAAGGCATATTGGGGAAGAGTTGCTTCTGGATGTAATTTTTTTACTTTAATGACCATTCTTTGAAATGAAGATGGCGAGATTTTTAATGATTGTTATGGTCTGATAGATGAATACTCCCGGCTTCATCCAATAAATGGGCGGTACTAATGCATGAGCGATAGAATCTTCTCTCAACTCTTTATTGCGGGGAGGGTTGATCCTACGGAAGGGAACCCACACTTTAATAATAGAAGTAGAAGAGCGAGTTGGTACTACCTGAGCGTTAGCGAATTATTGGATGAAGCCAATACTCCCAAAAAATATTTATAAAATCTTGATTCTGGGAGAATAGTGGGAAAAAAACTAATAGTATACCTTCGAAATAATGAAGAAATATGGAAAATTATTACAATAATTCAAGGTTCCAAAGGAGATTTCTATATTCACACGCCTTTTTCCACCTCAAAATTTTCAAGACATGTTAGTGGTCAAACACACATTAAGTCGACAATCAAAAATCTACCTGACCCTTTTGGGCTTCAGAAAGAAGATGATTATATTTTTCCACCAATGTGGAGACAAAAGCTCACCGAATTTAATGGTTTTGAATCTATGTCAACTGTGGGTATTAATATAAATGCACTGAAAGGTGCAACCAAAGCTATTTCTGTTGAGAAATTTACCCAAAATGTGATCTTTGATATAACCAGATATGAAAATTGGGTAAATGTCGCTTTGTGTCTTACTAGTAAAAATTACCCATTACCGGATTTTAGCTCTCAATTTCTGAATCCGCAAATGTTTATATTTAAAAATGTAGAACCTTGGATACTTTTAGTTACAGGTACAGTACCAAAGAATGAATTATAATTTAAAATTCTTACATTTTTCTACAAAATGTCAAAAAACCAGTATGTCCGAGCATTTCAAATTCTGGGCGCATGATTTTGTCTTCGATTTTCCATTTTCTTTCCAGTAATTCGAGAGTTTCCAAGATTTTAAGAGATGTTCCTTTCGTTGATTCAATGAAATTTTTAACTTGAGTTAAATTGGGTACATAAACAACGAGAAAACCTCCTACTTTTAGAGATTTTTCTGCATGAGGTACTACATTCCACGGCTCGGGAAGGTCTAAAGTTATAACGTCAACATCTTTTTCTCCTATTCCTTCATAAACGTTTTTCTTTTTTAGAATAACATTCTTCAGCGCAAGGTGTAAGATATTTTTCTCTAACAAGGGATAATGCTGAGGATTGATTTCATAAACTGTGATTTCTTTACAAAGATTAGCCAGGGCGAAGCATAACGCGCCGCTTCCACCGCCAGCATCAACAATTTTAGTAGCAGAATTGATCCCCGTCTTCGCAAAAATAATCCCAATATCTTTTTGCCGCAGAGCTTGGGGGCCCCTTTCAATGGACTCCCAAAAGTCAACAAAAGAAGGGGCGAAAGCGATAAACTTTTTTCTCTTGGATGAGAAGAAAGACGATTCTTTTCCCTTTAAGTTTTCTTTGGCAATAATCCCAAAAGAAGTATGGAAATCTTCATCAAGATCTTTAACGTAAAATTTCTTGCCTGTACTCTCTTCAATTAAGATTTTCTGTATCGTTCTCATTCTAAGATAGAAAGAGGAATGATTTTTAAAGTTTCTGAGAAAAAAATAGAACATGATGATAAAGATAGCGGCAAATTTTCAGAACAACAAGAAAACCTTTCTTACCAAAATGGACAAAAGCAAAAAAGGAGATATAGATGCGAAAGCTTTACCGATTATCAACATTATAAATTCTCTTCCGGAATATTACACCACCTCTTCTTGTTCTGGACGCGTCTATTTTTGGCGAAGTAAAGGGAGAAAAAATGAAACGGAATGGCTTAAAGTGAGCCACGATAGTATTGAAACTTCTTTTTTTGAGTTAGAAGATACAGAAGGGGTGATATTCCTCCGCGTAGAGGATTTTATTATCCATGTCGCTTGTAAAGATTTGCCGTCGGCAAACAAATTGATGATGGTAGCACGCCAAATGTATAAAAAAAGTTGTTTTTTAAGTGTGAGCAGCAAAATCGTGGTGGAAATAAAAGGAAGCGAATTTATGGATATGCCTTTTTACAGCAATGGTAAGCCATTGTATGCGGGAGATTTGCCATTTTTAATGGATATGATCCAGCAAAAATTGAGAAAAATCTGGGAAAGAAGAGAAAAATTAGAAGAAAAAATAAAGAAGCTCACTTCTTCTTAACAACTAACAAAACCAAAGCCAGCACCAAGGCAATAAAGACTAAAACAACGAGGCCAGCTAATAATAAAATATACTGGTCGCTTCCCCGAAAGGAAGCGCGGACAACGTTATCTTGTTGTTCTTGCTGCCGTGCGGCTAATTGCTGTTGTAATTCTGTGGATGTTATCTGACGCACTGGTTCTGTTCCTACGACTGTCGTCTTATTCTCTCTCTGGAGAGAGGCACATTCCTGGATAGTCAGAGGAATTTCCTGTTTCTCATCTGTTTTACCATCCCGAGAAACTTCTAGGGCCAGTTGGTAATTTCCCGGCTCAGCATCTGCAAAGTCAAGATTGAAGGTGAGCCGCTCTTCATTATCACTGCCAGAGAAGTCATCAAGTTCAATTCCGGTGCGGCGGAGGTTTAAGCCTAAAGCGCTATTGGCAACGGTAACTTCGAGGTCTTCTTCATCGCTTTTACCGACATTTTTAATGGTAACTTGTAAATTCGTTTCTCTGGAACATTGCAAGGTTGAAGCTCCCAGTGACGTTCTGGTGATAATGATGTTATGATTTTCACGGTCAACCTTAATCGTAATTTCTTGCTCATCTTCATGCTCTGTTCCATCGTCTGCTTCCCCTTGCACTTTGACTCTTACTTTATATTTTTCTTCCTCAAGATCTTCACCGCGCAAGTCAAAGATTAACGTCACTTCTTCTTCGTCTCCTTTATTAAGGTCAAATTCGTCTGATTCTTTTTCTAAATCTTCTCCATCAACATCAAGGATTTCAACGGTGACAGAAACATCATCAATATCTTTAGTGTACTTATTTTCTAGTTCTACCTTGATTTCATTTTCCTCCTCAAATTGGAGGTCACCACTTGTTTTTCCGTTAATCTCAATACTTTTGATGGAAAGAAAACTCTGAGTTTTGACAAAGAGAGGCATCGTTTTGCTCAGGGGCGTGCCAGTGCTATTTGCGGCCGTTACTTGTATGTCGCCAATTATACGCTTTCCCGCAGCTTGATTACTGGGAACAGAAACTTTAAGTCCGATCGTGGCTTGCTCTCCAGCATTAAGATTCACCGGCGCATTTGTTATTTGAGCGCTGAAACGGCTGTCAACATTCATAAACTGAATTTGAATATTGGTGAGCCTTTCCGTCGTTCCTACATTTTTCACCGTAACATTGAGATTAGCATCTTGACCTCGCACCGCATTATCAAAAACAGCTTCCGCTGGCAGTTGAAGATCGGCAGGCTGAACAGCTACAACACGATAGGTTGAAAAACCAGTTACGTTGAAAACGAATTCTCCATTAGCATTTCTCACGAGCATACATCGTGTTGCAGGACAATCGGCAAAGCCGCTCTGGGCATTAAAGCCATTGGCAACTTGAATAACCGGATTAGTAAAAGCTCTTTTGAGGGTAATAGCAGCACGTTCTCCGGTAAACGGATTAGTCGCAGAGTTAACGGAAGCGATGCCGTCACTGATGGTTATCAGATTATCCAAATTAAGTAAATCCGCAGTTACCAAAGCATCAAGGTTAATTCCGTCAGTGAAAAGTATTTTTCCAAAATTATTTTCTACTTGGAGATTAAAATTAGTGCGATTGTTAATTGTTCCCGTGGGCGGGATATTAGTCTGTAAGTTTGTGGCTGCCGGTCGGTCTGTTACACGCACTTGCCAGACTCTTTCTTCACCAGGCATGACGGCTTTAACGGTATACATTCCGGCCATGTTTTGCTGGAACGTGAAAATATCTCTTCCAGCGGCGGCGGCAACTTCAACGTTATCAACAAACCAGCGAAGATTATTAATGAAAGCCGCGTCAACGAGAATGGCGCGAAATTGTTTACTGACGCCTAACCCCACAACAACATTTGGCGTCGCTGGTTCAGCACTTTGAATGCAAGGTCCTTTAGCAATAGTGGTGGTTTGCGTAGCTTGCTGTGAATTGCTCCTGTAGGAAGCGGTAACGGTAAGTTGGTTTGGTCCATTGGATAAGTTTCCAGCAGGAATAACAAACGTAAACGTTTGCTGGGCATTGCTGCTAATGGTTGCGGAAGGTAAGGATAGATTTAGACCGTTCCCGCCTCGTACACTAACCACGACGTCGTTTTCTGTATTGCTTCCTCTATTTGTAAGTTCAGCAATTAAATTTGTCGAAGGTTTACAGGTAATGCCGTTAGGATCGGCTAAAATAATATTGGTAATGGCAACATCTGCAGGATTTTGTTGCACCATCAGATTAAAGGCAAAGGCATCACTGTAGGTTCTTCTATTGTCAATGAAATCTCTTCCTTGTATTTGAATCTGAACAGGATACGTCCCTTGTAGAGTTGTAAAATGAACTGCTCCAGTGAGAGTTATACTTTGGCTCGCACCTGCGGCAAGATTTACAGGAGTTTGAGTTTGAGCGGTAAAACCGGAAGGCGAACTCACTTGTGCAGTTATTCCCGTAATAAGATGTGGCAGGTTATTGATCACATTAAAAGCTAAAGAAATTTGTTGCTGCGGCTGCACGGGTTGACTATTGCCTCCTGCCGTTACAGCATTTTGATTTAGGCGCACATTATTAATGGCCAAAGCCGGAAGCACCGTGATGCTAAGATTTGCAGGAGCGGATAAATCTTGTCCATCTGTTACGCGTACAGGGAAGCGACTTGCTCCAACATCAGTTTGTCGTGGTGTTCCTCTGAAGCGCAAGGGATTATTTGGATCGACGGTCAGCCAGCTTGGCAAGGAAGAACCGGTCGAGGAGATTGCCAATTGAGCCTGAGTATTATCTACGTCTGTGGCAGCAACTAAAAGTCCGGTAAATGGCACTCCTTCCACTGCTTGGGCTGGTGGAGGAACAGTAGCGATAACAGGAGCATCATTAACCGCATTAACGTTTACGGTAATAACAGCAGAGTTACTATTTGCCTCTCCATCATTGACGGTAAACTGGGTGCTCATGGCACTATTGCTATTAGCACTTGGTGTTAGACCTACAGTACAAACTCCATTCGTGCAACTGGCAGGAGCGGTAATGCTGCCATTAGTAACATTCGTTACGGTAGCAGTTTCGGCTCTGTCTCCTACATCCGGATCAGTGTATTGAAGAATTACCGTTACCGCAGTATCTTCATTGGTTATAGCGAGCGCATTCTGGGCAACAGGGGGATCGTTAGTATTGATGACAGTAACACTAAATTTTTGTCTGGCAGCGGGAGCTCCGCCATCACTTGCGGTTATGGCGAGAAGGATAGTTGTTCCCACCTCACTATTCGTGGGAGTACCACTCAGAACTCTCGTAGTAGGATTGAAGGTTAACCATGAAGGTAAACTTTGGCTTCCAAAGGTAACGGGGTTATTTTCAGGATCTGTTGCAGTTACAGTATATGAGTACTGGGAATCTTCGTTTATCTGTGTAATGGGAGTAGATGTAAATACAGGAGGTCGATTGTTTTGAGTTCCTGGCGTCCCTCGATCTCCCGCGCCAAAAGTTGTAAGAGCAACTCCCCATCTATCGCCGTCATCATTAGATATTACAAAAGGAGTTTTTACTTGAGAAAATTCCATGGAAACACCGATAAGGTTAGGAAAAAATCGGTTATTGTATTCGACTCGATCTATTTCAGTCACACCATCACGCAGAATTATTTCATCCCCAGCATTCCCTAAGGTAAATCCGCTATATTGATAGGCGCAGATTACCCCCCCATTTGCCGCAGAATTGGAATTGCGGCATAACACTAGGTAGCCATTAGTGGGAATAAGAAGAGGACCGGCATTGTTTATAACATGGGATTCACCGCCGTTATCACTTATTGTCCAGCCATTAACATTTACGGCACTGGGGGCATCATTGTATAATTCAAACCATTCGCCATTAGAGTCAGATACAGCATTAGGGTCTTTCATGATTTCATTAATGAAAACCTCTCCCCAAGCAGCGGGAGCGGTAATAATCCCTAAAAGAAAAGCAATAAATAAAAGATTTAGGTGGTTTCTCATTTTATATGATGCCTCCAATTAATTTTCAAATTATTTTTTTACAAGCAAGATGATAAACAAGGCGATTAAGACAATAATGATAATGATCCCAACAATTAACATAGCGACGAGAACGTCTTCAGTCGTGTAAGGTTCTTCGACACTGCGAATGACGCCGGAAGAAGTTTCTGTAATCTTAGTGTTGGTTTCTTCCGTCCTTGTTTCACCATTTCCCCTCGCCGTGGCAGCTATTGTCGCGGTTTCACGTTGGGTTTTATTTTCATTTTCCTTATTTTCCGGCACTATTGGTTTTTCTGGAGATGTTCTCTCTGGGCATTTTTTAACTACAAGATTGAGAAACTCTTCATTAATTTCCTTAGTGCGGTCAATGAAAGGGATAAGGTCTAAACGATAAGTCTTGGCTTCAACATTCTTAGGCAAGTTGAAAGTAAAAGTTCTTCTCCAGGTATCATCGCCGTCATCAAATTCATCCAACTCGATATCAGGGATGTTTTCGTTAATTTTTAGTTCGCTGTTAAAGATAGCAAAACCGGCGTGTTCTTGATTGTCTGTACCATAATTTTTCAATTCGACATCCAGAGTAAAGCTCTCATCACAAGCTGTTAAAGAACTGGGAGATACCAGAGCTTTTGTAACACGAAGATCATCACGGGCTCGACGGACATCAAGGCGTATTTTCTTTTCGATTTTGTATTTCACGTCCTTGCCATCTTCCCCTTCTAAGGTAAGTTCGATTTTGTAATCACCGACATCGGCATCTTCAGGGATTTTCCAGACTACAGTTACGGTTTTCTTTTCTTTTGCCGGTAAATCATCTAATTCATATTCTTCCTCAAAATCGCGAGGGAAGAGGTCACTATCGTCAGCATCAACCGTTAATTCCATATTCTCGATCTCGCTTTCTTCATAATCTTCGTCATCAAATCGATTTTCAATTTCTATTTCGAGCGTAATTTCCGAGCCTGGTCTCACTTTTCGATCGAGGGAAAATTCACTGGTGTTGCCGTCAGCATCAAAATCTTCGTCGCGCTCATCACCATCTTCATCAACATATTCGGCTTTAATTTCTTTTATAACGAGCATAGAAGCAGTATTTTGGACTAAAGCAGCACGATCGATTTCAGTATTATTTGTTTCTTTGATAATGATGTTCCCGATGTTAGCTGTTCCCGGGTTTTGACGGTGAGTTACATTGATGCGAAAGGGCACGGTTTGGGTTGAACCGGCAGTTATCGTTACATTTGGGACTGGTTCTGCGCTATAGCCTGTGGGAAGTCCTTCCAGTGAAACTTGAACAGTGCGGGCTGTAGCATCTGTATTTTGAATGACAAAATTGGAAGCTATGGGAATTGTTCTTTCGTCTTCTTGATCAAACTCTTGATAATCAACATTAAGAGTCAAGGAATCTTGCTGAATAGTCACAACTGCAGAAGAAAAACTAGTAATTAGTAACAGAGTTAAGATCGTAATGAGTAATAATTTAATTTTAACCGACCCCCATTTGTTTTTCTATTTTCAAGTAGTTACTCTTATTTAAATGTTTTGGAAATTTCAGAAATTTGCCAAGTTATTGTGTTATCAGATAGTAGTGAATAGAACGTTATTGAAAAAATAAAAAAGGGAGTTTATGGCGTTCCTTTCTCTTCTCTACTTACTCCCCATATAGAAAAACTTCTCAATGGAAACGTCTTCCGCTTTGAAGTTTCCAGAACGAGGATGGGAAGATTTAGAGGCCGCTTCAGTAGGCGTTCGGGGATTGCCTTCCACACTTACTTTTTCTTCTTTCTGTATCTGAGACTGCTGTTTTACTTCTTCTACAGTGGGAAGACGATGATATGTTACTTTTGTACGTAATTCGGCCATCTCTTTTTCTAAGGACATTACTTTCTCTTGAAACTCTTTAATTTTTTTAACCATAAAGTCGGCATTTTGTTTCAGAATTTCTTTTATTTCATCAGGATTTAAACTCACATCGCTTCTTTCTTCTTTTGATTCTTTCGGCTGCTGCTCTTTTCCTACTTCCTGCCAGGTTTCCTTAAAAGAATCATATTCGCTTATTTCCTGCCGGCGGAAAACCTTCTCGGCCTGGGTTACGGCCTCATCTCTGGATGTTGCCAAACCTTGGCGCATTAAATCCAGAGCGAGTTTGTTTATTTTTTGAATTCGTTCAACATCCATAGGTAATCGCCTCTTTTCCTGAAATTTGTGAAAAAGACGAGCAACAAGGAAGTTATAATATTTTCTATTCTGGCAGATATATATCTTATCTTGGTTAAAAAGTAAGTCTCTGCTGATATCTTTCCAAGATCAGGATCCTTTCTCTACTCATAAAGTTCTATTTATAGAGAAAACTGAGGAAATCTGGAGTGACGCCTTTCGCTCCCAAGAAGACGAGGGCCAGCGCAACAATAATCCCTAAAATCATGCCCATAAGGAAGAACTTCAGTTCAATGGCACCTAATTGACCTTTTTTTTCCATGAAAGAGAGAAAAGTTTTCTGGTATATAAAGGTTTCTATCTTCTCTGCCAGAACCGAAAACTTTATAAAGCAAACTCCAAACTACTTATTTTTATACTTTACCAAGTGGTAATAATTTCCCGACCATGATTCGAAAAACCACGATTAAAGAATGCCCGGAATGTGCCAGCAAGAATATTTTTCGAAATGTGGAAAGGGGTGAAACCATCTGCCGTGATTGTGGTTTAGTTATTGAAGATCGCATGGTGGATTTTTCTCAAGAATGGCGTGATTTTGAAGAAGATGGAGAAGGCAGTAAAAGAAGAACAGGAGCACCATCCTCTCAAACGCAGTTTGATCAAGGATTAGGAACAGAGGTAGGAACAACTTCAGACTTTTATAAATTAGGCTCTGATAGAGAAAGGGATAAGTTTTTCCGGCTTCGTAAATGGAACATTCGTATTAGTACGGCGATCGAGCGAAACTTGAAAGTAGCATTGGCAGAATTGAAACGCGTAAGCTCCTTCTTACGATTGCCTCGTTCTGTAGAAGAAGAAGCGGCACGAATTTATCGTTTAGCGGTTCAGAAAGGATTAGTGCGAGGAAGGTCTATGGAATCAGTCATTGCGGGTGCGTTATATGCTGCTTGCAGACGACATGAAATTCCGCGTACCTTGGATGAGATGGGAGAAGCATCAGGAATTGAAAAGAAGGAAATTGGACGGACGTATCGCTTTGTTACCAGAGAATTAGAGATTAGCATTAAACCTAGCAATCCGGCAGATTATATCCCCCGCTTTGCTTCCGCTCTGAAATTAAGCCCAGAGACGCAGTCAAAGTCTGTAGAAATTCTGGAGATGGCACGTGATATTGAACTAACTTCGGGGCGAGGACCTACCGGAATTGCCGCCGCGGCATTATATGTTGCATCTTTAATTCATGGAGAGAAAAGAACGCAGCGGGAAGTGGCAGATGTGGCGGGAGTGACAGAAGTCACAATACGAAACAGATATAAAGAATTGATTAAGAAATTAAAGTTAACGAAGCAAGTTGAGAAAGTAAAGAAGAAGTGAAGAAGAGTTTCTGATAGCTGTTGTTTTTAGCAATGAAATTTACATTACAAGAAGCTTTGGATCATTATGAATTGTTTGTATTTAACTATACACCAAAATTACGTATTGTTGGAGCTTATCACGCTTTAAACGAACAAGATAAAAGAGATTTAGAACAACTCGTTTCTGAGAGTAGTTTCGTAGCTTTAGAATACGATAGAGACAGGTTAGAAAATACACACCCAGTGTTAGTCGCAAGAAGAAGACAACTGGCCGCACAGCGTGGGTTAGTACTTCCTCCCTATGAGGCAAGCGTAGGGAGATTAGATACAGGATTTTTCGATGATCTCTTGCTAAACTTTTTTGTTAAATATAATTATAGATGCGCTAGACAATATAATAAGAAACTCGCAAGAGAGCGAGAGGTGAAAGATGATAGTGAGAATGAAGTTTTTTTTTGTTACGATACGGCAATGAGACAAGGAAAAAGAATACATCTCGTAGATATGCCTTGGAATGAATTATTTCAGAGACTAATAGACCTTCCTCTCGAAATCAGAATTAATTGGATGTGGACGATGATGAAAGGTGGATCATATCCTCCAGAAGTTCAGGAGATTATACGAAAAGATCGGGAAGAGTATATACTCACAAAGATCGAACAAGAAGGGGGATGTCCCCTCTATGAATTGGAACAAGGAATTTTGGTAGTGGGCATGACGCACGCAGAAAATTATTATAAATCTCTACCACAAATGTGACATAAAAATTATAAAAGAAGTTAAAATAAGACTTCTTATGCAACTCACTCCTGAAATCAAAGCGCAAATCGAAGAACAAAAGAAGCAATGCGTTTTCTGTAAAGTTATTAGCAAAGAAATGGAAGGACAGATTGTCTTTGAAGATGATAAGACTATTGCTCTTTTAGATATTTATCCTGCTGTTAAAGGCCATACTGTGTATATGTTGAAAGAACATTATCCTCTCCCTTCATTTATTCCGGCAGAAGATTTCATTCATAAATTTGGACTGATACCGCAGCTGGCAAAAGCGGTGAAGGAAGGAATACTTACCACAGGAGTGAATGTTTTTATTTCATTAGGCGGAGTAGCCGGGCAACAATCACCGCATTTTCTGGCTCATCTCCTACCGAGAGAACGAGACGATAAGTTTTACAATTTTGAATTTAAGAAGGGAAAACAAATCGAAGAAGAGAAAGGGAAAGTGTTAGTTCAGAATTTTCCTTTGATGATGGCCAATTTCTTCCAACGTTCCCCTGCGCCATGGCATCAGGGACCAGGAAATGTGCCTGGATTTCTTACACCCATCTACGAAAAGGCGAAAGTTCTTTACGAAGATGAAAGAGTTCTTTGTCTTCTTTCTTCTTTGCCAGCCGTTCCTGGCCATCTCGAAATATACAGTAAAGAAGCGGAGCGCAACATTGAAGAATTATCGCCGGAAAGTTCAGCGCATCTTTTTTTCACCGCTTCTTTAGCCGCAACTCTGATTTTTGAAGCCTTGGGGGTGCAAGGAACTAATATTCTTCTCAAGTCTGGATTTTCAGACGATAATCCAAAAGGAAGACTGGTTATTAATATTCTACCGCGAAAACAGAATGATGCTTTACAGAATATAATCTGGCAACCACAGCAGCCAACCTATGATGTCAAGGAAATCGCCAAAAGAATTAAAGATTATTCCTGGAAAGTTAAGTATAAGAAAAAAGAACTGGAGAGGAAACCAGGAATGATAAGCACGAAGCCGATAGTTTTTTCTGAAAGAAAAGAAGAGAAGAGAATTTATAGTGTTGACGAGGAAATAAGGAAGGCGATTGAAAGAGTTAAGTGAAGAAGTTACGGAAGAAATAGAAAAGAGTTTTCCTCACTTTTGATAAGAGGTTTTCGTGAGAGACCAGAAGATTATGCACAAGCATGGTTAAGTGGAGATGGTTATCAAGTTTGGTCTTTTCAAGCTCCAAAAATATTGCAAGCTTTGTGGAGTAACCAATACACTGCGTGGGGAGAAGATGGTATGCCATTTGATAAATCTCTTCCAAGAGCTGGATTTGTAACAGATAAAGTTCGTGAGCTTTATAGAGAATTTGTTGCTGGTTTAGAAATTAACGAACGATCTTTGAATCTAGTAGTTGCTCCTATTCATAGCGGGGGACAGAAAGGGTTGTATGGAACTTGGAGAATGTTTACTGGAAGTGAAGGAGACTTCTTTTTTGTTGTTGAAGAACATAGAAAAGACGAAGGAACTTTAGTTATTCCATCAGCATACTTTGTAAAAGGTCGTGTTAATGAATTCTTGAGCTTTGAAAAAATTAGGAAAATTTGTGCTTCTAACAACGTTGAATTAGGAGAAGAAAGAAAAAAAGATTATGCTCGAGTTGATCAGGCTATTAATTTGAGAGACTTTGGAAGAGCATATGAAACGTTAGTAGATAGATAGTGGGATCCCTTAATTTCTTTTATTTTTTGGAAGTGCCATTATTTTACTGAGATTAATAAAAAAAGTAGGCTTTAATCGCTGTTTACTCTCACTCCTTTGTGAACACTACCAATTATTCTTGGGTAATCAGCTTCTTTACGACTTCAATATCTTTTTTCACAAACCGAACCCCTTTCCGTTCCACGATTTTTGAGGCTAGTAATGATCCTAAGCGCCCTGCTTTTTCTAACGGCCAGCCTTGACAGTACCCATAGAGAAATCCGGCCGAATAGGTATCTCCAGCGCCAGTAGTGTCGATGGCTTTTGTAGGTACAGCATCGATGTTCAAAATTTGAGAATGGTGATGAATGAGAGAACCTCGTTCACCTCGTTTTATAACTGCAATGTCAACGTCTTTTCCTAATGCTACAACCGCGCTCTTTTCTGCCAATCCTGTAAAATCGCGGGCTTCCAGCTCATTGGCAAATAAAATGCCAACATATTCCGTCACAAATTCATGGAGAAAAGTTTCATTTCGGCGAATTACGCCGCTATCAGACAAATCAAAGGCAATTTTAGTATGATGTTTCTTCGCCAGTTCAGCGGCGTAAAGAAGAGTTTTCCTAGTTTTGCCTTCAACTTGATATCCTTCCAACAATAATACTTTACTTTTCGAAATGTCGTCTTCCAGAATGTCTTCTTGGTATAATTCAACGGAAGCGCCAAGATGGACAGAAAAAGTTCTTTCGGCATCAGGAGTGATAAAAGTAAAGGTGTGGCCAGTAACTTTAGAAATACTCTGCACTTTCGTTTTCACGCCGTGCTTTTTCATTTCCTGCAGATAAATTTTTCCATGAATATCTTTTCCAATCTTGCCGCAGAGAAGAACGTGAGCACCTAATAATCCAAGACAGCGGGAAGTATTTCCTGCTGATCCGCCAGGAAGACGATCCATTTTTAATTTCTGCCGCTGTAAATTATCTAAGATTCTTTTAGCTTGGTCTTCATCAACGAAATGAGTTTCGCCTTTCTTGAGATTCATCTCCAACAGTTTTTGATCATCGATTTCAGTAATAAAATCCATTAACGCGTTTCCTAAGGCGAAGACGTCGGTTGTTTTTTCCATTTCAAATGACCGGAAAATACCTTATTGAGGAGAGGCTTTTAAGGATTTCGTTGGACAATTATCTCTTTTCGTGTTTCTCAAGGAGGTTTTGTATTCTTTCTCTTTCTTTTCTTGAAAATTTGGAAAAAAATCCAGATCAGAAAAATCTTTAAAGAATATTTAGTCCTACGTCCCTTCCTGCCAACTCTCCAAATATTTTTTCTGTTCTGAAGTGAGAGTATCTATCTTTACACCTAAAGCTTCTAATTGTAATTTGGCGATGGTTTCATCAATTTCTTTCGGCAGTTCATTCACGCAAATTTTCAATGCTAATTTATTCTTTAATCCGTACTCTACAGCTAAGGCTTGCCCACAAAAAGACATGGCCATGACCATGGAAGGATGCCCTTCGGCAGCAGCTAAATTAATTAATCTTCCTTCACCGAGGACAAACAATTTTTTTTCATTCAAGACGAATTCATCCATAAACGGCCTGATCCTACGCTGACTGGAAGCTGCTTTTTGTAAGGAGGCCATGTTTATTTCAGCATCAAAATGACCAGCATTTGCCAAAATTGTTCCTTCTTTCATGGCTTTCATATGCGGGATGTCGATAACGTTCTTATTTCCCGTTACGGTCACAAAAATTTCTCCTTCATGTATTGCTTCTACGAGAGGCATAACTCTGTACCCGTCCATTTTTGCCTGCAGGGCTTTGAATGGATCTACTTCACAGACGATAACATCAGCGCCTAACCCGCGAGCTTTAAGAGCGACGCCTTTCCCGCAAGGGCCATACCCACAGACAACAATTGTTTTTCCGGCAAGAAGAATATTTGTCGCTCTGATAATTCCGTCCCAAGTACTCTGTCCCGTACCATAATAATTATCAAAAAGATGTTTCGTCTTCAAATCATTTATCGCCAAAACCGGATATTTCAAAGCCTTATCTTTGTCCATAGCCTTTAAACGAATAATTCCTGTTGTTGTTTCTTCGTTACCAAAGAAAATTAAAGGAATCAGTTCAGGGTGATGTTTATGAATTTCTGTTACCAAGTCGCAGCCATCGTCAATAGTGATTTGGGGTTTAAAGGCAATAACCCGACGGAGGTTTTCATAATATTCTTCACGGCTTTGCCCTTTTTTTGCATATACTTTTACGCCTTCCTTTGCCAAAGACGCAGCAACATCATCTTGAGTGGAAAGAGGATTACAAGAACAAATCGCAACATCGGCACCGCCGGCGATGAGAGTCCGAACCAGAACAGCCGTTTCTTTTGTCACATGCAAGGCGATGCCGACTCTGACGTTCTTCAAGGGCCTCTCACGAGCGAAACGCTGACGTACATTCATTAGTGCGCCCATTTGCTTTTCCGCCCATTCGATGTTCTTTTTACCTTGGTCGGCTAAAGAAAGATCTTTTACAGTATATTCTTGACCTGTCATTCTCGCATCACACTGGATTTGCCGCTAAGCATAATCTATATAAACTTTTAGTAATTTAATGCCCCTAATGCCACAATCAGGAGATACCGTAAAGATCATTATCAAAAAAGAGGCCATTACAGGGGTACTTATTCCGAGCCCTAAGAAAGAAGTAGTGCTTCTTAAATTAGACAATGGATACAATGTTGGTTTTCCCGCAAAAGAGGTTAAGAAAATAGTAATCGTAGATAAAGGGAAAGCCTTGCCTTTAGTAGCGCAAAAGCTTTCCAAAAGGAAAGATCTACCAACAATAGCGATTCTTCATACTGGTGGAACCATTGCTTCAAAAGTGGATTATCGCACGGGCAGTGTCACCAGCAAATTTTCTCCGGAAGATTTAGTGAATATGTTTCCTGAATTAAAAGATATTGCCAACATTGAGTCAGAACTTATCTCTCAGATGTGGTCTGATGATCTCCGCTTCAAGCATTTTTCGTTAATTGCAAAGAAGATCGAAGAATATGTTAAGAAAGGCGTGGCGGGAATTATTATGGGCATAGGAACAGACAATCTGGCAGTAGCGTCGGCAGCCCTGGCGTTCATTGTCGAACAGTCTCCGATACCAATTATTCTTGTTGGGGCACAGCGCTCTTCCGATCGAGGAAGTTCCGACGCGGGGATGAATCTTCTTTGTGCCGCGACGTTCATTGCGAAAACTGATTTTAGAGGAGTGGCGATATGCATGCACCAAGGAAGCAGTGACACAAGCTGTGCGATATTGACAGCGACAAAAACGTATAAATTACATTCGTCCCGCCGTGATGCTTTCAAACCAATTAATGATGAGATTATCGCGACTATTGATTCCGTGACCAGGAAAATAACGTATGTAAAGAAAGAATATCCCAAAAGTGCGAAACCGCTTCTTCTGAAGCCAAAAATGGAAGAAAAAGTTGGTTTGTTAAAAATTCACATTAACATGTTTCCAAAACAATTCGAATTTTTTAAAGGCTATAAAGGCCTGATCCTGGAAGGCACAGGTTTAGGCCACACACCTGGTCAAGCACCAAATGCGGAAGCAGCGATTCATAAAAAAATATATCCGGCAATGAAAAAAATAATGGCCTCGGGCTGTGTCGTAGTGATGACCACCCAGTGCCTTTTTGGAAGCGTGAATATGAATGTTTATGATAAAGGCCGTGACCTTCTAGACTTAGGGGTAATTCCAGGAAAAGATATGTTAGCGAACACGGCGTTTGTAAAATTATCCTGGTTATTAGCCAACTATCCTAAAAAAGAAGTTGAGAAAATGATGCAAGATAATTTACGAGGAGAAATTAACGAAAAGATCGCGTATGCAGAAGATTTCCTAAAATAAAAAAAGGTGGTTTTGATGAAGTTATATTTTGTGTTGCTGATAGTGTTATTATTTTTAATTGCCGCTTGTACACCAGAAGAGAAACAATGTACTGTTAATGAAGACTGCATCCCTTCACAGTGTTGCCATGCCACGGAGACCGTGAATAAAAAAAATGCTCCTGACTGCCGCAATGTGCTATGTACATTGCAATGCGAGCCTGGAACTTTGGACTGTGGGCAAGGGGAAGTTAAGTGTGTTGACAACATCTGTACAGCAGTTATCAAGGAAAAATAATGAGAAATGCAAAATTATTTCATAAGACCAAAGGACTGATACGTGATTTTGTTTTTGGCATGCAGGATGGGCTGATCTCTAATCTTGGACTAGTGCTGGGCGTATGGCAAGGCGGCGGCGGGAAAATTGCGATTGTTCTGGCGGGATTGTCAAGCATGTTTGCGGGAGCTTTTTCCATGTCCACTGGTTCGTATCTTTCTGCGAAATCGCAGCGAGAAGTATACGAACAGGAGATTAGAATGGCACAGGAAGATGTAAAAAATAACCCTAATAGAAATCTTAAGAAAATGCAGCCGATCTTGCAACAAGAAGGATTTGATAAAGATGAAGTTCAAGCCTTGCTCAACCATTTTAAAAACCATAACCAGTCTACATTTACCATAAACTATATTCAAAAAAAATTAGGTCTTTCGGAACAGCGTCTGGATCTACCTTTAAAGAATGCGTTCACCATGTTTTTATCTTTTTTAGTAGGTTCATTGTTTCCAATACTGCCCTTTGCCTTTTTAGAAAATTCTACGGCCGTTTTTGTGGCTAGTAGCATAACAATAGTAGTATTATTCATGGTAGGATGGACTAAATCATTATATACAAAAATGAACTTTATTAGGTCTGGATTGGAGATTGTTACCGTAGGAATAATTTCAGGGATAATTGGATATATAGTGGGGTATATTTTTAGTATCATCTAGTCCTGGTGTCAAAATCGTGAGAAATAAGTCGTTTCGAGGAATTAAGCTACTTTTGTGTCATCATATTTAAATTAAGGCTTTGGCGGGAGAAGAGTATGGTAAAAGCTTTTACGCTGGATGATATTTTACCTGCTTTTATAATTGATGATTTGAGAAAGCAAGAAGAAAGAAGACGCCAGGAAGATTTCTGGAGGCCACGAGTGGAAATTTCTGAAAAGTTGCCTCGCTATCAACCTGAACAACCTGCTGCTGATGAGGAAGGGCAGCCATGGCGAGAGGTGATTACTCCAGACGATAGAGATGATGAAGATTCTTTTAACTTAGGGAGTGGGTATATGGCAAGAAGCGCTGAACAGAGAGTTAGATATGACTCTTCTTCGGCAAGTGGAGGATATAGAATATAAAAGCACTTTTTCTTTTTTTATGAATTTTTGAAAGTAAGTTTTTTAAATATATATTTAATAACAAGAATATGATTGTTAGGATTAATATTGACGGAGTTACTGTCGATGTAGATTTAGGTGAAACTGAAAGACTTTATATTCCTGTCCCACCCGTCGATGAAGGAGACAAAAAGAAAAGAATAGTACCTGAAGAAGATCAACCATGGAAGAAAGTTCCTGAAATACATCCCCACATTCCTCCTCCCAAAGAACCTCCGCGCCCAGAAGCTCGTATTTATGATTTAACTTCCCGCCTTTATAGGACATGAAACTTCTTTCTGAAAACTTCTTTGCACGGGATACCGTCGCGGTAGCACGTGATCTTCTCGGGAAAGTTGTGATGGTTAATGGATGTTCTGCCCGCGTTGTGGAAACTGAGGCCTATAAACAGGACAAAGCCTCTCATGCGTACAAAAAAACGGAGCGGAGTTTATTGATGTATGATACCTATGGATATGTTTATGTCTACCTTATTTATGGAATGTATTGGTGCTTGAATTTCACGACAGAGAAAAAGGGAGTTGGAGCCGTCTTAATACGTGCTGTGGAACCACTTTCAGGGATAGAAGAAATGAAAAAAAGGAGAAAAGAAGAAATAATAGCAACAAATCTTTGTTCTGGTCCTGGAAAAGTATGTATGGCTTTGGGTATTGACAAGAGATTAAATGGTCTCAAAATTGGAAATGAAGTTAAATTATTTGAGGACAATTATCTCGTAAAAGAAATAAGGAAATCTTCCCGCATTGGAATTAAAGAAGCACAGCATCTTCCTTGGAGATTTTTTGTTGAAGGAAATAAGTTTGTGAGCCGAGGATAATTCGCCAAGATTCTATGCGTGTCGTCGCCTTCAAAAGCACTAACTGAGAGATAATCTTTTAAAGTAATCTTTAATTTTGTAACGGGATGCGGGGGTGGGAGAGCCTGGTCAAATCCGCTAGCTTGAGGCGGCGAGAAACTCTGTTTTAATGGTTTGCGCGGCAAACGGCTAGTCCCTTAGTGGGTACGCGTGTTCGAATCACGTCCCCCGCATTTATTCCTAATTTGGAGCGTATTACGCTTCAAAGTATCAATTTCTTCTGGATCTTCATTCTTCTGTGCCGTAACCGTTCTCTTCCATTCCTGACTTCCTTTGGTATTAGTTTTTGTTTTTCTATTCTACATAATAGAAATATCTATTTAACTTTCTTCTACTTTTATTCTTATTCCCATTTTCTTCAGATCTTCAAACAATTTCTTGGTATTGACAATATGCCCCATAAAATGTAATCCTGGTTTTTTAATCGTTCCTGCAAGGTACTGTTTAATGCAAGCGACAATAGGCGCAGCTGTAAAAAGGAAAGGATCATCATGTTCCGCGATAATTTTGACCTTCTTTATTTGGCCGTCCTTAAGGCCCTCGGCTTCTAATAGAAAGACAACTTTATGCTGTTTTGGCGAGAAGGTATTAACTCCCCAATAAATTAACTTTGTAAACAACACCGTGCCACTGTTTTTTTTAACTTTATGAAAAAGCATAATCAAAGGAAAAACGAAGTTATCCACAAACCAATTAAATCCTGCCACGTAGGTTCCAAGTTCTTTTAAATCATATCGTTTGGGGAGAGATTTCAACTCTTCCATCCTTAAAGGGAAACATTTCTTCTTTCCAAACGGCGGTGGAAACTGAAAGGTCTGAAAGTCTCTAAAAGTTGCTTTCCTCCAATTTTCTCCGTCAAAAATTTCCGCGTCAAATTCCCTTGCAACTTTAACTAAATCAATGGTTGATTCCGGTTTCTCAAAACGGGCATTCATGGCCATACCAATAACCGCCGTATCATATCGATCAAAATAATTCGCTCCTTCTCTCACGAAAACAGCAGGCAGTCCGGGATGAAATCCAGCTTGGGTAATAAAGATCCGTTTCGCTTTCACTATTTTCTCTTTGAGAGGCGAAAGCCTGGCAAACGTTTCTTGGTTAAACAGGAAATCCAGATAATCGATTCCGGCGTTTAACGCCGCTTCGGCAACCATAAAACAAGATTCCGGCGTCGTTGTCGCGAGAATGACTAAATCAACATTAGGCAAAGCGGCGGTGACGCTTTCTTTATTATCAGTGTCCACAAAACAGGCGGAAGCTCTCCCGTCGTGGAATTCTTGATTTAACAAAGCGCTGATTTCTTCCGCTTTTTCTTTCCTTCGCCCGGCTATAACGACATTAACAGAAGTTTCTCTCAATAAGGTTCTGGCAACAATTTTTCCTGTTCCCCCATAACCACCGATGATGAGAATTGTTTTTTTTTTGATCATACAAAATCAACCTCTATTTCTAATTGATCTGCTGTGGGGTATTCTTTAACTATGGCTAGAAGGAAGTGATACTTTTTAAAAGTAGCGTGATACTTTCTAAGATTTTTAGCAGAGAGCAAAAGACGTATTTTGTTCTGATCTACAAAAAAGTCTTCATCAGTAAAAGATAATTCCCGCTTTATTTTACTTTGGATATCAAACAACTGGGAAAGGAGCTTTTCTTTGGGCGCTTCCGCAAGCTTTTTTCGATAGCTAAACCCAGGCGCGAGTTCCGGCAAATACAAAGCGCCCCGTATCAACATTCCTTCTGGCGTGACAACGTCAAACTTTTTTTTCACGTTTTTTCCTTCTCTTTGAAGCCTATTCGTAAGTTGAATGCCATCTTTTAGTTTTGCGGTGCAAAGATGCGCTGGTAATTTCCAGGGAAGTTTTTTTATGTACTCTAACAGTCCTAATCCTACTTCTAAAGAACCTTTCACAGCGTAGCTTAAAGTATCTTTGGTCTCAAATCCCATCTCACATAACTTTGATTGACTATTATCAGCTATTTCTAATTCATTGAGAACGAGAAAATCAACTTTTCTGCCAATAAAATCAATTACTTCTTTTAATTCCTTTTTCTTTGACGGGAGAAGCGGAAGTTCAACCCCAGTCTTCCAGGGAAATTCTTGGGCAATTTCTAAATTTTTCCAGAATAATGTTGAGTCTAAATCAAAGTGAAAACGAATCTCATCTAAGCCGGCATTACAAAGCCTTTGCAGCTTTTCTCTGGTAACAAGATTTAAAGAGGTGTATAAATGAATATGAAATTCGGACCCATAGCTCTCTTTTAATTTTCTAATATATTGGATCGTTCTTTCGATTTTTGTTAAAGGATCGCCTCCTGTAAAGCCAGCCCCAAAAGCGTTCATGGCCTTTGCTTCTTCCAAAAGATCCTCTTCCTTTTCAACTTTACGTTCATTGGCAAAAGTTACATCTTGATCAAATTTAGCGTCTGAAACAGGACAAAAGTAACAGCGTCGCGGACATAATCCGGTGACAAAAAGAACTAGTTTCTCTCCTTTTACACAATACCGGCAACCTGAGGGAAGTTCTCCGAGATTAAAAGAGTGATACTGGTTCTGGGCAATCATAATAAATGCTAAATTGCTAACTTCTTTTAAATATTCGCTTAACATATGCGATCGCCGTTATGTGCCCCGAACGGAAAGAAGTGGAGTGATAGTGCAACAGGGTCGAGCGACTGAAAGGAGCGAAGAAGTCTGACGGAGTGGTTCTTATTCATTAAATATCTCATTCAATCCATAAAGTGATTTTCTAATATAATCTTTTACAATCCATTTAATCAAAAGAAAGTCCATAAATTCTCCACCAAGATAAATCGGAACTTTGTATTTTATGGAAACAGTCAAGATTGTCTGCTCTTGCTTTATCTCTTTGACATCCATTGAAGAATTAAATGCAACTCCAAACAATTTACCAGTATATGCAACATATTTCTGTTCTTGCCAACGGATAATTTTCTCTGTTGATTTTAATTTGAATGGACCTAATTTTCCATACCATTCATAGCTCGCACCAATTCCTGTCGAATTTGGGCTGGTAGTTTTTCCGTCGGCATAGCCATAGACATATTTGGGGAAATTTTCCGGTTTTGTTATGAACTTCCAAATGTCTTCTAGTTTACCATTAAGTGTAATTTTTTGACTTACACTTCCCATATTTTATCTCTCTCTTTTAACAGATACAGCAATAAAAAATGTGCCCAAATTAAGATTTTCCGCTTCCACATTCCCAAAGATTTCTTTCATTTTTTCCGGTATGTTTTTAGAATGGTCCCACGCTGCAAATTTTGAGTAAATTAATCTAATCAACGGATTAAGGATTTTTAAAAATCCAGTAAAAAGACGGGCATCGCAAATAACCAATTTTCCTTCATAGCGAAGAACATCATGGCATCTTTCAAGTGCTTTTTCCCACTCGGGAATTGCACTAATTCCAAGAACACTTAGAATACCATCAAAATTGTTTTCAGTTATTTGAAGCTGTGCTGCATCGCCCTGAACTGATTTGATATTCCAACCATTTTGTTTACATAGTCGTTTTGCGGCATCAAGCATTTCTCGGCTGTAATCAAAACCAAGGATAAAACCGCCTTTGCCTACGGCTCCAGCCAAGTAAGGGAAATTTCTACCTGAACCACAGGCAACTTCTAAGGCTTTGTCACCTCTTTTCAACCCCATCTTTTGGATGGCTTGGCTTCTTATGGTTTTTGCTCTCCCTAAAAAGGTGATTGCATCTTGCGCACTGTAAAGAGAGGGGAATCTTCCCCAAAAGGAATACACTTTTTTTACTTTCTTTAATTTATCAGTTTGTGAATCTTTTGTCATTTTTTATATTGATGGAATGATTTATATAAACTTTCTTATAAGAACTCCGTAGCCATATTGCGCTTAACAACCGTGAAGGATGAACAATGGTGGATGAAGAATGGCTTATTGCTCATTTCTGAAATCATTAAATCTAAGAGAAAAATTATTATATAATCTTCTGAAAAAGAAACTATGGATACTTTAAATTTTAACTTAACCAGGTTAATAGAATTGGCCCAGGTAGAATACAAAAAACAGTTTTCTTCCACCGTCAGCTTTGAACGCGCCGTATTCTTCAGCTGGGGTTGTACGATCGGAGATTGTGCGTTCTGTTATATGAGCACGCAACCACCAGATAAACCACTGAGAGAAACAAAGCGCAGCCATGCTTCCATTTTAGCAGAATTTCTTTTGGCAAAACATTTAGGATGGGATATTGGTTTCTTTACCGGTGGAATTGGCGTTTTGAAACCAGAGGAACTAGAATTTTTGCTGAAAGCAATTATAGAAATTATTAATGATAAATTATGGTTATCTGTCGGGCCTTTATCAAAACCTTTACTAGAGCGATATAAACCATACCTTAAAGGCGTTGTAGGTTCAACGGAAACAATTAACTCTAAATTACATAAAATGGTCTGTCCTTCCAAACCATTGGTTCCATATGAGAGAATGTTTGAGTTCGCTCAGCAAATGGGATTCCAGAAGGCGATGACCTTTATCGTCGGATTAGGAGAGATGAAAGAAGACTTGGTGTTACTTATTGATTTTATTAAAAAATATCAAATTGATAAAATCCATGTTTATGGATTAATTCCGGAAAAAGGAACTTGGTATGAGAAAGCTGCTATTCCTTCTCAGGAAGATCAAGCCTGGTGGATAGCGCAGTTACGAATTCATTTTCCTACTTTAGACATTCAATGCGGGGTGTGGGAAGATAGAGTGGAGAGAATTGCCTTCTTGCTTCAAGCCGGGGCTAATTCTATCTCTAAATTTAAAGCGCTGAAGTTATTTGGCACAAAGAGAGCGGCAGAAATAGAAAAGCAAGTGCTAGCCGCGGGAAGGGTGTTCAAAGGAACATTGACGGAAATACCTGATGTTAACTGGGATGCAGAAGTGCAAAAATTATCTTTTTCAAATGAATTGAAGGAAAGAATTAAAGAGAAATTAGGGCTTTATTTGGAAGGAATGAAAAAAAATCAGAAGAAAAAGACCTGCCCTACAATGGGGGCAGTTCTGGTTTAGATCTTCTTTTTTTGCGAAAAATGATAAAAATGTGTCAAAACAATCTTAAAGAGATTTGTTCTTAAGTTTAATAATGTTAGGCTATCAAAAACTTGCTGCTTTCTGTGCACCTGTGCTTTTATCGGCCTGTGCCCATTTTCCGAGCCGTGAAGAATGTGTTCTTATCTATCAGCAAATTACGTTCGGCGTCATACAAGAAGAAATGCTAGGTTGCGATTATGATAATGATGGGTCACTTGATGCTATTGTCATAACAGCAGGAACTAATCACTCCTGTCCTGCGGGAATTATTAATCGCTATAAATCTGAGCCTGGATGCGAACTTTCTAAAGAAGCTTGGGAAAAAATACAAAAAGGATATGATTCTACGAGATAATAGTTTTATGCCGCTTACCACAAAAATCACCGCCCTTTTCTTCCCCTTTGTTTTCTCTGGATGCGCTTCTCTCGTTGCCGCAGAATGTAAACCATTGTATAAAACAAATTTTGCAGGAATCACGGTAGGTGAAATTCAAGCTTGTGATCCTGATAGAAATGGAGAAGTTGATAAAATCATCGCCTCGGGAATATATTTTTCTTTAGAATGCCCTCAAGGCGAATATCAACGAACAAATAAAAGATCTGGATGTACTCTTTCTGAAGAAATATGGGAAGAAGTGCAGAAGAAACATGGCGGAAAGAGGAATCTATATTGGGAAAAGCCTTGAACTGAAGAGATTAAAGAAAAATAGTTGTTTGGGAAGAGAAATCCAAAACTATTTAAACTATGCCATCACCAAGAATAGGGTATGACTACAACGTGGGAAATTAGCCCAGATAGTAAAACTATACCTACACTTCATAATCCTTTGTTTATTGAAGGCCTCCCGGGAATAGGCAATGTGGGAAAAATTGCCACGGATTTTCTTATTGAGGAATTTAAAGCGAAGAAAGGGTTTTCTTTTTTCTCGCATAAATTTCCTAATTCGGTATTCGTAAATGAAGCTAATCTTGTGGAAATGCCCAAGATAGAGCTGTATTTCAAGAAGTTTAACGATGCCAAAAAACGAGACTTGCTCCTCCTAACAGGGGACATCCAACCTATCGATGAAGAAAGCTGTTACACGTTCTGCGAAGAGATTATTAAAGTAGCCCAGAATTTTAAATGCCAGGAGATTGTTACTACTGGAGGAATAGGATTGCAAAGTATTCCTGAAAAGCCGAGGGTATTTGTGACCAGTAATGATCCACAATTGCTGAAAGAATACACCAAGAAAGGACTTCCCGTCGAGGAAAAAATTTTTGGGGTGGTAGGGCCGATTATGGGTGTATCTGGAATCCTTTTGGGACTAGGAAAAATACGAGGAATGAAAGCTGTTTCGCTTCTGGCAGAAACGTTTGGTCATCCCCTGTTCTTAGGAATTAAAGGGGCAAAAGAATTGCTGCGAGTCTTGGAAGCAAAATTTTCTCTAGGAATTAACATTAATAAAATGAGCAAAGAGATTATTGAAGTGGAAAAAGAATTAATGAAAAAGACGAAAGAATGGGCAGAAGAAATGACCACCGCGCATGCTGGAGCCAAAGCCAAGAAGAAGGAAGCGAGTTATATTGGGTGAGTTTTGGCTTGTTTTTTTTCTTCACTATCTTCCAATAATTTTTTAAATTTAGACTGCGTCATATTCTGGTCTCCGAGAATTCTCTCCCACATCTTTTCATCATGTGTGGCACGATACGGATCACAACATGCTTCTTCTGGAGAGAAGATATCAGCACTTCGGACTAAAGAAATTATTTTTTTCGCTTCTTTTTCTTTAGCATGAGCGACTTTGGCTAAGATGACCTCTAACATTTTAACAACTTATTAATAGTAATTTATAAATTTTCAGGGGAATTTTAACTTACAGACAAAGACGGTAAGAAAGGAGCTTTTCTAGACTATTTTCTCCTCGAGCATTGGCACAAACCTTTATAAACAGTTAAAATCTACTTCAAGCCATGTACAAAAAGAGGGAAAAGATAGAGGTATGTAGGTCTTTTTCTAACTCTTTCTTCCCTGAAAAACAAGGGCAAGTTACGATTTTCATTATTCTTGGACTGATCCTTATTTTTGTAGTTGCGCTTATTTTCTTAACCAAGCAGGAAGTGGTGAAAATTAAGCCGGAAGAACTTATTCCTAGCGAAAAAGGGAAAATAGAGAATTTCGTCAGAGCCTGCATCAAGAGTGTCGGTGAGGAAGCCTTATTTCAACTGGGCTTGCAAGGCGGTTATATTGAAATGCCTTCTGAAATTAGCAATGACGCCAGCCGCCATGTGCGTCTTTCCCCGTTCTTAGTTGTTCCCTATTGGGCTTATGGGGAAGTGAAGGATATGCCTTCGCGAGAAGAAATCAAGCAGCGTCTTGATGCGTATATGGAAGAACATCTTAGAGGCTGCCTCTTTGATTTAAACGCCTTTAAAGAAACGTACAATCTTATTGAAAAAACAGAGATCACGGCAAATACGGAAATACTGGACAACAAAGTTATTTTTTATGTCCATTGGGGCCTTGAAGTTCGTGACAAAAATGGGGAAAAAATCAGTGAAGTGATTAACCACCAGGGAGAATCGCCGATTCAGCTTGGCAAGGTGTATGAAACGGCAAAAGCAGTTGTTGAACGGGAATTACTTACCTTAAAATTGGAAGATATAACACAGGATCTTATTGCTTTAGAACATCCTAATGTCCCCTTAACCGGTCTGGAAATGAGTTGCAAACGCAAAACATGGGATGTGAGCACCGTTAAAAAAACACTAAAGGATATGTTGCGTGTTAATATCAAAAAGCTGCGTGTGAAGGGAACAGAATTTGTGGAATTTCCGGAAGAGCTGCCATATTATCAGAATCATTACGTCTGGAATATGGGAGAAGGATTTGCCCAACAGGACATTAGTGTCGTGTTTAATTTTGAAAATACGTATCCGTTTACATTTCAAGTAACACCACTTACGGGAACAAAAATGGCGAGCAATCAACAAGGAGGAACAGACTTAATTTCCTTTTTGTGCCTGCAAACCTGGAAATTCACTTATGATGTTATGTACCCTGTAGTCGTGAGAGTGAAAGATGAAAAGACAGGGTATAATTTCAATATGGCTTTTACCGTTCACTTGGTGAGAAATATCCCTAACCGAAAAGTGGCTATTGAAGCGAGAAATCCAACTTCGCTTAACTTTCCTACCGATGAGGAATATTGCCGAGATGTGCGCATACCCATGACAGTAGTTACAAATTCCCAAGTTGTTAGCGACGAAGCAGGAGTTAATGATATTACGCCTCTCGAGGATGTAGAGATAAGTTTTTCTTGCTTGAAATATAGTTGTGAAATGGGCCAAACTGATTTTGATTTTGAAGAGAGCGGCTACCAAGCGGACTTAACAGTTAACTACCCTTACTGCGTGGGTGGGATTGTCCGGGGAGTAAAGGAAGGATATAAAGAAACATGGCAGAGAGTGGTAACAGAACATGATAAAATGGTGGAGCTGAATCTTGTTCCTCTTCATACTCTTCCTTTAAAAGCGCTAAAAGTTGTAAAACATGATCTAGAAGATTTGCAAGAAGAAAATCTGCAGACTGAAGAATTGGATGAAAATGAAGTGGCGCTGGTACGCTTAAAGCGTTTTGTCAATGGAACCCTTAACCATGAAATTCAGCAAGTGATAAGCGCTAAATTATCTTTGGAAACAGTTGACCGCTTAAAAGTTGAATTTCTGGCAGAAGCGGATTATCAATATGAAGTTGAGATTAACGTCTTTGATGAAGAAAATCTCATTGGCGGATATAAAGCCAACTGGACCATTCCTTGGGATACGCTGCAAGAAGCAGAAGAGATTACATTCCATACCCTGACCCTGAAAAATCCACCGCAAGAAGATCTCTTTCAGCTCCTCCTTAACCTGGGGCCGGAAAGTGGAAAAGTTCCCTTGCCGGAAATTAAATGAAAATGATACAGAAAAAAGAGATGATTGTACTGCTGATGATTTGGCTAGTTCTGAGCATGCCCATCACTCAAGCCTTCAGTATCTCAAATGTGAAAGCTGACGATGTGACACAACATACAGCCAGCATTTCCTGGGAAACGGATGAGCCGGCAAATGGTTTTGTTGAGTATGGTGAAAATAAAGAGCAGTTGCAGAAAATAGGCGATGCTAAGGAACTTTTAACTCATGCCTTTCCCCTTTCACAACTGAAGGAGAATACAACATATTATTTTAAAGTGGAAAGTAAGGAGGTTATAGATGATAACAATGGACAGTTATATTCTTTTGAAACTTTGCCGCCAGATAAAGAAGCTCCTCTTTTAGAAGTTACAATGCCCACAAGTGTGGCAGGAAATAAAGTTGATGTTACCGTAAAAACAGAAAGAGGAGCGACGATTACGGTTTTTGTGAATAATGTGAATATACGAAGTTCTCTTGCCAGGGAGGAAGTAACAACTATTTCAGCAGTTACGATTGACGGAAATAAGGAAAATACGATTACCGTTAAAGTTAAGGATAGTGCGGGAAATGAAGCCGCTTTTACAGGAAAAGTTTTTTCTGACAATGCGCCTCCCAAAATAACGTTACAAAAAATTCCAGAACTTATTGCCGAAAATAAGATCAGACTGCAAGGAACAGTTTCTGAAGATAGCAGCATGGAAGTTTTTGTGAATAATCGGTCTGTAAAAACAGTACAAGGAATTTCTCTCAATGAAGAAATACGACTGCAGGAAGGGGCTAATAAGATTCGCGTTGTCGCGAAGGATAAAGCAGGCTGGGAAAGTGATGAAGAAATTACCGTTGATGCTGATACTGTTCCTCCAAAAGTAGATTTTGAATTTGAAGAAGGGTCTGAATATTATGAAGGAAGAGCGGACACAGATATTAAAGGAGAGACAGAAGCAGGGGCAAAAGTATTTCTATACATTTATCAACGTCGGGGGGATCAGTTCCGCGCCGACTTTTCAAGACCAGTTGACATCGTAACTGCTGACAAAGAAGGAAAATTTACATTCAAAGACGCAAAGTTTCCTCCTTCTGTGTTTACAATCGGCAGAGGAAATGCAACGAGAGTGACGCTTGTCCCGCGGCAAGTTCCTACGGGATTAGAGGAAGTGTTAATTTCACCATTAGACAAGTTGACGCAGGAACAGCGCAAGTCTTTTGATGTCATCATCATCGCCGAGGATAAAACAGGAAAGAGCGGATTTAAGAAAAGAGTGGTGAATGTCAATTCCTGTTTTTCGTCGAGTTCTGATTTTAATATCATCCCCATTCCCGAATTTCAAGCTCCGTTCCGCCTTAATCCCGATTTGATGGAGGAAGGAAGAGAAACTATCCAGGCCGTTTTCAATCTCACTTACCGAGGAAATGGCATTCCCCGTTTGAATTCGAGAACTAATCTGCTGGAAAGCCCGTATCAAGTCCAGAGCGTAACCTTTGCCAAAGCCTGCACTCAGGAAACCACAGGCACAGATGATTATTCCACTGGATGCCAGCTTCTTCCGTCAGGAGCACTCACATCGCAACCAAATCATGACAAAACGGCCTTCTATGTAACTTCTAATTTACGGCCGGCGAAAGAATTTCTGCAACGAAAGCCAGATCTTTGGGATGATTTCAAGAATCGTCAATTGAAAATGCCGCTCAAAGTTACAGTGCGCTATCGTGAACGGGATGCTAACGGCGGGTTTGGGCCAACCAAGACGCAAGTGCAATGCCAGGATTTAGGATATTTCGTTGATATTCCAGCGGAAGTGCAGAATTTTATTCCTGACGCTCTGGCGGATACGTCCATCGCTATCTTGAATGAAACCATTAATGCCATTGAAGAAATCAAACCGTCTCTAGAAACGGCGATGATGGCCACGGGAATTGGCTGTGTGGCTTCATTCCTTACAAAGTTAATCGCAAAATTTTACCGATTTTTTATCGCCCATTTTGAGCCTTGGTTAACAAAATTTAATCCCACAAAAAAAGAGGAAGGGTGTCCATTTATTGACGGGCAGCATAACTTGCTGCTTGATGATACGATTGAAAATTGGCAGAATATTGGAGTATTAGGCACTTCTGTTGATGATAACATCAGGTTTTCGAAACGATGCCCGCAAACGGCAAAAGCGTGGGAAATGGAAGCCTTCTTAGACCAAGCTTACCGCTGGACATGCGATCGTTTCTTATGCCGAGCTGTACCAGCAAGATGGACGGAAAGTAAAGAAGAACCAGAAATTAAAGAAGTGTTGCAAAAACAATTGCAATGTTCCGCAACAAGTAATGGGGTGTACTTGCAAAAAATCGAGAATTGCCACGAGCAATTAGAAAAAGATCCTAGTGCGAAGGAATTTCTGCGCATCCATAAACAGAGCGTAGTAGAATGCTGGCGCGATGTGGAAGGAAATCTCTTTTTTGTTGATAACGCGAAACAAGAAAGCTTGAATGACCAAGGCATCTGGCGGCTTAGCCCTATTCCTACTTTTGGACAAGTGGGCCGTAAAGCACCTTCAGGAGATTTATTAGTCTATAAGCCCGAAGGTTCTCAAACTTATATGACCAGCGTCGACAAAACGTGTAAACAAGTGTGCGAAAGTAAGAAAGGATATGAAGCCGTCAGTGATGGTTTTTTCGTCAATGGCGTGAATAGCTGTTATAAGCAAGAAGAAAACGGATTGAAAAGTCAAACGGATATTCTCCGAGGAGAGAAAATAGGAGCCGGATATACAAACGATTGTTTTATTGACCGAGCTAATCCCAGCGCGGGGTTGTATGAATGTGTATGTCAGACGAAAGTGAGTCAGGCAAACGTACCAAAGACTAAACCTACTTCGCGCGAAGCGAAGAAGAAAGAAGTAGTGAATAATGTTGAAGTTGTGGAAGAATGGAGTTATCACCAAGATCGTCTCTATAAGGAAACAAATGGAGTGTATGGAACATTATATTCAAAATTGAGGTATTATGGCGGGCGAGATTTAAGCGGCGCCTTTGGATTAGATTATGGATTAGATAATTTTCGAGATAAGAATTTCACGACCACACAAGTCAATCCGAGCACAGATTGGTTTGGCACGTTTCAAGCAGTTTGCCTGCCGGGAATTAATGCGCGGTTAACGATGCTGCAAAGTGTCCTGCAGGGCTTGCAAGGATGTATTGTGGAAGCAAAGTATACGGGGCTGAGGGATGCGGGAACGTGTAAAACTATTTTCACACAATATTTCTGTGGCTTGATCTATAAAGGAATTGCTCTTCTTGCCAGCAGTTGTTCGCCTTTATCATTTAAAGACCTGGGAAAAGGCTTTGAAGATCCAACGGAAGGAGGAGTTCAAGCCTTCTTTGATTCGGGATTTAAGGCCATTCCGGAAGCGATTGAAAGTTCAATTTCGGAAGTGCAGTCCGATTATGGCAATGCTAAATTTAACCAATTCTTTTCCACGGGAGTGCAAGGATTTGCCGAATCCATTTGCTTAGCAGCCTTTGGTTATGATTTCCCATTTGGCATGGATTTCATTCTTGATGCCGCGTATTCATTTCCCACAGCAACGAATGTCTTTTTCCCTGTAGCGAATAGAGAACTGGCAACATTTGACCCTGTAAAAGGAACAGCGGTGTATAATTACGAATTAGCAGGCGCGATTCTGCCGGGATGTAACTTTCGCGGATATAAAACAGAATTAAAGTGTGTAACAATCGAAGATGCAGGGAATCCTGGCCTTTCCTGTTCCGATCAGCGTTGCGATTGCATGCAGGCAACAGGATTACGACCAGAATCAGCAGGAGCACGAACACATAAAATAGATGGAGGAACGAGTTTCAGCGGAGTACAGAGAGGAAAATTGTTCGACCTTCCTTTAGTCTCTCCACAAAAAGTCAGCAGTGAGTTCCGCTATGATCACGTCGTTTTAGATATCATCTTAGATCAAAATGAAGATCCAACAAGATGTTTTGATGAAGGATATAGAACGCCAAATGGAGGAAGATTTTATTTCCCCATTAGTGATGTTGGGCCGGAGAGAGTCGGCACTTGTCAAGTTGATGTTCTCACAGGACGGTTTAAATGCCCGGAAATTGCTTCGCTGTTTGGAGGAGGGCAAACCTATTTTGAACATCCTTTTATCACTTGTTTTGATAAACTGAATAATCAATATGTTGATTGCGAGACGCCAAATCTGTTTATTGTTGGCCAAGGAAATATTCAAGTGAAACCGCATCTGAATATTGGAAAAGGCGCTTATTGTTTAGAAGTAGCTGATAATCGAGGGTTGCTTACACCACTCACAATTCCCATTCCAGAAGGCACGCAGGGAACGTACGCCCCACCACTCGATCTTGGTCCTGTATCCCAAGAAATGATTATAGGGGGAACGAGAGCCACAATTGTTCCGGCGCATGATAGTGATAATGGATGTGGAGGAGAAGGGAGACGAGATTTGCACGTCATTGATTATCCAGGACCGGCACAAGTAATACAAGAGAAATCATTTACATTTAAGTACCTGCCACAAGGAGGAGATCAGTATACTATTACTCTTCCTCCTGATGTTGATGTTGTTAAACCAAATCCTCATCATCCTACAGCACAATATGAAATAGATGCAACGACGAGAGAATTAACACTGGCAGGAGTAAAAGTGCTCAGTGCTGAGGACATTAACAACGCCGTCTTTCAGTATCAAGGATTTACCTTTGACAAAGTTCTGGGACATCCTACACCTGCACCAGGGAAAAATGGACAGTGCACATATAGAATTTCAGCAGCACGAACAGGAACAGCGGCAAAGATTGGATCGCTTTCCATTACCGCGAAACTCTTGCAAGCGCCAACAAGCGGCAGCTGCTTCCAGGCCACACAGCTTGTTGCACCCAGTCAATTAGGAAGGAATTTAGTTTCTCTGCCCATTCGCGTGCAAGCAGAGACGGTAGAACAAACACAAGCGACAGGGATACATGAAGATTTCACACGGGGAGATTATGACCGTGTTATTGGCAAAGCTCAGCCTATTGTACAGCGAAAGGAGAGTAATGTAGAACATGTCCGTGGATTATACTATTGGATTGCCAGTTTAATTATGAAAGGGAAAGGAGTTGAACCGTATAAAGGAGAAATAAAAGGATTATTAGAATTGTTCTTTGACCGAAATTATAATGACAAGGAAATTTTAGATAGTTATGATACGGTGATAACAAATGATCCGCAATTTCAGAAAATATGCACCTATCTGTGTGAAGTAGATACAGAGATAGATAATAAATATGCAACAAAGTGTCAAAATGGCTGCACATAAAAAAGCAAGTTTGGGAGTAGAAGTGCTGTTGATGTTAATCCTCGTAGTTATGATAAGTGCAGTGATACTGTTCCTTATTAAATCTGGAATGATTAGTGTGAAAGCTAGTGGGAGTGAAGAGCCTATTCTGAATACGGAGTTTATACCCTTAGAGAGAGAAGGGGTTTTAACTCTTACTTCATTTTCTTTCTGCCGTTATGTGGACAGTAATTATCGATGCTTGCAACCTTTGGAGCGCTTTCCTCTCGGCGCTGATGTCTACTTTATTTTTACTGTAGAAAGCAGTACAGAAAATGAAAAAGTTATCCTCATTGAGAATTATAAACTTAAAAATCCACAAGGAATAGTTATTCTTGATGTTGACGCACGAAATGATTTCTATGTGGAAAGTACCAGCGAGAAAAAAAATGAAGAAATTACATTTAAAGATTATTTTATTACTGATCTTTCATTAGAGGAAGGTGTTTATACTCTAGAATTACATCTAGAAAATCCCATTTTAGCGAAAAATGTTAAAGCGACAAAAAAAGTAGAGTTGTTTAGAAAATGAAAAAATCCATACTCGTCTTATTCCTAGGAATTTTTCTTATATTGAGCTTAGTTTCCGCCCTTGATTCTAACTTGGATGGAACTGGAAACGATGATGATCCGTACCGTTGGAAAAATGGAATTCTTGGAGTTAATGAGAACTGTGAGGTACGGATTTTTCAGGAAATGCAATGGGTGGAAAGATTACAAGCTTCACCTATTCTCGTTATTGGTTCAGGAAATGTTGATGATCCTTTCACATTAAGTGATACAAATAAAGGATTGGTATGCGAGCCGATGTCAGTAGCACGAGAGAGAATCTACGTTGTTTTCCTTGATCTAAATACCAAAAAATGGACTCGAAGTTCTCGAGTTGGCGCTGGCCAGCCCTCTTCACCAAGTAGTGTACAGGTTGTTCCTAAGGATGTTTGTAGGGACACGCCTTGTCTCCAATTAAATGATGTGTGGCTCAGGATAAGTACATTTCTCACCAAAGTTGATTCCTCCAAGAAAAGGCAAGTGTGGGATACGTCATTAGGGTGGGTTGATCCATCAAAACTTAAAGAAATAGCAGCGTCAGTTATAGTGCCGCCTGTAACACCGCCAACTCCAAAACCACCTGTTGGGGTAAGTAAAAAAATAATTGTGGACACTGCTTTGAATGAATTCAGAAGCTGGAATCAAGGAACTCTCAGTGAAACAGACACAGGAGCGCAAGTTCTTCTTAATAAGTATGCTACTTCTATAAATGCTGCTTCTTGGAATTCAGGAACTCCTTGGTCTGCTATCTTTATCTCCTGGGTTATGCAGGAAGCGGGCATTACTGATTTTCCCAGTAATGGTTACCATGCGGGATATTTCAAATCCATTCGTGAGAGTCCTGGCATATGTACAACGCATCGCATGAGCGAATTTAATTCCATCCAAGCAGGAGATATTCTCTGTGCATGCAGGGGAAATGGTTGTCTTATTACTTACGATGATGCAACTTCTCCCAAGGAAAGTCATTGTGATATTATAACTGAAATTTCAGACGATTCTCTTGCCATCGTTGGTGGAAATGTTCATTCGGCTTCCTGTGGAGCGAATCCTAATGTTGGCTGTACAGTGAACAACCGACCCATAAGTAAATCGAACATTATTAGCAATGCACGTTATTTTGGTTTTATCAGTTGTGGAGAAACAACAGGAGAACCTTCAGAATTTACAGATTATGATTTTCATCAGACAAAAAAATATGTAGACACGACGCATCTGCAAAAAGTGGAAGATAAAGCAGCAGAAGCAGGCATGGATGCTTGTTATCCTTTAGTTACGATTCTTTTTGAGTCCCAAGGAAATCCTGAAGTAATCGGCGTAGATGCAAATGTTCGTACTTGTAATACCATCTCACGACGGACATTTATTATTAATACTCTTCCTTCAGAATGTGGTAGTTATGCCACGTCGGATGGAAGTACAAGACTGCGTGAGGATTGTGAAAATGGAGTTAACAATGCATGTGTAAATTCTATAGGTGATAGATCTTATCAATTACCCATACCAACACAGAATGATTTTTGTTCTTCATCATATGATCAACGATACACGTATGGTATTGGTTTAGGACAAACTACTCCCGAGGAAGGTTCTACTTCCATTACTATTAAAGGAAAAACATTTACACATTGCGGTCTCTTTGATGTCGATACCAATATTGAAGCGACAATTAACGAATTGCAAAAGAAAAAAGAAGCAGCAGAAGCTAGTTGTAGAAATAATAAGACCTGTGTAGTTCGTGAAACATTTAAAAGATATCGTGGGATTCTGGATACAGAAAGAGTTCAAGCTTTTAATAGCTGCCAAACAAAAAAGAAATAATCCCGAAAATACCCCCTACTGTTTATTCTGCTTCACTAATTCTTCAATCATAACTAAGACTTTTTGCGGATGGGTGATATTTCGTATTTCAAAGGTCTCTCCTCCAGTTTTAATAAAAACAGTGCCATAATTAAGCGGCCGCTGGACTCTGGACTGATGGATATTTAAATCTGGAACATACGCTAGGGGCTGAAAGTAGACGTTCTTTTTCTGATGTTTAATCAGCCCATGAATAATGGAGAATTTTGTGTTGTAGATTTTATAACGAGTAGCTAAAATAGAGCTTTCTGCTGAAATGAGAGAAAGCAAACCAAGAGCTCCGATGAGGTAACTGTATTGCTGCCGAATAGGAACGGCATGAAGGTAAACGGCAACTCCAATTCCCAAAAGCAGAAAACTACAGAAGTATTCTACCAAAAAGGCTCTTCTGGTTTGGCGTAATGAGAGCAGGAGGTGATCCTCTTTTTTCTCTTCTTCATGAGCCATCTAAAAAAGGAGAAGATAAATCTTTATATATTTTGCGTGGTTGGAAGAGTATTAAGTTTGTGGGCAGTGCCGACTCGCTTTTAGTAGGTGACGAAGAGAGCGTGGCGCCTCCACGTAATGGAGCGAGTCACTCCGTTCGTGCCTTTCCTCTCCAGTTCGGAAAGCAACCCCCTCCACAAAAAATTTGGGTGTTGAAGAAACGCTCGTGAATGGGCATGGTCCACCCACAGACTTAATACGTACGTGATTGGAGAGATTATGCCAGAATTGCCAGAAGTGGAGACGATTGTACGACAATTGAGAAAGAAGGTCTTAGGACGAAAGATAGTGACAATTAAGATCAAAGATACGAAAGTTATTGACAAGAAGGTAAGACGGTTTGTAGGGAAACCGATTAATAGTATAGAGAGAAGAGGAAAAACAATTATTATTTCTTCAGATAAGAATTATCTTGTAGCCCATTTGCGGATGACAGGACATTTTTATCATATCGAAAACAAGGAAGATGAGGACTATCAAAAGTATTTGGCAGGAATATTTTACCTAAATGATAAGTCTTTTTTTACTTTTAACGAAATAAGAAGGTTTGGCAGTGTTAAATTTATGAATAAACTGCAGTTGCAGGAGTTTCTTCAGTCTTTAGGACAAGAACCATTGGACATACAGAAAGAAGAATTTGTGGAACTGCTGAGAAAATATCCTTCATCGACGATAAAGAACAAACTTTTAGACCAAAGAATGATCGCAGGGATTGGCAATATTTATGCCCAGGAAGCGTTGTATCATGCGGGTATTGATCCACGAAGGAAAATGAAGGAAGTTTCAACACAAAAGTTAGCTGTACTTCATAGAGAAATGCAGCGAATTCTGAAATTAGCAATAGAGAAAAATGGAACTACCGTGAGTAATTATAGCCACCTTGATGGGAAAGGCAATTTTCAGGATTTTTTAGTTGTCTATCAGAAAGAATTTTGCCCACGAAAGCATCCTCTGCAGCGTCTCGTTATAGGGGGGAGAGGGACGTATTATTGTAAGGAATGCCAAAAATGAAGTAGATGAGTTTGTGATATTTAAATTGGACTTAAATTCTCTTTACATCCTTAACCTTGCCAAAAGAAAATATTTCTTCTTTACCAACGACAAAAACTTCAAAATTCATAATTTCCTCTAAAAATGGACTTAACACTTCTTCTTTTAAGATATCTGTTCCTTCTAAGAGAGGATTAAAACTTGGCACGGCAATAATTTCTTTTCTTTTCCATTTTCCTTTGAGGAAACATTTGTATTTCTCCCATTTACCTCCCCGCCTTATAGTAATAGCAGGATGTTCGTGGCCAATGATAAGGGTCTTAGCCTTTGTTTCAACTAGTTTATCGCCATGGACGAGTATTATATCCCCAATACCATATTCTTTGACAACTTTTATCTTCCGCTTTTCTGCTAGGGGCTTAATGATCGGATCATGATTGCCCTGAATGATAATGATTTCTGTACATTGCTGCGAGAGAAAATGGAGAAATTGCAGAACTTCTTTCCATTCTTGTTTGAGGATGGAACCAAATTCGTGTTTTAGGTCTCCATTCAGAATGATAAGAAGAGGCGATGTTTTCTTGGTGATGGCTGTGGCTTGAGCAATCATTTCTTGAAGTTGGAATTTTGGGACGAGAATTCCTTTGCGATGGAGAGCTTCTTCATATCCAAGGTGGAGATCATTAATTACCAGAATCTGTTCTTTTTTTAACCATAAAGCGGTGCCAATAATTTCAATTCCTGGGCTGATTTCCATCCTTCTTCTTTTAGAAAGAAATCTTTATAAATCAATTGCTTTAGATATTTTCCAAGCCCCAGTAGCTTAGCCCGGTGGAGCGGATGGCTGTTATTCAATTACAGAAAAGATACCATCAGGTCATCGGTTCAAATCCGATCTGGGGCGCTATTTATTTTTTGATGTTAAAATTATTATCTCTCAAGTTCGAGTCCAGCGTTAACCCAGCCTTGCTTGCCGGCTTTGAAATCAACAGTCTTATTGAATCCAGCTTTTAAGAAAAATGTTGTGGCTCTGGTACTGGCATGGCAGCCATAACTCGCACAATATACGACAATTGTATCTGTTATTTTAAGGCCTTTGGCCTTTGCTGCTTTAATTAATTCTGAAGAGGTCATTTCTTTTGGCACAGGCAGGTTAATGGCTCCGGGAAGATGCCCTTGATTAAATGAGTCTTGCCCCAGGACCTCGATGACTTTAAACTGGAGGTTATTAGCCTGCATTTCTAAAAGCTGTTCAATGGAGATAAATTGTAGTTTTGGCATGATGATCATCACCTTTAGTATCTGATTCGAGAGATAATATTTAAACCTTGTTTAAATGCGTATCATCCAACATTCTCTAAAAAGATCATATGAAAAATCAGCGTAACAGAAGTATAATCACCATAATGAGTAAAAAAAGAGCGCCAAAGACCAAGAACACAATCCGTGGTAGGATAAAAAAGTATTTTTCTAATTTTTTGTCTTTCAAGTCAGCATAGACGCTGAAAATTGGGAGAAGATAATGAAAGCGAATCCGGAAATGGTTTATTGCATCTAAAGGTGTTTTTGTGATAAAATAAATTATCAAAAAAGAAAAAAGTAGGAGGATTATATAGAGAAAAGTCGAATAATTCTTTGGCCATATCAAGAGGAAAGAAATAAGAATGCTGCCAATAGTGAAAATGAACACTAAGAGCAAGGTAGACCAATACCATAAAGAATAGTATCTGTTCTTGGACATGAGTGATTGAAGAACGTATTTTTTATACTACGTTTTTTCAATTTTTTGGGAAATATTCTCAGAAGCATGACAAAGCAGGGAAATAGAAAAAAGTAGTGACTTAAAACTACTAAGAAGAAGAGGACTTCCGCGGTTGATCTAAGATCAATCATGATTGAAAATAATTGGAATGAAGTTTATATTTCTTTGCTTTACCTCACTCAAAATACATTTTCATAACTCCCTGCACTTTTTCTACCCTGATAATGAGGTCTTTCAAATGATTCAAGTCTCGTGGAATAACGGAAAATTGACATTGGGCATGAACAGTGTCAAGCAACTTCGCTTTAGCTTCTTTTACTTCAAATCCAGTTTTAGCAATGGTATGCAATAAGTCTGCTAATAATCCGCTGCGCTCTTCAGCGTTAACATAAAAGCGGATTTTTTGGTTAAATGTTTTCTTCCAGTACACGGGAACCCAGCGATGTTCCTGCTGCAAGGCATAGCGACAGTCATGACGATGGGTGGAAATTATTTTCTTTTTGGTAATGATGCCGATAATTTCCTGGTCAGGCAAAGGGTTGCAACATTTTGCCAGCAGGCAGATAGCGTGAGGAAATTCTTCGGAATCTACCAAAAGGCCTTGTTCTTCTTGAATTTCTGGTTTGAAGGTGCGATAATGGAGAGGAGGGAGCTTTTCATAAACGCGCAAGGATTTGCGAATTTTTTGTTTGGATTTAGGAGAAGTTACGATTTTAAGCCAACTGCGGCGAGGACGCTGATTTTTATTGGTAATAACTTCCACGACATCGCCAAACTTAACAAAATGTTTTAAAGGAACAAATTTTCCATTAACTCTTCCCGCTACCGCCGTGCTGCCAATCTCTTCATGGACACTATAAGCAAAATCTAAGAGAGTAGCGCCTGCAGGAAGTTCTTTAATATCCCCTTTAGGGGTGTAACAATAAATTTTATCACCAAAGATGTCAATCTTGAGAGTTTCCAGGAATTCTTTATTCTCAGCATCATTATGAAGTTCAAGGATGCCTTTAAGCCAGGCAATCTTTTTGTCAAGAATTTCTCCGGAAGCCATTTCTTTATACCGCCAATGGGCAGCAAACCCTTCATCGGCAAAGCGGTCCATTTCTTCGGTTCTAATCTGGACTTCGACAATGCGCCCCTGAGGAAAACGAAGACCAGTGTGAATAGAACGATAAAAGTTTGGTTTAGGGTTGGCAATGTAATCTTTTAACCTTCCTTCGAGAGGCTCAAAATTTTCATGAAGAAGACCTAACACTATGTAACAATCTTTTTCCTCTGGCACAATGATGCGAATGCCGAGAATGTCAAAAATGTCACGAAGATTTCTCCCTTTTTGTATTTTTTTATAAATGCTGTAAACATTTTTTTTACGCCCTTTTATTTTAGTAATGGCAACTTTCCCCGCACAGAGCTGAGTGATGTCTTGAATAACAAGGTTAATGCCCTTTTCAAAGGCTTCGGCTGATTCGGCAAGATAACCTTCTATCTCTTCGTATTTCCTGGGATTGATAACTTTAAACGCCGTATCTTCTAATAAAATGCGGATTTTGTCCATACCGAGACGATAGGCGAGGGGAGCGTAAATTTCCAAAACTTCTTGGGAGATGCGCTGTTGAATTTCTGAGGGAAAAACGTGGATAGTCCGCAAGTTGTCCAATTTTGCGGCTAATTTTATAAACAGAACTCTGATATCCTGAAGAGAAGTAAGGATCATTCGCTTCATGGCCTCAGCTTCAACAGAAGGAGATTTTGATTTTATGGATTGAAGAGATTTCATTCCATCTAAGAGAGAAAAGATACTTTTATCGAACTGGGAAGAGAATTCTTTAAGAGAGACATGCTCTAAAACTCCATTAAGAATTCCCGTCATAATGATATCTGGATCAATATTGTTTTCAACGAGAATGATGGCCACGCGAAGATTATGGTCATAATAAGAGTCTCCGGCAAGACGTTTTTTTTCTGAAAGAATCTTTTTAGCAAAAGCCAGTGCTTTTTGAAGGCGGAGAAGAATCTTTTCATCATAGCCTTGCTGCAGGCATAAAGCAAGAAATTGATCTTCAGTCATATTTCCTTTAAAAAAGGTTTGTTATTAAAAAAAGTTTGGGAAAGAATCTAAAAACACTAGTTTAGACTTGCAATAATTATAAATACTAGAATTTTACTTCTTCTGTTATAAAAGGTGATGAAATGAACATTAGATGGCTGGTCTTGCTTTCAATCATTATACTGTCAGTTTCAGGCTGTAAACAATTTAGTCTTGATGATCTTAGTGATAAAGATCTTAAAAGAATTTCAGAAAATGCAGTTATCTGCAATAAGCCTTATCTTAGAGTTGGTCTGGAATGTTGTTTAGATAAAAATGGCGATAAGATTTGTGATGATGACAAACAAATTCCCGGAGATGTTGATGATGTTCCAAAAACAAACCATAGTACTGATAAACCCCCCGAAACACCGTCAGAAAACAAAACCAATCCAGAACGAGATAATCCCCCTGTAGACAAGAAACCTCGACCGCCACGTGAAGATCCAGTTAAAGTTCCTAATCCGCCGTCACAAGGTTCAGCAGCCGGAATTTCTAATCCTAACCTGATTATTAAACTGCCGGCTTTAAGCCTGCCACTAGCAGGAAAAACTTTTACTGACCCTGCTTTTGGAACAAAGCTTAGAAGATTAACTGATGCCGTGAATGGAAATCGCGATCGGCACGTTTATTCTCAATTGCAGGCTTTTAATAAAGATAATTCACGGATATTGATGGATAATTCTCAAAATTACTTGGTAAGAGAAGTTGATTCACTAAAAATAAGTTATGCTTTTGATACTTTAATTTATGCGCCGCGCTGGAATCCCCTCAATAAGGAAGAAATAATTTACTTTACCGACTTAGCTACGGAACCAACAGAAGTTGAACTGGAGAAGATCAATGTCTTTACTGGCATAAAAACTAAATATAATTTTCCCATAAATACCTATCGCTGGGTAAGTCCGGGAAGGGCTATTTCTTATGAAGAAATTTCGCGGGATGGCCGTTGGTTGACTTTGTTTGTTCAAAAAAGAAGCAACGATCACATGGTCTTTGTGCTGTTTGATTTAATAAATAATAAAGTTGAAAGAGAATTAGATTTGGCTGGAAGATGCAGTGATATCAACCCTAACTGGGTAGCGCCTTCGCCATTAAAAGGAGATATCGTCATTCAATGGAATCCTGATGGAGAGGGAGCCTGCAATGGTGTGGAAGTGTATGACCGAACTACCGGACAGTATAAAGGACACGTTGGATCGCATCGCGGACACAGCGATATGGGGATTGATGAAAATAATAATGAAATATATGTAACTTATGGCTTTCAAAACAGCTTATTTATTACTGTAACCAAATTTCCCGGTTCTGCTAACTTTAAAAACAGTTACGACAAAATTATTCTTGATGTGGGATGGGGGCATTTCTCCCACCTTTCCTGTCAGGGGCCGAAAGGAGTCTGCGTAGTTACCGCCGATACAAATACTGACGCTCCCGTTGCTGGCGGTGAACCATTAGACAATGAAATTTATTTGGTTTATACTTCAGGAAGAGCTGAAGAAGGCAACAATGCTGGCGCCAAAATAAGGCGATTGGCTCACCATAGATCGTCAAACTGCGACTATTACCATGAGCCACAGGCCAGCATCTCAGCTGACGGCAGCTATATCATTTTTGCTTCCGACGGCGGAAATTGCAATTCAGGAGCTGACAGTTACCTTATTGACTTGCGCGGCTCTGATCTTTCTGCGCCGCCTTCTTCTGGAGGGCCAACTGGCGGAATAGTAATTGAACCACCGAATGATGATTCTGATGAAGAAGAAACCGAACCAGAAAATCAAAACCAGTTGCCTGAAGAAAATCTTGGCGTGAATGGATTGCCAGCACAAACTTATAATTTAGATAACGATGATGTTTTTACTTTAGGGATCGCTGAAGGACAATGGTATGCGCCGCCAGTATCGGTTGGTAAGGATTTTGTAAGATTATTAGTTACTAATGAAGTTGGAATGATAAGTTGTGAGGCTACAGATTTCACCAATATACGGCTGTTTTATTCACCCAGCAGATCAAACCAATACACAAAAGTTGCTAATTCGCAAATCTTGGAACATGACGGCGGCGGCTGTAATAAATGGAATCAAATGTATGCAGTATCGCTGCAAGGATCAAATGATATTGTAGCCTGTGTATCACAAGAGGATGATTCGCAGAATTATTGCACTGAGCCGGTACAGATTACTACTAATCCTAAGGGGGTGGAGTGGGGTTAATTTAGATAGATATCCCACTTTCATAATCTATATAAAAAAAAAGAAACTTTCTAAGTTTTCTATGTTTCTTCAAAGCCTTACTTTGCATAATATCCGCTCCTACAATGAGGCAAAGATAACGTTTCCAGAGGGATCAACACTTCTGGCAGGCGACATTGGTTCAGGAAAGAGTTCTATTTTATTAGCTATAGAATTTGCTTTGTTTGGTTCTTCCCGTCCTGATTTACCAGCGGAGTTATTGCTTAGACATGGATGCACAAGCGGATCCGTGGAACTCACTTTCTTGTTGCAGGATAAGCACATTACAATACAACGTGAACTGAAGAAAGATAAAAATGGGATTAAACAGTCTGCAGGCTCTCTTATCATAAATGGAGTGAGAAAAGATCTTATGCCTATTGAATTAAAGACGGAGATTATTTCCCTTTTGGGATATCCTGAAGAAATGGCCAATAAAAATAAAAATTACATTTTCCGGTATACAGTTTATACCCCGCAGGAAGAGATGAAACTTATTCTGCAAGAAGATCAGGATATCCGATTAGATGTGCTAAGGAAAATCTTTAACGTTGATAAATATAAAGTCATCCGGGAGAATGTCCAAATCTATCTTCGCCAATTGAGAATACGCATGGCGGTCCTAAGCGCAAAGACAGAATCGCTGGAAGAAGAAAAAAGAAAACAAGAAGAAGTAAATAGAGAGAGGGAAAAGAAGGCGAAAGAGCTCCAAGATATCGAACCTCTGGTGTTCAAAGCTAGGGAGATAATGAATGGTTTACAAGAGAAATTAGAACAAGCTGAAAAAGAGCAGCAACAATTTGTCTTTTGGCAACAGCAGCAGAAAGAGGCGAGCTGTCTTCTCCAGGAAAAAGAAAAACAGAACAGAATGGCAACATTTCAGTTACAGGAACTGCAAGAAAAATTACAAAACTTGCCGAGAGAAGAACGACCGTTAGAGGAAATACAACCAGAAATTCTCTCTCTCGAGAATGAGAAAAAGAAAGCTTTTTCCAAAAAAGCAGAAGTATGGCAGCAATGTCAAAGTATACAACAACGCCTCCGTGAATTACAACAAGAAATTAAAACTGGACAGCAAGAACTGGCGCATATCCCCGAAAAAAAGAGAGGGCTTGAACTGTTGCAGCAAGAAGTAAAGCAGAAGAAAGAATTTGAGGAAAAAAGAGTTCTGCTCCAAGAATTAGTGGAGAAGACTTCTTATCTGATAACAAAAAATAGAACTATTTTAGAACAAGCGCGAGAAAAAGAAGAGAAAATGGGACAGCTTGATGTCTGTCCTACTTGTTTGCAGAAAGTTTCTGCGGAACATAAACATCTGATACTGGATGAAGAAGGAAAAAAGGCCGCCCAGGCGGAGCATCTCTTAGCGGAGATGGAGAGCCAGAAGAAGCAGATCATGCAGCAAAGAGAAGAGACGGAGAAGAATTTTCTTGAAATTTTACATAAAGAAAATGGGATAACGAGAATAGAATTTGAACTGGAACATTTGCAAAAGAAACAACAAGAAATGGAAGAAAAGAAAGAAAAGCTGCGATCTCTTGTACAAGAGAACAATGTGATTATGAAAGAAGTAGAACGAGTAGAAAAAGAGAAAGTTCTGGAAGAGATGGAAGAAGAATTACGGCGAAGAAGGGAACTAGTGCAGCTGCTCCGAGAGCGAAGGATACGAGAACAACATCGAAGCGAGATTGAAAAGCAGTTGCAGGAGTACAAGAACGAAGAAACGCGGCTTATGGAGATGAAAAAAGAGATCGAAGAAAACGTGAAAAAGTTTACAAATCAGAGCCAAAAAATTTTTCAGAGGAAGCAGGAAATTAGGGTCGCGGGAGAAAATGAGAAGGAAATGGTCCTGAAGAAAGCGGAAATAAAAGCAGCATACGAAGCTCTTTGCCGACAGTATAAAGAGTTTGAAGAAAGAGTCATTTTACTTGCTGAGGAAAAAAAGAAAAGGGAGGAGTTAAAGGAACTTTCACACTGGCTGGAAGAATATTTCCTGAACGTGACACAAATTATTGAGAAGCAGGTGATGGTGACCATCTACCGCCTTTTTAATGAACTCTTCAAAGAATGGTTTTCCATCCTCATTGATGATGAAACGGTCTATGCCAGAATTGATGATTCGTTCTCGCCAATTATTGAGCAGAACGGGTATGAAACGCCTTTTACTTATTTAAGCGGCGGAGAAAAAACGTCCTGTGCTCTGGCCTATCGCTTAGCCCTTAATAGAGTTATTAATGATATTATTCAGAATATAAAAACAAAAGATCTTCTTATCTTAGATGAACCAACGGATGGATTCAGTGAAGAACAATTGGATAAAGTGCGGGAGGTTTTGGAAAAGCTTCAGTTGCGGCAGACAATTATTGTTTCCCATGAGTCCAAAATTGAATCCTTTGTGCGGCAAACAATACGATTGAAGAAAGAAGGCGATGTGAGTCTCGTTAGGGAGTAAGGATTATAATGAAACACCTAAGTGTCAACGGAAATCGACCACCGCCAGTCACAGACCGGTGGGAAATTCCGATGATTTTAATAAGATTGTGAGGCGTTTCAAATATAATAACACACCAAATAATATTAAAAATATAGGCGTGCTATTATAAATCACTGATTAACAACTACAAAATATTTATTTGACATCCTCCTCACCCTAAAGGGTTGCCCTGCGGGGCAACTCCTCCGCTTCGCTACGGAGCGAGGATTCCCTATCTAGGAAGAAAAGCTTTGGCGTGATGAGCTTCTA